>OLSX01000098.1_pt1 | contig 74560 bp, 73 predicted proteins | sample 1673141 | NCBI WGS metagenome assembly OLSX01 (sample SAMEA3136759, study PRJEB25190) | human gut metagenome | biome: human gut; feature: human-associated habitat; material: faeces | place: Austria | collected 2013 | reverse complement strand
GACCTGTATAAATGTGTAAAAATTGCACAGACCCTTTAAAATACATATTTTCCTTTATTTTTTTGTATGTGGATTCCATGAGGAATACAGTGTATAAATTAAGAATCTAAAGTACTACGTATTTTTTCGACTGCTGTTTTAAAAGCTTCATCTTTTTGAATTAGTTTTTTTGCACGTTCATAAGAACTAGAGATTGTAGTATGGTCTCGACCACCTAATTCTTGACCAATAGATACATAAGATTTATGAAGCAAGTCTCTGGATAAATAAACACAAATATGACGTGCATTTGCGATAAATTTTTGACGACATTTCCCCTCTAAATCCTTATAAGAAAGGCCATAGAAGCGAGTAACAGCTTTTTTAATCTTTTTAATCGTTAATTCATCCGATTGCGATACAATAGGTTCTTTAATAAGCACTTTACGTGCAAAATCCATGTCAATTACATCTGGATTGAATAAAGTTGCATTAAAAATTAAGCGATTTAAAGTACCTTCTAGATTTCTGACGTCATTTGAATATTTACCAGCCAAATAATCAATAACATCTTCACTCATGTTTACACTTTCTTCACGTCCCTCGATTTTTTTCTTTAAAATTGCTTTACTTGTTTCAAATTCCGGTTTAGAAATACTGATTGTTAATCCGGAGACAAAGCGTGAAATTAAACGAGACTGAAGCCCACTGATTTCACTAGGATGCATATCACTCGTAATAATAATCTGTGTATTTTTTTGAATCAATTGGTTATACACAGTAAAAAAGATTTCTTGACTACTCGAGTGTTGTTGTAAGTTTTGAATATCATCAATCAAAAAATAGTCACAATCTAAAAGCTGTTCTTTTACTCTTTCAACTGTATTGCCATGAATATTTTTTGTTTTCATAGCCTCAATCAATAAGGAAACTAAATCACCACTATACATGTAGATGACTTTACATTCTGGATGTTCCTTAGTTAAATAATTTCCCATCGCATGTAGTAAATGTGTTTTACCTAAGCCAGAATTACCATATAACATAAGTGGATTAAAAAGATGTGAAGTTGTTTGTGTACAACAAGCCAAGCATGCAGCATAAGCTTCAGCATTTGAATTTCCTTCAACAAAGTTTTCAAATGTATAAGAAGGATTAAATTTGTTTTCTAGTAAAACATTTGTTCTTTGTTTAACAACCTCCTCAGGCATCATCTTTTCCATTTCTTTTTGATGAATAAATTGAATTGTTAATGTATCGCCCCAAACCTCACTAAGTGTGGATTCAAAAAGTTCTTTTTCCTTTTGCTTCTTTAAAATACTAAAAGTAATAGTAGAACGATAAGCTACATAAGCTATATTATCCTCTATTTTAAATAGAGTGGTTTTAGATATCCATGAATTAAATGTATGACTATCAAAATAGTTGGATTCTTGAATTTTTTGTAAAGTTTCATTCCATATCGATGCATAAGACATGGTAGACATAGTAAAACCTCCTTGCAGTATTACTATTATACACGATTTTTACACTTATCCCCATTTATTATTTGTGGATATAAAATATCCCAATGTGGATAAATGTGCAAAAAAAATAAATAAAATTGGGATAACTCATGTTATATTCATATTATATACATATCAAATAGTTGTAAAATAAAGGCCATGGATGACTTTTCCATAGTTATACAATGTATAAAATAAGCTTGGTTTTATTCACTGTATAACTCGACACTTTATACTCATTTATAGATAAATAAGTATATACAATGAATATTACCAAATGTATGTATACAATTGATATGTGGAAAAATTAAGAAGATGCTATAATATAAAGTACATGAGTTAATTAATCATGGAAAAAATGATTAAATATAATTGGATGATATTTAAAATATCTTGGAGGATAGAAAAAAATATGCAGTATGAATTTAGAACAAACTTAAAACAAGAAGAATTTGATGGATTTGTAGAAAAGCATGAATATTGTAATTTACTACAAAGCTATAACTGGGCAAAAGTAAAAAATAACTGGGATCATCTTTATACAGGGGTGTATAAAAATAATGAATTAGTTGCAACCGGTTTAGTTTTGATAAAAAGACTGCCATTATCATTTTGTATGTATTATTTACCTAGAGGTCCTATTATGGATTATAAAGATAAAGAGCTTGTTCAATATTATTTTGACCAATTGAAAAAGGTAGCAAAAAAAGATCATTGCATCTTCATTAAATTTGATCCAGCTATTCACGTGAATGATTATGATTCAAAATCATATAATACAAATAGATATGAGGATACAGAAACATATTTAGATATATTTAAAAGTTGTAAAGCTATTCATCATGGATATACGATGAGCATAGCAGATACAGTACAACCACGTTTTCAATCCAATGTGTATGCATGTGAAAATGTAGAAGAAACTTTGCCAAAACACACAAAACGTTTAATTAAAGATGCAGATCGAAGAAATGTACAAATTATTCATGGGAATGTTGAATTATTAGACGAATTTAGTCGCTTGGTTGAGCTAACTGAGTCAAGAAAAGGGGTTGCGTTAAGAGATAAAGAATATTTTAAGACATTGTTAGAAAATTATCCTGAAGGGGGCGTTATATTCTTAGCTACATGTAATGTATATAAATTAAATGAAGATGCAAAAACAAAAAAATTGCAATTAGAAAAAGAAATTGCAGAAATACCAGAAAATGCGAAAAAGAAATTGCATCGTTTAGAAGATCAATTACGAAGTGTAGATAAAGATACAAAGGAATATAAAGAAATTTTTGATGAATTTGGTCAAGAAGATAAAGAAATTGCGATTGCAGGTATTTTAAGTATTCAATTTGGAAATACTTGTGAAATGTTGTATGCAGGAATGGACGAAAGATTCAAAAAATTTATGCCTCAATATAAAGAATATGTTGAAAACTTTAAATGGGCATTTGATAGAGGATGTTTATGGAGTAATATGGGTGGTGTAGAAGGATCTTTAGATGATGGATTGACAAAATTTAAAGATAACTTTAATCCAACTATAAATGAAATGATAGGAGAATTTGATATACCGGTTTATCCATTTATGTATCGTTTAACTCAAAAAGCGTATGAAATACTTAAAAGTAAGCATAAGTAATAATAATTTTATTGACAATCATTTTAATTTATGTTTATAATGTTTGAGCAATCTTATTTGAAAATTTAGAAGAAGAAAAAGACTGAGGGGTGTAATCAAGATGAAAAGAACATATCAGCCAAGTAAGAGAAAACACCAAAAAGTTCATGGCTTCCGTGCTCGTATGGCAACTGTTGGTGGACGTAACGTTCTTTCTAGAAGAAGAGCGAAAGGCAGAAAGGTTTTATCCGCATAGAAATCACCTGCTAGGTGATTTTTTTGTCTGGATAGGGAAATAACATGAAAAAAGAGTTTCGTGTATTAAAAAACTATGAGTTTTCTTCCATCATCCAGAATCGACAATTTGTTAAGTCGTCGTCATTTATTTGTTATTTTCAAAAACGAAAATTAAATCACGCAAGAGTCGGAATCAGTGTTGGTAAAAAATTAGGAAATGCGGTTTGCCGAAATAAAGTTAAAAGGCAGCTACGCAGTATTATTGATGAGATTTTTACTTTTGAAGAGGGATATGATCTTATTATTATAGTACGACCAGCCTACACGAATAAATCGTTTGAAGAAAATAAGAATGAAATGAAAGAAAATCAAAATCGGATAAATAAAAGATTTTTGAAAAAGTAGAGGAATAAAAAATGAAACAATTTTTGCAGAAAAAAGCAAAATTGGTCTTTCTATGTATGTTGGTATTATTAACATGTACGGCTTGTGCAAATCCAAGAGGTAGAGATGGAAAAACATTAGCAGACCAAATTATTGCAAGTGAAGAAACAACAATTGATGCAAGTCAAATCAATTACAAAGACATTTCTGATAAAGAATTAAAGAAAGAAATTAAAAAGAATATTAAAGATGGACAATATACAATTCAACCAACAACTTTTAAAGAATCTATGTCAAAAGGATGGTTCGAAGGTTTAATTGTTTGGCCAATTGCACAAATTATCAACTTAATTTCAGCAAAAACAGATGCCGGTGTAGGTATTATTTTAACAACATTGTTAATTCAGATGCTTGTATTTTTATTTACACGTAAATCACAAATGTCTACACAAAGAATGCAGGAAATTCAACCTGAAATTCAAAGAATTCAAGATAAATATAAAGATAAAACAGATGAGCGTTCTAAAATGCAAATGGCTCAGGAAATGCAAAATCTTTACCAAAAATATGATATTCATCCATTTGGTTCAATGTTGATTACGTTTATCCAATTACCAATTATGATGGGGATGTATTATGCTACAATGCGTTCTGTAAGTGTTGTTAGTGGTAGCTTTATAGGTATTTCTTTAGCAGGAACTCCACTTGATGGATTTAAAGCATTTGATATCGCATATATTGCAATTTATGTATTGATGGTTATCTTCTATATTATTTCAATGAAATTACCTCAGTGGTTAAAGAAATGGCAAGATAAGAAAGATCACGTTAAAGTTAAAAAATATGCACAACCAGAAACAAATCCTATGGCTAATAGTATGAACATGTCAATGTACTTCATGACAGCTATGATTTGTATTATGTATATTTCATGGCCAATGGCGATGTCATTTTATTGGTTAGTATCAAGTGTAATTCGTGTATGTCAATCATTGATTCTACACCAAGTTATGAACAAAAAGTAGGTAAAACATATGGAATTCACTAAATTTACTGGAAAGACTTTAGATGAAGCTTTAGCTGCTGCAAGCAGTGCTAAAGGATGTACAAAAGAAGAAATTCATTATGAAGTAACAGAAGAAAAAAATGGTTTTTTAGGAATTGGAAAAACAATTGAAATTGAAGCATATTGCCCAAAAGATATTGAAGATTTCATTAAATCATATATTCAAACATATTTTGATAACGCAGAATTGGATGGAACGGTAGAAATTGAAAATGATCATGGATTCTATCGTATTACTGTAAATACAGCGAATAATGCGATTATGATTGGTAAAGCAGGTAAGTCTTTACAAGCATTTAATCGTTTGGTAAAAGCTGCAGTAAGCGCAGCATTTAAAAAACGTATCGGACTTTTAATTGATGTGAATGGTTATAAAGAAGAAAGATATGAAAAGATTTGTAAAATGGCGGTACGTGTCGCAAAAGATGTACGTCGTACAAAAGTAGATGCCGTATTAGATCCAATGCCAGCCGATGAAAGAAAAGCAATTCACAATGCATTGGCAGGAATGAATGATATTTCTACTAAGAGTGAAGGTGAAGGCGAAGGACGTCGTTTACACATTTTATATACACCAGGAAAAGATGAAGAATAACGGGATAATCCCGTTATTTTTTGTAAAAAGGAGATTTTTATGAAAATTATTATCGGATTAGGGAATATTGGAAGAGAATACGAAAATACACGTCATAATGCTGGCTTTATGGCGATTGATAAATTGGCAAAAATGCTAGAAATGGATTTTAATCAGGAAAAGTTTTCTGCTTATTTTGCAAAAAAGAAAATTGATGGAGAAGATATTATCTTATTAAAACCAACGACATATATGAATAATAGTGGTATCGCTCTAAGACAATGCATGGATTTCTATAAAGTGCCTTCTGAAGATATTCTTGTATTATATGATGATATGGATATGCCAGTAGGAAAGCTTCGCTTGCGCCAAAAAGGCAGTGCCGGAGGCCATAATGGAATCAAAAGTATAATTTCTCATATTGGTACGCAAGAATTTGATCGTATTCGCATAGGTATTGGAAAAGATAAAATGATTCCCGTTGTAGATTGGGTACTAGGCAAATTTCCTCAAGAACAACAAGACGATTTAAATCACGCTTTAGAACAAGCCGCAAAAGCAGCTAAATTTTCTATTAAACATTCTTTTAGTGACACAATGAATAGGTATAATAAAAAGTAGGTGATACTCTTGAAAGAGACAATATTAAATAAACTACAAGCTAATCCAGCTACTCAACAAATGGTTCAATTTGGAAATAATATAGGAAACTTATTACCAAATGAAGAAGCTTTATGTATGGCTAGTGCTTTTATGCAGGATAAACAAACACGAATTGTAGTCAAGAAAAATCGCTATGAAGCTCAACAACTCTATCAAAGATTGAAACCATTAATTGATGATACATTATTATTTGTGATGGAAGAATCTTTACGTGTACAAGCCATTGCTTCAAGTCCAGAAGATAAACAAGAACAACTCTATGTATTAACGCAGCTTGTGAAAGAAGATAAGCCACGTATTATTATATGTAATACGGCGGCCTTTTTGCGTTATTTACCAGATGTTGAATTATTTAAAAGTCTTTGTTTCAAATTTGAAGTGGATCAAGAAATTACGATGGCTGAATTGAAACAAAAACTAAATCGTGCTGGTTATACAAAAGTCAATTATGTCGATCGCCCATGTACATATGCGAGTCGTGGAGGTATTGTAGATGTATATTGTCTAGAATATGAACATCCGATTCGTATTGAATTTTTTGATACTGTGATTGAATCTATTCGTTTATTTCATGAAGAAACGCAACGAACAATTGAAACTGTGGATTCAGTATTGATTAATCCAGCTACAGATTTATTATTTACAGATGATCAGATTGAATATCTACAAAAAGAAATTGATTCTGAATTAGAAAAACAACACGAAAAACTCATTCAAGATGATTATGATTTCTTATTGGATTATATTGAAAAAGATAAGATTTCTATAGAAAATTATGATATTGATCCACATTTATATATTTATTTTAGTTATTTAAAAGCGAATAAATTAACAGACTATGTAAAAGGACATATTATCTTTTCGAGTCAGGAAGAAGTAGAAAATGGATATAAAAAATTGAATGAAGAAACCATTTCTTTTATTCAAGAAATGGTAGAATCTCATCAATACTTACCTAAATATAATATGTATCATGATTTATTCACATTCAAAAATGAATACAATATTCAGATGTTCCATGATTTTTTGGATTTTAAAAATCCAATTTTTTCAAAAATAGAGACATTAGAAAAATCAGATCAGCCATTGATTCAAATTTTAGAAAATCTAAAAGGAGAAAATGTCTATATTTCTTTGGATGAAGAGCATACTAAAAAGGTGGAAGAAGCTTTAAAAGCGTATTCGATTCATAGAAATATCACATTTATAGAAGATAATTTTTATGAAGGATTTACATATGAAGATATTTCCGTTTATACACAACAGGAATTATTCCATCGTCCTAGTCAAATCAAGCGTTATCAGAAAACATTTAAACAAGGTCTGATCTTACAGAATATTCTTGAATTAGAACCAAACGATTATGTTGTACATGAACAATATGGTATTGGTCAATATGTAGGAATCACAACGCGAAAAGTAAATGGAAAAACCTTAGATTATTTACATGTTTTATACAATGGAGGCGACGAATTATTTGTTCCATTATCACAGTTTCAGCTTGTAAGAAAATACGTGTCCAAAGAGGGTGTGGGCATTAAGCTATCTCAATTAGGATCAAATAAATGGAAAAAGACTAAGGAAAAGGTTTCTAAGAAGGTTGAAGAAATTGCAGCTCGATTAGTTGAGTTATATGCGAAGCGAAATGAAGATATTGGATTTGCGTTTAGTAAAGATGATGATCTACAAAAAGAATTTGAAGATGCCTTTGAATATGAGGCAACACCAGATCAAATAAGAGCAACCGAAGAAATCAAACGCGAAATGGAAAAACCAAAACCAATGGATCATCTACTTTGTGGAGATGTAGGATTTGGTAAGACAGAAGTAGCTATGCGTGCAGCATTCAAGGCGATTTCAAACAATAAACAAGTAGCTTTACTATGCCCAACTACAATTTTATCTATGCAACATTATCAGACATTTATGAAGCGCTTTGAAAATGTGGGAGCTAACATCAAAGTTGTGAATCGTTTTGTGTCAACAAAAGAAATTAGTCAGATTAAAAAAGAATTGGCGGAAGGGCAAGTTGACATTATTATTGGTACTCATAAATTATTGAATAAATCTTTCCAATATAAAAATTTAGGTTTATTAATTATTGATGAGGAACAGCGATTTGGGGTTGAACATAAAGAAAGAATTAAAGAAATGAAAAACGCAATCGACGTTCTATCTTTAAGTGCAACACCAATTCCTAGAACTTTACAGATGTCTTTGATTGGAGTGCGTACAATTTCACAATTAAATACACCACCATTGCATCGTCATCCGATTCAAACGTATGTAATGGAAAATCGAAAAAGTGTAGTGAAAGAAATTATACAAAGAGAATTATCACGTGGAGGACAAGTATTCTATTTATACAATCATGTTTCAAATATCTATTCTGTAGCTAAAAATATTCAAAATATGTTTCCTGATGCCAAAGTAGCAGTGGCACATGGGCGTATGGAAAAAAATGATATTGAACAAACTATGCTTGATTTTGAACAAGAGAAATATCAAATTTTAGTATGTACGACAATTATTGAAACAGGACTTGATATTGCGAATGCGAATACGATGATTATTGATGATGCAGACCGCTTTGGATTATCCCAACTCTATCAGATTCGAGGGCGTGTGGGACGTCGTGAAAAAATCGCATATTGTTATTTATTGGTGCAGCCACAAAAAGAATTAACGGAACAAGCACATAAAAGATTAAAAGCCATTAAAGAATTTACATCATTAGGCAGCGGCTATAAGGTAGCTATGCGAGATTTAACTATTCGTGGAGCCGGAGATATGTTAGGTCCTCAACAAGCAGGATTTATTGATGATGTTGGTTTGGATCTATATCTTGAAATGTTAGCAAATGCTATTAAGGAAAAACAAGGAAAACCAATAGAAGATAAGAAGAATGACAAAATAGCTCAAGTGCAGTTATCTGGGTATATTCCTAAAAAATTCACAGATAATGATGGAGATAAACTAGAAATTTATCAACATATTAAGAAAACAGAAAATTTATCTGATTTGATTGAATATGAAAAGCGTATTGAAGATTTATTTGGACATATTCCTAATGAAGTGAAACAATTGTTTGAGCAGAAAAAATTAGATTTTTTTGTGAATCGAGAAGGTGTAGAGTCTTTAAAAGAAACGGATGATGTTATTACCATCACAATGAGTGCAGAATGGTCAAAAAATTGTGATGGAGTTAAATTATTTGGAACCATTAATGAAATTAGTCGAAAAATCAATTTGAAATTAGAAAATGGAAAAATTAAAATTATGATTTCAAAACGAATAAAGAAACATATTGAATTAATGATGCAAGTGATTGAGAAATTAGAAGGAGAATTTTGATGCGATTAGATAAATATTTAAAAACAGCGCGTATTTTAAAAAGAAGAGAAGCAGCTAAAGAATTGGCATTACAAGGCCGTATCTGGGTCAATAATCGTGTAGCTAAACCAAGTACAGAATTAAAAATTGGTGATACAATTCGTATTCGCTTTGGTGCAAGACTTCTTGAGATTCGTGTATTAGATATTCAAAAACAAGTTTCTAAACAAAATGCTCAATTGTTGTTTGAAATTATTCATGAAGAAAGAATTGAAGATGAACAAGCTTAATGTCGTTTGTGGAGCCCTTATCATTGATGGAAAAGTCATGATTGCACAAAGAAACTATGGTTCTAGTAAAGGATTCTTTGAATTTCCTGGTGGAAAAGTGGAAGAAAATGAGACAAAAGAAAATGCTTTAATACGTGAATGGAAAGAAGAGTGTGGTATTGATATTTACAATGTTCAATATTTAGCTAACAGTATTGATTATCAAGATGGATATGAAATTTATTTGACTTGTTTTACATGTACTTCTGATGAAAAACCAATAAAATTAAGTGTGCATTCAGAATATATTTGGACTACTCCAGATCATATATATGACTATAACTTCTTTAAATCTGATAAAATGCTAGTAGAAGCATTAAAGGAGGTGTGGCCATGTTTAATAAAACAAATGAAACCAAAGTATTAAGAGATCCAGTTCATGGATATATTCATGTGAAATATCAAGTGATATGGGATTGTATCAATGCAAAAGAATTTCAAAGATTACATCGTATTCATCAGTTGGGTGGAGATTTTCAAATCTATCATACGGCAGAGCACTCGCGTTTTTCACATAGTCTAGGGGTATATGAAATCACAAGAAGAATGTGTGAAGAGGTAGATTCAATTACAGCTTCTTTAAGCGAATATGAAAAGGTTCAAGTTTTATGTGCTGCCTTGTTGCATGACTTAGGCCATGGTCCTTTTTCACATTTTTTTGAAAAACTTCATAAGAAGCACCATGAACAAATGACTTGTGATCTGATTTTAGATTCAGAAACGGAAATTCATAAGGCATTAATTAAAGAGGATGAATCTTTGCCACAAAACATTGTATCGATTTTGACGCATAAACACTCGAAACCTATGATGTATCAAATGATTAGTTCACAATTGGACGCGGATCGAATGGATTATCTTTTAAGAGATGCTTATGAAACAGGAACAAGTTATGGTAATTTTGATTTAGAAAGAATTTTGCGCACTTTACGAGTTAAAAATGATTCTTTATGTGTAAAAATGAGTGGTATGCATAGCATTGAAGATTACATTATGGCAAGATATCATATGTATTGGCAAGTTTACTTACATCCAGATGCCAAATCATATGAAATTATGATTCAGCAATTTTTCAAACGCTACGCAAAAATAAGAAATATCGATGTATTTGAACCATTAATGAATGGAGAACTATCTAACGATGATTTTTATTTAATGGATGAACATCGTATGTTTTATGGTTTTCAACAAGCTTTAAAGAGTGAAGATAAGATTTTAAAAGATTTTGCGAATCGCATTTTAAATCGCCATTTATTCGAATGGGTTGAAGATCCAGACCACCAACAAATTCAAGATATTAAATATAAACTTATAGAATATGGATATGATTTAGAATATTACTATTATGAAGCAATATCTCATTCGAAGGCGTATTTACCTTATACAGAAAATGATGAGAATCAAATCATTTGGATGTTAGATTTTAAAAATGAATTGGTGTCTTTATCTGGTTGTTCACAGATTGTTAAGGCGTTATTAAAAATGAAAAATCAAACAAATAAGCGAATTTATTTTCCAAAAGAAATACTTTAAAAATTACGGTAACATGTGATGTGTTACCGTTTTCACTTGTGAAAAAAGGACTGAATTGTTAAAAAAACAGATATTATTTAATTTAAAATGTAATATTTTGATTAAAAACTTATGTTTTTTAATGAATTTTCTTGCAAAAAAATCAGAGTGTGATATTATGCACTAGCTATGACAAATCAGGTACATTTATTTGATAAAATTTCGAATCAAACATTATATAAAGGAGAAGCCACAATAGACTTTTGTGCTAACGAAGGACTTCTAGTTTCCTTTAATAATGAAACACATCGATTTGAGTGGAAAATATGGGAAAAAGGATTGGTTATTCGCAGTGAATCGGAGGTAATTGTGAATTTGACACTTCGATTAGATAGCCATACAAAAGGACATATTGAAACAGAGTTTGGACAGATAGATTTGGATTGTCATACGAGTCATTATAATGTAGATGAAAATCGTGTAGAAGTAAAATACAGTCTTATACAAGGAAATGAAGAACAAAAATTTCACTTTGTACTATATATAAATAAGGAGGAAACATATGCAGTCAATTGAAGTTGAATTAAAGCAAGCCATTCAAAATGCAGTCAAAAAGTCATTTGATTTAGATTTAGATGTACAAAACATTGTTGTTGAAACACCAAAAAATAAAGATCATGGTGATTTTTCAAGTAATGTTGCGATGCAGTTAACTCGCCAATTACATCAAAATCCAAGAATGATTGCGCAAAGTCTTTTAGATTCATTTTCGTTAGAAATGGTTTCTAATGTTGAAATTGCAGGACCTGGTTTTTTGAACTTTACTTTATCTAAGGATCGTTTTAGTACAGTTATTTCAGATGTATTAGCACAAAAAGAAAATTATGGACAACAACCAGCTAATGGCATCAAAGTGGATTTGGAATATGTTAGTGCCAACCCAACAGGATCATTACACTTAGGACATGCTCGAGGAGCTGCTTGGGGAGATAGTTGTGCACGTATCATGAAAAAAGCAGGATACGATGTAACTCGTGAATATTATGTGAATGATGCAGGTAACCAGATTACAAACTTAGCATTATCCTTAAATGCTCGTTATCGTCAGGCCCAAGGAATTCCAACAGAAATTGGTCAAGATGGTTACATGGGTAAGGATGTTGAAGAAAAAGGATATGAATTGGCGAAAGAATATCCTGAAACATACTTAGAACCTACAGAAGAAAATTTGAAATTCTTTAAAAAAGAAGGAATTAAGTTTGAACTAGATAAAATTAGAAAAGATTTAGATCGCTATCGTGTACATTTTGATGTTTGGTCAAGTGAACAAAGTATTCGTGATGCAGGAAAGGTTGAAGCTGCAATCAATGAGTTAGACGAAAAAGGTTACGTATATGAAAAAGATGGGGCTTTATGGTTTGAAACAACAAAATTTGGAGATGATAAAGATCGTGTTTTAAGAAAACAAGATGGTTCATTAACATATTTAGTTCCAGATATCGCATATCACAACGATAAATGTCAACGCGGATTTGATATGTTAGTTGACTTCTTTGGAGCTGATCACCACGGATATATTCCTCGTTTAAAAGCAAGTATGACAGCTTTAGGAAATGATGCAGATAAACTACATGTTGATATTATTCAGATGGTTCGTTTAGTATCAAACGGTGAAGAAATGAAGATGTCAAAACGTTTAGGAAATGCGACAACAATTAATGAGTTATGTGACAAAGTTGGTGTCGATGCAGCTCGTTATTTCTTCGTTCAACGTGCATTAGATTCTCATTTGGATTTTGATATTGAATTAGCAACTAAAAAATCAAATGAAAATCCAGTTTACTATGCCCAATATGCACATGCGCGTATGTGTTCTATTCAAAAACAAGCACAGGATATTGAATTGGCAACAACATTTGAGGATTTAACAAATGAAAAAGAAATTGAATTGATGAAATCTTTACAAGAATTCAATAAGGTTATTGTTGAAACAGCTCAATCTCGTCAAGTTCATAAAATGTGTCACTATATTCAAAATTTAGCTAGTAAATTCCACAGTTTCTATAATGTATGTAAAGTTGTAGATCGTGATAATTTGGAATTAAGTTCACAACGTCTTGCTCTAGTAAAGGCAACACAAATTGTTTTAGCTAATGCATTAGATTGTATTGGTGTTGAAGCAGTTGAATCAATGTAAGTATTAAGAGGAGTTTTATTGTATTATGAAAAAGTCTATGATTGAAGTAGCATATCAAGTATTGACCAACAACAAAGGAGCTATGCCATTTGTTGATCTTTGGAAAGATGTAAGTCAGGAAATGGGTTTTACTCAAACACAATTTGAAGATAATATCGCTCAATTCTATACAGATTTATCTTTAGATGGACGTTTCTTAAATATGTCACAAAATACTTGGGATTTACGTTCACGTCATACGTATTCAGAAAGTGTTATGGATACAGATTCTATCGCAATCGATGAAGACGATGAAGACGAAGATGATTCAGAATTGATTGAAGATGAATTAGACGAAGTCGAAAAAGAAATGGAAGAAAACGAATAAAATGCACCCTTTTCATAATAAATTCACATTGAATTGTTAAAATTAAAATGGAAAGGAGAAGGAATGCAAGAAAATCTGCATCATGCAGATTTTTTTTCTATGAAAAATATGATAACCTAAAGGTTGTTAAGGAGAAGTTTATATGTTTAAAAGCATTTCATATGTTATAAAAGAGAATTTTTCAAACTTTTATCGTATTTTCTGTATTGCCAAATATGAATTATTATCAGATATGCGAGATTCTAAATTTGGTATTTTTTGGAATTTTGCCTCTCCAGCTATCCAAGTATTCACATATTGGCTAGTTTTTGGTATTGCATGGGGACGAAAAGCTCAGACATACAGAGGTATTACGGTAGAGTATTTACCATGGCTAGTTGTAGCATTTAGTGTATGGTGGTATATTCGTCCATGCATTGTAGATGGTTGTTCTGCCGTATTTTCTAAGACAAATGTCATCACAAGAATGAAATTCCCTGTTTCTGTTTTGCCAGCAACAGTTTGCTTAAAAGAATTGTTTAATCACTTTGTGATGTTGATTATCACATTTGTTACATTGATTTTAAGTGGATGGTATCCAAATCTAAATTGGTTATGGATTATTTATTATATGTTCTGTGCATTTATGCTTGGAGAAGCTATTTCACTCGTATTATCTGTACTTACAATGTTATGGCGTGATGTTAAGAAATTTATTTCTTCTATCATGCGTATGTTGATGTACTTTTCTCCTATTTTATGGGATTGTCATTTTAAACCGGATGTTCCATTCGCAAGTATTTTAAATAAGCTTGTAAAGGTAAATCCAATCTATTATATTATTCAAGGTTATAGAGATGCGGTGTTCTATGGAAGAAATGTTTTTGACCACCCTGCAATTACACTTTATTTCTGGTGTCTAGTCTTTTTGATTTTTGCACTAGGATGCTTTTTGATGTATACCTTCAAAAAGAAATTCATTGATATGATTTAAGGAGATTTATATGTCTAAAGAAGAATATGCTGTTGAAGTCGAAAATATTTCAAAAATTTATACTTTGAGAAATAAAAACAATCAATATAAAACAGATAAGAAAGAATTTTATGCATTAAAAGACGTATCGTTTAAAGTTAAAAAAGGAGATGTTGTCGGCATTTTAGGAACGAATGGTTCTGGTAAATCTACACTATCTTTATTATTGTCTGGAATTTCTGAAATTAATAGTGGTACGATGAAAATTAATGGAGAACAAGCATTAATTGCTATTAATACAGGGTTGAATCAACAATTGACAGGACTTGAGAACATTAATGTCAAAGGTGCATTAATGGGTCTTAGAAAAAAAAGAATTCAAGAAATCACAAATGATGTTATTGATTTTGCAGAGTTGGGAGATTTCTTATATCAGCCCGTAAAAAAATATTCATCAGGTATGAAATCTCGTTTAGGATTTTCTATCTCACTAGCATTAAATCCAGATATTTTTATTGTTGATGAAGCATTAAGTGTGGGTGATAAAGGATTTGCGAAAAAATGCATGAAACGCATGATGAAACTAAGAGACGAAGAAGGAAAAACTATTTTCTTTATTTCTCATTCATTAAGTCAGGTTCGTGAATTCTGTAAAACTGGAATGTGGATCGAAGGTGGTCAGCTTGTTGAAATGGGAGACATTAATAAAGTTTGTGATGATTATTCGATTTATGTAGATAAGCTAGAGGCAATGAGTAAAAAAGAAAAGAAAAAATTCTTGGATGAGAAATTTGAAAAGCGATTATTACCTAAAAAAGAAAAGAAAGGTATCGCAAAATTATTCGGTTAATAAAGGAGTTTATGGACTCCTTTTCAATTTATCAAAAATAGTTTACAATTACAGTGTTTATATAGGGAGGTTTATACTCATGAAAACAGTAATAACATATGGAACTTTTGATTTATTTCATGTAGGTCATTTAAATTTATTACGCCGTGCAAAAGAATTAGGGGATTATTTGATTGTTGCGGTAAGTAGTGATGAGTTTAATTTGGGTAAAAATAAAGTGTGTAAAATTAAAGACACAGATCGTATGAAAATTGTAGAAGCAATTAAATATGTAGACAAGGTGATTCCAGAAACTAGTTGGGAACAAAAAATTGAAGATGTAAAGAAATATAATGTAGATGTGTTTGTTATGGGCGATGATTGGAAGGGAAAATTTGATTTCTTAAAGGATTATTGTGAAGTTGTATATTTACCGAGAACGGAAGGTATTAGTACAACACAATTAAAAGAGGAATTGAAGGGTTAATATGCATACTATTAGTATTATCCTTCCTTTTTTTAAGTACAAACATTATTTTAAAGAATGTCTACAAAATTTAGCACAAAGCACATTTAAAGATTTTGAATTGATTGTCGTTTTAGATCATCCAACAGAAGACATCGATGATTTATTAGAACAATATAATTCTATTTTTGATATGAAAGTATACACATTACCTGAAGGAGTAACAGGAGTAGCGGCATGTCGAAATGTTGGTATTCAAGAAGCTAAAGGAGCTTATCTTTACTTTTTAGATAGTGATGACTATGTTTTAGAAGATACTTTACAAAATATGATTAAAGCAATTGATCATGATGTAGATATGGTTTATGGAACAATCAATCATACTTGGAATAACAAGGCAAATTATCTTCATAAGATAGAAAATAAAGAAGTGGATGAAGAAGATTTGGAAGAAAAAGAACAAAAACGTTTAAATCGACTTTCAGATTTTATTTCATTTGCATCATATGAAAAAGATACACAACAAGCTCAAGCTATTTTTTATACAATGGACAATCGAAAAGGAATTCGTACATTTACTGTGTTAGGTAATTTATATAACCGTGATTTTGTTGTTCGTAATAACTTAAAGTTTAATGAGAACTTTAGATACTATTGTGATATGACATTCATGTGTCCATTATTTGAAAAAATTTCATCAGCATTACAAGTAGAAGATGCTATCTATGTTAAACGTAAACATAATGATCCAATTAACGAACCTGCTTTGAGTCAGGAAGAAAATGACAATCGTTTTAATGAAAGATGTGAAGCAATTGAATATACTCGTACACTTCTAAGAGAAGATGGCGTTGTGCGTTACTGTTTAGATCGTAAGATTGTATCTTACTTTGTATCTAAAATGTCTAAACGAATCCGTCGCAGCCAAGATGATCTATGGCGTACAGACTATTTTGAAAGAATTGCTAAAACAATCGATGGCATTCGTCCAGAAGTGATGAATCGATATAAGCGTAATTCTAAAAAAATGGTAGCTTTTCTACAAAATCGTGATTTAAAAGGTGTCCAAAGTTGTGTTCGAAGAAAATTAGGAATTAAAAAGTTTTTTAGAATCTTTAAAAATAAGAATGTTTTATTTAAACTTGCTTACTATCATGTTTATTCTAAGAAACCAATTCAAGAAAACACAATTTTATTTGAAACATTTATGGCTAAAAATTACTCAGACAGCCCTAAATATATATATGAATATATTGCCAAGAATTATCCAGGCAAATATAAATGTGTATGGGCATTGAATGATGGGCATGAAGTTCCTTATGGAGCAGAAGTTGTAAAACGGTTTTCTTTTAAGTATGCCTATTATTTAGCTGTTAGTAAATATTTTGTATTTAATGTTAGACAACCATTATGGTATCGCAAAAGAGAAGGACAAGTATTTGTTGAAACTTGGCATGGTACACCATTAAAACGCCTTGTATTCGATCAAGAAGAAGTAACTTCGGCATCTCCAAAATATAAGCAGCAATTCTATCGACAAAGACAAGAATGGGATTATTTAGTAAGTGCCAATCCATTTAGTACGAAAACATTTAGAAGCTGTTTTATGTATGAAGGTAAGATGCTTGAATATGGATATCCAAGAAATGACATTTTATATTGGCCAAACAAAGATCAAATTGCCAAAGACTTAAGAAAAAAACTTGGTATTCCAGAAGATAAGAAAACGATTTTATATGCTCCGACATGGCGTGATGATGAGCATTATGGAAAAGGGGAATATAAATTCACATTGGCTCTAGATTTAAAGTTAATGATGGAAAAATTATCGGATGAATATGTTGTTTTATTAAGAACACACCACTATATCGCAGATAACATTGATACAACAGGTCTTGAAGGCTTTGTATATAATTTAAGCAAATATGATGATATCAGTGAAATCTATTTGATTAGTGATATTTGTATCACGGATTACTCAAGTGTATTCTTTGACTTTGCGAACTTGAAACGACCAGTGCTTTTCTATACATATGATATTGAAAAATATAAGAACCAGTTACGCGGATTCTATATTGATATGAATACAGAAGTACCAGGTCCACTATTATATACAAGTGAAGAAGTTGTGAACGCAATTTTAAATATTAATCAAATCAATGAAGAATATAAGGAACGTTATGAAGAATTCTATAAACGTTTCTGTTGTTATGACGATGGAAATGCATCAAAGCATATTGTAGAAGAAGTATTTAAATAAAAAAAGGAGGGGGTAGCCATGCTTATAAAACTTTTAAGACCGATTAAAAAGTTTGCAGGAAAATGTATTCGTTTGGCATATAAATTAACGTATCGACTATTTAAAGTGGATGAAAAACTTGTTATATTTATATCTTTTCATGGTCGTGGCTATTCAGATAATCCTAAGGCAATTTATGAACAGATGAAACAAGATCCACGATTTGAAGGATATCGTTTTATTTGGTTCATAAAAAATCATAAAGAAAAGAATATTTATATTGAAGGCGCTGAAATAAAAGAATATTTCAGCATTCCTTATTTCTATTATTTATCGAAGGCAAAATTATGGGTAGTGAATTGTAAACTTCCTACATATATTTTTAAAAAGGAAAATCAAGTTTATTTACAGACTTGGCATGGAACACCATTAAAACGATTAGCTCATGATATTGATGTGAGTGAAGATACTACATTTTATCGCTCAGGTGTTAGTTATGAGCAGATGTGTCATTCATACGATGTAGATGTCGCAAGATACAATTATATGATTAGTCCAAATGCATTTTGTACTCGTGTGTTTCAAACATCTTTTCAAATCAATAGAGAAAGATTGATTGAAACAGGATATCCTAGAAATGATTTTATTTCGAATGCCACAAAAGAAGAATGCAATGCGATAAAAAACAAATATCAGTTGCCTATGGATAAAAAAATTGTATTGTATGCACCGACATGGAGAGATAATTCCTATGTTTCTGCAGGATATACTTTTGAATTGAAGGCAAACTTTAGAAAATGGAAAGAAGTTTTAGGTAAAGATACAATCGTTGTATTTAAACCACACTATTTAATTATTAATACATTTAAAGACGATCCAGAATTAGATGGATTCTTGTATTCCATTCCTGCTCAAGCAGAAATCAATGAATTGTATGTGATTAGTGATGTATTGATTACGGATTATTCAAGTGTCTTCTTTGATTATGCGATATTGAAAAGACCTATCTATTTCTATATGTATGATTTAAAAGAATATGCGACAGATTTAAGAGGATTCTATTTAGATATTCACAAGGATATTCCTGGTGAAATTTATATGGATGAAGAATCCATGTTGCATGATATTAAAAATGAAGTGTATGACTATTCTAAATTGAATGAGTTTAATCAATATTTTAATAATCATGAAGATGGAAATGCATCTAAAAGAGTAGTAGATATCTTATATAAGGCGGTGCAATAAAATGGGATTCAGTAAGATAATCTTAAATATCGCTTTGAAAATCGTAGATATTTTAACTTTTTATATTTACCCAAAAAAGAATCGAATTACTTTCATTAGTTTAACTCAAAGTGAATTGTCAGGTGATTTTCAACTCATCGATAAGCAATTACGTCACGAGAATAAGTATGATATTCATTATATATTATTAAAGTTTGAAAAAAATCTATGGGGTGATTTTAAATATTTCTTGAATTGTTTAAAACAGTTAGTTGAAATAAAAAAATCAAGTCTTGTGATTTTAAACGACAACAACTATGTGATTAGTCATATGAAACCAACCAATGTCAAAGTACTACAAGTTTGGCATGCGTGTGGAGCCGTGAAAAAATTTGGTAATCAAATCAAAAGGCAATATCCTATACGAAATTATGACTATGTTTTATGTGGCGCGGAATATTGGAAAGATTCTTATTCTCAAGCTTTTAATGTAGAAAAAGATCAAGTTTTAGTAACGGGAATGCCAAGAATTGATACTTTATTAAATAGAAATGAAAGAGATGAGTTCTTTTTGAAATATCCAGAATTGAAGGATAAAAAGCTATGTTTATATGCACCTACTTTTAGAGGAAATATCATTGATGGTTTTAAAATCCAGTCTTTTGATTTCACAAAAATAAAGGATTATGTTGTTCTATATAAATTTCATCCATTACTTGGAGATATTCAGTGCAAGGGTGGAATCAATATGAATAAGGAAGATTTATATACATTGATGCAAGTTAGTGATTGTTTGATATCAGATTATTCGAGTGTAATATTCGATTACTCTTTGTTAAATAAACCAATGATCAGCTATATTCCGGATATTGATGAATACAAACAAAATATAGGATTGAACATAGACTTTAATGATTTTCCTGGTCCGATATGTACAGATGAGAATCAATTGATAGAAGCCTTGAAATTTGAAGATTATGATTATGATAAATTATCTTATTTTCAAATGAAGTATATGGTATATACAGATGGTAAAAATACAAGTCGAGTTGTAGAAACTATTGATCGAATTATGAAAGAGGTATAACGCCTCTTTTTATTTACAATTTAAATGTAAATAATTTACAAAAACGCTTGAAACAAAATGTAAATTATAGTATTATGTTGCCAACGCATTGATATGGAAGAGTAATTCACTACGTTTTAGCCTAGAGAGATATTGTTTGGTGGAAAATATCGTAAAGCTAGAGAATGAAAATCACCATGGAGTGGCTATAGCGATAATGTAGTTATAGACGTGAGTCTTACGATATAAAGACTAGATGTGATGGCATCGATGAGAGCATTCATTAGAATGAATTAGAGTGGTACCGCGGAAGAATAAGATTATTACCTTTCGTCTCTGAAGTTGATTATAAGGCAACAAGAGACGGAAGGTTTTTTGTTGCAGAAAGAGGAGAATTTGATTATGAAGAAGAATGAAAACACAAAAATGAATCGTTCCTGGATGGCAGCATTTTCAGTGGCAACCACTGCATTTGCAGCACACGCAGGCGGAGGATTTGCGACAGGAAATCAGGAAAACACATGGTTTGTTAGTTTAGGGTGGCCAGCTATTGTTGGGGTTGCCGTTGCGATGTTACATTTAGCTATGACAATTCGTGAAGGTCAGATTATGATGAATTCACGAGGATTAAAAACGTATAAGGAATTATTTGAATGTTTATATCATCCATTTGATAAAGTAGAACTGTTATTTGAGTTATTCTTTAATATCATGGTTTTAATGGTTGTCGCATCATGTATTTCTGGAGCAGCCAGTGCATTAACACAATACTTTGGATTGAATTATTATCTAGGAACATTTGTGATTGGATTAGTGGTATTATTCTTAACAATTTTTGGAGTCGACTTAATTCGTAGAGCAAGTACATATATGGGTATTGTCATTTTAGTATTAGCTGTTTCTATCTATACAGTTGGTTTATTAAATGGACATAACCTATTAGATGTTATGCGTGTTGATTTTTCAGTACATGGATGGACTCAACTTCCAAAAGCAGTTTGGAACGGTGTTACTTATTCAGCTTTCCAATGGGTTACAGTACCTGCTATCTTAGTTTGTGGAACAAGTGTATTAAAGACAAAACAAGATTGTGATCGTTCAATGGCATTAACATTCACATTGAATATGTTAGGATTAGGTCTTGCGGTATTGATGTTACTTTGTTGGCAACACTATTATCTAACACAGCCAAACGGAACAACTCTACCAACATTAACAACATTAAAATCATTTGGAGCAAACTGGCTTGTAGCACTATATGGATTGGTATTATTCTTATGTTTGATTTCAAGTGCAGTTTGTGTCATCTTTGGATTTGTGAATCGTTTTGAAAATGTGAAATTCCTTCAAAATGTAGAAAATGTACCAGTTCGAAGAGCTTTAGTTTCTGCTTTTATCATGGTCGTTTCTATGGGAATTTCTTTTGTTGGACTAACTAATGTCGTTAAATACGGATATGGATATTGTGGATATCTAGGTATCGCCATCATCATCGTTCCATTGTTGACAGTAGGATTCTATAAGAATCGTAAATTCATGAAAGAAAATTCTCAAGACGCAAAAGTATCTTTTGAAGAAGTATATGAAGAAAATTAGACGGGAAGTTAATTTCCCGTCTTTATTTCTTCCATTTTCTCATCAAGTGTCTTACAAATCTTAGCACACTCTAATAATTCTTTATCAATTTCATCTAAACGTTCTTTTGATAAGTTTTTCTTATAGCGAATCTTGTGTTCTAGACTTGCCCAAAAATCCATCGCAATTGTCCTAAATTGCACTTCTACCTTGACCCACTTTTTCTCATCCGATAAAAAGATGGGGATTTCTACAATTAAATGAAGACTTCGATACCCATTTTCTTTAGGATTTTCAATGTAATCCTTTTTTTCAATCAAGCGAATATCGTCTTGGCTAAGAAAAGAGTTGGCTAAAGAATAAATATCTTCTGTAAAAGAGCATACTACACGAACACCAGCAATATCGAACAGATTCTTTTCAATGTTTGGAATCGTAAGTGATAAGTTTTTCTTTTGAAGTTTCTTAAGAATACTAGATTGCGATTTGATACGCGTATGAATCGATTCAATGGGATTGCGATCATAGAATAGGGAGAATTGTTCATTAAGAACTTTAAATTTAGTTTCCACTTCCATTAACGCGCAATTATAATAGGTCATCATTTGACGATAGGGAAGAGTACTTTCTTCTACAAAATCTGTGAATGCATCAACTAATTTTAAATTTGGCATAATTACTCCTTAAATGTTACTTCGATATTATAATCATCTGTATCTGGGATAATGGAAATAATCTGTTTAATACTTTTCTTTGTATTTTCTTGAGCCGTTTTCATTAATCCCTTTTTCTTGGCTTCAGATAAAGCCTTCTCTTTTTGTTCAACCGCAAAAGCTTTATAGTCACTCACACTGATTGGATTAAATATATTTTTTGTTTCATCATAAACTTCAATACTTGATTCATCAATTGAATTTGAAATAACAGTAGGTTTATTGACAGTCACATGAATTGTAGAGTCACTGATTTCTATATTTGCCTTAGATAAATCTGTACCCAATTGAATTTCTCCTTCAAATGTTAGTATGAAGTATTTGTTTGTCAAAGGGATAGACCATCCATTTAGATTTAATGAATTTTCGAATTTTCCTACTTTCGTATAATGATATTTTGTCGTTACCAAATCACTCGCCTGCTCAATTCGATTCTGAATCAATGTCGATGTGATTTCTGGTTCTGTTTGTTTATTCGCAAAGAATATACCACTAATAAAGGCAATTAAGATAAATATAAGAATGAATAAAATCTTTTTAAAGTTTTTCATAAGTGACCTCCTCTTTAAAATTGTATCATAAATGAATAAAGTAAATAAACCGACATGCATAGTGTCAAATTATTGCGTATAGTAAAAATACGACGGAAACGAATATATGATATAATGGTTAGCGTGGAGGGTTTTCATGACTAAATTAGAATTTCAGAAGGCTTGTTTAGAAGCTGGCATCCAAATAAATGAAGAACAAATGAATCAATTTGAAAAATACATGCAACTTCTTATTGAATGGAATGAGAAGATGAACTTAACGGCAATCACACAGGAAGAAGAAGTATGGGAGAAACATTTTTATGATTCAATTATGCCATTTTCAAATATTGAATTTGAAACAATGTGTGATATTGGCTCAGGTGCAGGATTTCCTGGAATTCCTGTAAAGATTGCGTTTCCACATGTGCATATGACTTTGGTGGAGCCTTTACAAAAGCGTTGTCGTTTTTTAAATGAAGTGAAAACTCAATTAAACTTAGAAAATCTAGATATATTGAATGTTCGAGCCGAAGATTTGGCAAAAGAAAAGCGTGAATGTTTTGATGTGGTTAGTGCGCGTGCGGTTGCCAAACTATCGATTTTATTAGAACTTTGTGTTCCTTTTGTGAAAATGAATCATACAATGGTGGCACTAAAAGGAAAAAACGGGCATGAAGAATTATTAAATGCTAAAAAAGCAATTGAAACATTAGGTGTTGAATTGGTTGATGAAGAAAAATTCATGATTGAAGAGGATGCAACACGTATTAATTTATATTTTAAAAAGGTAAAGCATACGCCTAATAAATATCCTAGAGCGTATGGGCAAATCAAGAAAAAACCTTTGGAGGGTTGAATATGGGAAAAGTAATAGCAATTTCAAATCAAAAAGGTGGAGTTGGTAAAACGACTACATCTATAAATCTGGCAAGTGGACTTGCTCATGTAGGTAAAAAAGTATTGTTGATTGATTTCGATTCACAGGGAAATGCAACACAAGGTTTAAATGCGAATCAAAATAATTCACAGGCAACGATTCATTCTGTTTTGATGGAAGGTGTTCCAATTCAGCAGGCGATAGTGCCAAAAATGAATCCTAGAATTGATATTGTACCGGCTAACATTAATTTAGCAGGTGCTGATTTGGATATGGATAAAATGGAATATGGTAAAGAAGAATTGTTGAAAAGGGCAATTGCGCCAATTCGTGATCAATATGATTATATTATTATTGATTGTCCACCTTCACTTGGCTTATTAAATACAAACGCATTAACGGCGGCTGACAGTATTTTAATTCCAGTACAATGTGAATATTATGCATTGGAAGGTGTAACGCAATTGTTGATTACAATTCGTCTTGTACAAAGAACAAGTAATCGAAATTTAAAAATCGAAGGTATTTTATTAACAATGTTTGATATTCGTACAAGATTAAGCGTTGAAGTATCACAAGATGTTCGTCAAACATTTGGAAAGCTTGTATATCAAAATTCAATTCCAAGAAATGTAAAATTGTCAGAAGCACCAAGTCGTGGTATATCGATTTTTGAATATGATCCAAAAAGTACAGGTGCCAAGGCATATGCTGGTTTAACTGAAGAAGTGCTAAAACGTAATTCGAAGGAGGCATAACTTATGGATAATAAAAATAATGCTCGTTTAGGAAAAGGCTTGTCTAGTATCTTTGGGCAAGATGTTTCTAAGGTATTAGATGATATTCAAAATGGAGATATGGAAGTCGAAAGTCAGCAACAATCAAAAATTCCTGTCGATGAAATTCGTCCAAACCCATATCAGCCTCGTAAAGTATTTAATGATGAAGCGCTAAAAGAATTAAGTTCATCTATTAAGCAACACGGTGTATTTACGCCTATCCTAGTAAAAAAAGGCATTCAAGGATATGATTTGATTGCAGGAGAAAGAAGACTTAGAGCTTCAAAACTTGCCGGATTAGAAGATATTCCAGCTATCATTGTTGATTTTAATGATCAGGAAATGATGGAAATTGCGTTGTTAGAAAATATTCAACGTGAAGATTTAAATGTAATTGAAGAAGCAAAAGCTTATGAAAAATTGATCCAGCGTTTAGGATATACACAAGAGCAGTTAGCTCATCGTGTAGGAAAATCACGTGAGCATATCACAAATTTGTTGCGTCTATTAAAACTTCCTGAAGATGTACAGGAATATGTCGTAAATAAACAATTAAGTATGGGGCATGTGCGTGCTTTGTTGGGTCTTAAAACAGAATCTAGCATGCGCAAAGTTGCTAAACAAGCTATTGATCAAGGTTTATCTGTGCGTAAAGTAGAACAGATTGTAAAGGATACAAATAACAAGAAACCAACAGAAAAACCAAAAGAAGATATTTATGTGAAGGCCGCAAAAGAAAAGCTTCAAGAATATTTTCAAACATCTGTATCTATTAGTAAAAATTCAATTTCTATTCATTATGAAAATAAAGAAGACTTAAATCGAGTACTAGAATTATTGAATCTAGTCGAAGAAGAGTAAGTCTTCTTTTTTTGACATATGTATTATTTTTTGTATAATATTCATTATTCATGGAGTTGTAGTAAAAAAATAGCGCCAGGACTAGAAACTAGTTGACGAGGACCAGACTTATCGAAAGATTCGGCGGGTAGTCTGGAGGTTGATACAACCTTTAACGATGGACAAAACCAATGTGTGAATATTGAACAAAGCCATTTAGTATCCTCCATGAAAATAATATAATAGGAGGATTTTTTATAATGTGTGGAATCACAGCTTACGCAGGTAAAGAGAATGCTTTACCGTTTTTATTGCAGGGTTTGGAAAAATTGGAGTATCGTGGATACGACTCTGCTGGAGTGACATTAGTTTCAAGTCATCATTTAGAAACGTATAAGGCGAAAGGACGATTAATCAATTTAGAAAAGCTATTATCAGAAAAAGAACATTCTGAACATACAGGAATTGGACATACACGTTGGGCAACACATGGGGTTCCAAGTAATATGAATTCACACCCACATACAAATGAGAGTGAAACAATTTCAATTGTACATAATGGAATTATCGAAAATTATGCATCCATTAAAGAATGTTTATTAGAACAAGGATATAAGTTTCAATCACAGACAGATAGTGAAGTAATCGTTCATATGTTAGATTATTATTATCAAGGCGATATGATGTATGCTTTAAAAAAATGTGTACAGTATCTTCAAGGAAGTTTTGCGCTATGTGTAGTTTGTACAGATTATCCAGACTGCGTCTTTGTCGCAAAGAAAGAAAGTCCAATGATTGTTGGAAAAACGGATACAGCTGCTTTTTGTGCAAGTGATATTCCAGCTGTATTAGATTACACAAAGGATATTTGTGCTTTAGAAGATGATCAAATGGCTATTTTGAAACCAGGAAGTATTGAATTATATGATTTCTTTGGAGATCCAGTATCTATGAAATGGACACACATTTCGTATGATGCGTGTGCAGCTCAAAAAGGTGGATATGATACTTTTATGCAAAAGGAAATGCATGAACAGCCATATGTAATCAAAGAAACATTAAGAGCTCATATTGAAAATAATTTGGCTATGCCAGAATTATCTGGTTTAGATGCTTCAAAAATCAATCAAATTTACTTTATTGCATGTGGAACAGCGTATCATGCTAGTTTGTATGCACAATATATCTTGCGTACTTGGGTGGATTTGCCAATTTATTGTATTAGTGCAAGTGAGTTTAGATATGGAAATTATCGAATTGATGAAAACACTTTATGCATCTTTGTTTCACAATCTGGAGAAACAGCAGATACTTTAGCAGCATTAAAACTTTCAAAAGAAAATAAAGCACAAACACTATCTGTGACAAATGTCTTAGGTTCTAGTTTAGCTCGTTTATCAGATTTTGTGCTATATACTTGTGCGGGTCCAGAAATTGCGGTCGCAAGTACGAAGGCATATACAACACAACTTGTATTATTGATGTGTCTATGCTTAAAACTTGCATCTTTATTAAATGATGATGTAGAAAATAAAAATTCTTTGCTTAATCAATTAAAACAAATGCCAGAAGTGGTAGAAAAAATGCTTCAACAAGAAGATAAAATGGCAGAATTCGCAAAACTACTTACTGATCAAAAAGATGCTTACTTTATTGGGCGACAATTGGATTATTTAAGTGTTCTTGAAGGAGCATTAAAGTTAAAAGAAGTATCATATGTACATGCCGATGCATATATGGCTGGAGAATTAAAACATGGACCAATTGCATTAATTGAAAAAGATACAGTAGTGATTGCGTTAGCTACACAGCCTAGTGTTGCACAAAAGACGATTTCAAATATTCTAGAAACAGTGGCTCGTGGAGCTAAAGTAATTTTAATTGCATCTCAAAATCAGAATACAGAAGGCTTTGAGTATGTAATTCGTATTCCAGATGTGAATCCACTATTGAGTTGTATTCCAGCAACTGTCTTGTTGCAGGAATTAGCTTACTATGTCGCAAAAGAAAAAGGTTGCGATGTTGATAAACCTCGTAACCTTGCGAAAAGTGTAACTGTAGAATAATTATTCTTTGATTTCTGTAACAATATAATGAATGGTTTGATTTAAACCATGTTCAGATAAATATTTTAATAAATGATGGATGAGGGCGTCTGTTTCCGGGTGAATCAGAATTTTACCTCGTCCATTTTCATAATATTCAAGTGCACTCGAATCCGTGTATTTTTCTTTTTGATAGATCATACTTGCAGCAACTCTGTCACAAAACATTTCAATGACATAATTGGTTGGCATTTTACACGCATATATGCCATTTACGCCAAAATCAAGCCAATATTCCCAATGATGTTTGTTTCTTCCTTTATGATGCAACCAACCTAATGAATAGCCTTTTTCTTCTTTTTCTGCATCGATAGGAGAGCGAAATCCTTGATAATAATGAAAACCTGTTTTCAATTCGATATAGGAATATTTACTTAGATCATGTAGTAATCCTTGTTTATATAAATGACAGCGAAAACACAAGTATGTAACTTTTACTTTGTGTTTATTGATTGTGTGTAAATGGGCTAATGCTTTATTCATAATTTCACTTCTTTCTCGCCTATTTTAGCATAAAATAAGAAAACCATTCTAGCGTTGGTGTCTAGAATGGTTCCTTTTTGTTTATTATTATTTATTAGGAGAGAGATATGAATATTGGTTTATTTTCTATATTCATTGCCTTATCTTTAAGGCACTTATAGAATATCATTCTATGTTGTCATAATTTTATTTTAACTTTGGTAAAAGTTGTGAAATTGAAATGAATTATGTGAAATTGTAAAGTAAACCATTTTCAAGAATTAGAGTAGTTTTCTTTATGTAATATGAATTATAAATTGTAGATTCTATATTTTAAAAGTTATATATAGACAAAAAATGGAATTGTATTTTCATGGTTTACATAAAAATCTATCATCTATAGACAAATGTTTGTAGAAAAACACGAAAACTCGAGTGTAAGCGAATACAATGAAAAATACTTGATATAAAGACAAAATGATGTGTTATGTTCATGAAAAATATACATTAATGTAAAAATGTATGTAAATTTCTTTCTTAAACCCTTGAAAACATGTTTCTAACATAGTATAATTTCATCACACACATAGTGAGCAGACTATAGGAGGAAAGAGAAATGAATAAACAAAGAATTGTTGCTGGTTTAGCATCTGTAGCAATGGCTTCTACTTTAGTAGCATGTTCAGGCGGATCTAACAGTAACGCAAAAACATTAACAGTATCTGTAAACCAAAGTTTAACTGGACAGTTTACACCTCAATATGCATCAAGTGCTTATGATCAATATGTAGTAAACTTATGCTACGAACCAATGTTAAAGTACAATGCGGATAACGAATTGGAACCAGTATTGGCTAAAGATTTACCAGAAGTAAGTGAAGATGGTTTAACATTAACTTACAAATTGGAAAAAGGACACAAATTCAGTGATGGAACTGAAGTAACTGCAAAAGACGTTAAATTTACATTCACAACATTAGCTGACCCAAACTATGCTGGTCCTAATGGTGGTGGAATGGATAACATCGTTGGATATAAAGAATATAATAGCGGAGCTGCTAAAGAATTAACTGGTGTTGAAACTCCAGATGATTATACAGTTGTATTCCACTTGGTATCACCTCAAATCGATGCAGTCTCAGCATTTGGTGTAATGGGAATCACTAGTGCAGATCACTACTCAAAATACAAACCAGGTAAAGTAAAAGTTGTTGAAAAGAACCAAGAAGAATCATGTGGTTCTGGTGCTTACCAATTAAAGAAATATGACAAAGCAAGTGGAGCTTCATTTGTTCGTAATGAAGAATTCAAACCTGAAAAGGGACAATACCAAGTAGATCAAATCATTATTAAGAAAACAGATGCGACTACAGAAGTTTCTGAATTGAAAAAAGGAACAGTTGATTTAATTCCAGATGTAATTGAAACAAATAAAGTAAGTGAAGCAAGTCAAGATAAAAACATGGCATTCAACGACTATACTCGTAGTGCTGTTGGTTTCGTAGCTATGAACGCTAACAATGGAGCTACAGCTGACAAAGCAGTACGTCAAGCATTGATGTATGCGACAGATCGTCAAGGATTCTGTGATTCTTACTTCGGATGGGATAAAAAAGCAAGTGACGAAGTTAAAAAAGTTAAAGGTGGATATGTACCAGCTGCATACTGGAACCCAGCATCAGAAAGCTTTGGTGCCGTTGTTCGTAATGAAGAAACAGTAGATGGATTAAATACATATGCATTTGATATGGATAAAGCGAACCAAGTATTAGATGAAGCTGGTTGGGTTCGTGGTGCTGATGGAATCCGTGAAAAAGATGGACAAAAATTAGAAATCAAATTCTTATTGTCAGAAAATAACTCAGTACTTGATTTTTTAATTCCTATGGTTAAGAAGACTTGGGGAGATTTAGGTGTTGATCTAAAACAAACTACAGTTGACTTCACTACATTATTAAGTAACATTCAAGATACTAGTCACGATAGTGAATGGAATATGTGTTTCTTAGCTACTTCATTTACAAGTAACCAAGATACTTCAGCTAATGATTCATATACAAATGTTCCAGCTAACATGGCTGTAAATAACTACTCTCGTATCAATGATCAAGCATTGGTTGATCAATTGACAAAAGCTCGTGCTGATTCTGATGAAAAACAATCAAAAGCTGATTATGTTGAAGCTATGAAGATGGCTGCTGATGATGCAGGTTACATGCCAGTTTACTCAGGTATGCAATTCAACCTTTACAATAAGAAAGTTGACTTGACTGGAACAGGAACATTACGTAACTGGTCTCAATCAATGGATACAATTACTGTAAAATAAATTTAAAAATTGCACAAAGATGTGTTAAAATAGTGGATGTTAAAGGACAAATGTTCATTAACAGAAACGTTGCAACGTTAAATAGTCTGCATAAAAAATTCGTGGATTGTTTATAAAATTAAGGGCAAGCCGTATTGACTTGCTCTTATATGCATTTAGTGGATAGAAAGGATCGATAACTATGCTAAAGTATGTGTTTAAAAGAATTTTAGCGATGATTCCTGTCCTTTTCATCATTTCAATCGTTATTTTCGGTACTGTAAAGGCGATGCCAGGTGATGAGGTAACAGCTTATTTTGGAGCCGGTTCAAAGGTTACACAAGAGCAACGTGATCACGTTCGTGAGTTGTTAGGATTGGATAAATCGTTACCTGAACAATATGTACGTTGGGTTGGACGTATGTGTACAGGAGATTTAGGATCAAGTATTACTCTTAAAAAACCAGTTGGAACTATTATTGGTGACTATGTATGGAATACATTCTATTTGAATGTTGTTTCTTTGATAGTGGCTTTAATTTTTGCAATTCCAGTTGGAATAAAGCAAGCCGTAAAGAAAGGTTCAGTGTTTGATAACTTCTGGACAGTATTTTCATTGTTAGGAATAAGTGTTCCAACATTCTTCTTTGCCTTAGTATTAATTTTCTTCATTGGTTTGAACATCCCAGGCATGCCAATCAATGGAATGCGTGACACAATGCTTTCAAGCTTTGGTTACTCAAGTATTTTCCAAGAAATTGGAGATATCGCATTACACTCAATTTTACCTGTAATCGTATTGGCGTTTAGTTCATTTGCGTCATTCTCACGTTATGTACGTAACTCTATGGTTGAAGTCATCAACATGGATTATGTTCGTACTGCACGTTCAAAGGGTCTAAAAGAAAAGACTGTTATTTACAAACATGCATTTAAAAATGCTCAAATTCCTTTAGTAACATTACTAGGATTATACATTCCATCATTGTTCTCAGGAGCCGTAATTTTGGAATCTGTATTTATCTGGCCAGGAATTGGTAAAGTATTAATTGATGCGATCAACCAACGTGATAACTCTTTAGTTATGGCTTGTTTGATGTTTAGTGCCTTGTTGATGTTGTTAGGTAACTTATTGTCTGACATTTGTTATACATTAGTTGACCCACGTATCAAGGTTGATGAATAGGAGGGAACTATAGATGGCTAAAAAAGATGCTGTAGTATTAGAATCTGGTGAAAAAATTGAATCTATAGGTCCTTGGACCATCGCATGGCGTAAGTTTAGACAAAACCGTGTTGCCATGGCAGGTTTGATTATTTTTATTTTAATTGTTATTGCTGTTATTGTTATTCCACCAATGCTTGGATATAGCGTAAATGACTATGATTTATCAAATCCTAACTTAGCTCCAGGTGGAGAACACTTGTTAGGTACAGATAAACAAGGTCGTGATTGTTTATTCCGTCTATTCTTAGGTGGACGTATCTCAATCATGGTTGGTGTTATTGCTGCTGTTATTACTGTAATTTTAGGATGTACAATTGGTGGTATTTCTGGATATTATGGTGGAAAATTGGATAACTTATTAATGCGTTTTGCTGAAATCGTTTATTCATTACCATTTACACCAATGATCATTGCGGTTGCCGCAACAATGTTGTGGGTTCCACAAAGTCAAAAAATGTACACTGTGTCATTATTGATTGGTTTATTATCATGGCCAGGACTTGCTCGTTTAGTTCGTGGACAAATTTTAACTTTACGTGAACAAGAATTTATGCAAGCTTGTGAAGCTTTAGGTATTTCAGATTTCTCAAAAATCTTTAAACACTTACTTCCAAACGTTATTTCTTTGGTAATCGTAAATGCTACACTTCAAATGGCTAGTGCTATCTTGACTGAGGCTGGTTTATCATTCTTAGGTATGGGTGTTACGGCACCAACTCCTTCTTGGGGTAACTTAATGAACTTGGCACGTGACTCTTACGTGTTCCAAAACTATCCTTGGGAATGGATCCCTGCAGGTTTAATGTGTTTATTAACTGTAATCTCTATCAACTTAATTGGTGAAGGTTTACGTGATGCATTCGACCCTAAAGAATTACAGTAGTAAGGAGGATACACAATGTCTGTAAATAAAAAAGTAATAAAAGTGGAAGACCTTCGTGTATACTTCCATACAAAAAAAGGTGATTCAAAAGCAGTTGATGGAAACCACTTTACAATGTATGAAAATGAAACACTTGCAATCGTAGGTGAATCAGGTTGTGGTAAATCTGTAACTGCCATGTCTATTTTAGGCTTAGTCAGTGAACCAGGAGAAATTATGCCTGGATCAAAAATCGTATATATGGGAAATGTAGATCGTGATGAAGATGGTTTAAACTTAGCTACAGCTACAGATGAACAAATTCGTCACATTCGTGGTAACGAAATCTCTATGATTTTCCAGGAACCAATGTCAAGTTTGAACCCAGTTATTACAGTTGGGGATCAAATCATGGAAAACATTTTGACGCACGAAGAAGTTTCTAAAGAAGAAGCTAAACAACGTGCAGTTGAATTGTTGTCAGAAGTTGGTATTTCTCGTCCAGAAAAAGTTGTTGATAACTATCCATTCCAATTATCAGGTGGTATGTGTCAGCGTGTTATGATTGCGATGGCTTTATCTTGTCATCCAAAATTATTGATTGCCGATGAACCTACAACAGCTCTAGACGTAACAATTCAGGCTCAGATTCTTTCTTTAATGAACAAATTAAAGAATGAAACAGGTACATCAATCATGTTGATTACACATGACTTAGGTGTAGTTGCTCAGGTAGCTGATAACGTTAATGTTATGTATGCAGGTAAAGTTGTTGAAACAGCTCCAGTAGAAGAACTATTCAGCAATCCTAAACACCCATATACTATTGGATTAATGAATTCAATGCCTTCACTTGCTGAAGAAGGTAAACGTTTAAATACAATTGAAGGTAGTGTACCTAACCCATTGTATTTACCAAAAGGATGCTACTTTGCAGATCGTTGTCCATATGTAACAGATCGTTGTAAAGAAGGTCAACCAACAGATACAAAAATTAAATCACGTCACCACGTATGGTGCTTCAAAGTTGAAGAAGAAATGAAACAGGAGGGATAGTCATGGCAGAAAAAAGAAAAATTCTTGAAGTTAAAAATCTTAAAAAATACTTCCCTCTAAAAAAAGGAAAATATAAAGAAGGCGACCCATGTGTTAAGGCCGTAGATGATATTACTTTCGATTTATATGAAGGTGAAACATTGGGTCTAGTAGGTGAATCAGGTTGTGGTAAATCTACTTTAGGGCGTACAATCATTCGTCTTTATGAACCAACAAGTGGAGAGGTAATCTTCGAAGGTGAAGATGTAGCGAAAAAGTCTCGTAAAGAAATGCGTGCTTTACGTGAAGAAATGCAGTTCATTTTCCAAGATCCATATTCTTCATTGAATCCACGTATGACTGTATTCAATATTTTGGCAGAACCATTGATTGCTCACGGAAAATTCAAACGTGGTCCAGAACTAGAAGCATATGTTAAAGATCTAATGGACCGTTGTGGTTTGCCAAGTTATTACTGCTATCGTTATCCTCACCAATTCTCAGGTGGACAAAGACAACGTATTGGTATCGCACGTTCTTTAGCATTAGATCCAAGTTTCATTATTTGTGATGAACCAGTAAGTGCATTGGACGTTTCTATCCAGTCACAGATTATCAACTTAATGAAAGATATGCAAGAAGAAAAGAACATTTCTTATATCTTCATTTCACATGACTTGTCTGTTGTAAAACACATTTCTGACCGTGTTGGTGTAATGTACTTAGGTAGTATGATGGAACTTGCAGATAAGAATGAAATCTATTCAAACCCTCAACACCCTTATACAAGAGCGTTGATTGGTGCAATTCCTTTACCTGATCCTACAAAACGTAAAGAAATGAAAGTTATTCAAGGTGAAATTCCAAGTAACGTAAACATTCCTAAGGGATGTAAGTTCAATCCTCGTTGCCCATTTGCGAAAGACATTTGTCGTGAACAAGAACCAGCAACAAAAGAGGTTAAGCCAAATCACTTCGTTAAGTGTCACTTTGGAGGTGAATTCTAATGTCTAAGCGCCCATCAATGCGTGAGATGTTAGAAAAAAAAGATAAACAAAAAGGTAAAGAAGATCGTCTTGAAAAAGGGGATTTTCTAGCCTTATTAATTGCTGCTAGTAGTACATTCTGGCCAATTTTATTAGGTGCGATTGTTATTTTAGCGCTATTAATTTTTGGTTGGAATGCCATCTTTGCATAATACGAGAAGCTTTCGGCTTCTCTATTTTTTTAGGAGAAGAATATGAAATTTACAGATTATAAATATGAACATATGAATATTGAAGCTTTGCAAGAACAATTAAAGGAAATTTGTTCAAAATTACAGAATGCAGCTTCTTATGCAGAATTCAAAAATGCATTTATAGAATTGAATGATGTTAATAAATATATCAACACAAATCAGACTCTTGTTGATATACGTCACACAGTGGATACAAGAGATGAATATTACACACAAGAAAATGATTTCTTAAATGAAATGCTTCCCGTGTTGAAGGAAGATATCGTCAATTGTAATAAAGCAGTTATGGCTAGTACTTTTGTTTCTGAATTAAAAAAAGAAGTACCAGAAACATATTTCTTACAAAGAGAAATGGAAGAAAAATCATTTGATCCAATTATCATTCCAGAAATGCAAGAAGAAAATAAATTAGCTTCTAAATACCAAGCAATCATTGCGAGCGCACAAATTGAGTTTGATGGTGAAACATATACGCTTGCTGCATTAGAAGTAAAGACAAATGATAAAGATAGAGATACTCGTAAACGTGCAATGCAAGCATATTGGGGATGGTATGATGAACATGCTCAAGAAATTGGTGAAGTCTATGATCAATTAGTACAAGTTCGTACGCGTATGGCTAAGAAATTAGGATATAAAAACTATATTGAACTTGGTTACTATCGTATGATGCGTTTTGATTATAATAAGGAAGATGTTGAAAACTATCGTAAACAAGTATTAGAAGATGTTGTTCCTTTAGATAATGAATTATATGCTCGTCAACAAAAACGTTTAGGCTATGATACTTTGCATGCTTGGGATGAAAAGTTTGAATTTACTTCAGGAAACCCAACACCTAAATATGATCGTGCAGAACTAGTGAAACGTGCATTAAAGATGTATCAGGAATTGGATCCTAAAACAGGTGAATTCTTTAAATTTATGACAGATAGAGAATTGTTGGATCTAGATTCAAAACCTGGTAAAGCAGCTGGTGGATATTGTACATTTATTCCAAATTATCAATCTCCATTTATTTTCGCAAACTTCAATCACACGAGTCATGATGCAGAAGTATTAACGCATGAAGCAGGTCATGCCTTCCAGGTATATTCAAGCAAAAATATTTTCCCAATCGATTGTGTATGGCCTACATATGAGTCTTGTGAAATTCACTCAATGTCTATGGAATTCTTCACATATCCATGGATGAAATCTTTCTTTGAAGAAGATGTTGATAAATATTATTTCAATCACTTATCAGGAGCTGTTAAATTCTTGCCTTATGGAGTTTTAGTGGATCATTTCCAACATGAAGTATATGAAAAGCCAGAAATGTCTATTGAAGAAAGATTAGCTACTTGGAGAAAGTTGGAAAAACAATATTTACCTCATAAAAACTATGAAGGAATTGATATTCTAGAAAAAGGTGGATGGTGGATGCGTCAGCTTCACATTTTCATGGATCCATTCTATTATATTGATTACACATTAGCTCAAGTATGTGCATTACAGTTCTGGGCTCGTATTCAGAAGAAAGATGAAAGGGCTTTTGAAGACTACAAACATATTTGTAAGATTGGTGGAACATTGCCATTTAGAAAAATTGTAAAGGAAGCTGGATTAAAGGTTCCTTTTGAATCAGGTTGTTTAAAAGATACAGTACAATTAGTTCGTGAATGGTTTGAAAAAGCAGATGATTCACAATTTTAAAAAATAGCTTGCGAATTGAAAAAAGGCTTGCTATAATTGTATAGCACTTACTTTGGGTCGATATGACTTAAGGCGGAAGGAGGATACATCGATATGAAACAAGGAATTCATCCTAATTATCATAAAGTTAAATGTATCTGTACATCTTGTGGTGCAGAATTCGAAACAGGTAGTACAATCAAAGGTGATGAATTGCGTGTAGATACTTGCAGTAACTGCCACCCATTCTTCACAGGTCGTCAACGTTTCGCTGCTGCTCAGGGACGTATTGAGAAATTTAACAAGAAATATGGTTTGAAGTAGTAATATAATGACAGTGTCAGAAATGGCACTGTTTTTTTATTTCGGTTATAAAAAAATCGTTATTAAAAATTAAATATCCTTTAAAATAGACGTTTCAAGCTTGCTTGGTTATATTAAAATCATCAAATGTATACAAGAAATAACTGTGGTATTTGAAAACTTCTATTGCTACGTTTATAATAAAGACAATAAATTAAAAATAGTGAGGTGTATTAAAGTGAAAAGAGCTAAAAGAATGGATGTATTTCAATCTTCTATATTTACAGAATTGAAAAATATGAAGCTGGATTATACACAAAGAACAGGAAATGAAACAATTGATTTTTCAGTTGGATCGCCAAACATTGCGCCTGAACCATCTATTATGAAGGTACTGCAAGAATCAATTATGGTTCCAGAAAACTATAAGTATGCGATCAATGAATTACCTGAAATGAAATCAGCAATCCACGATTGGTATAAGAACCGTTATAATGTAGAGCTAACATATGATGAAATGATTTGTTTACAAGGATCTCAAGAAGCTTTAAGCACTTTATTCTTAGCTATGTGTGATCCAGGTGATATAGTATTGGTGCCAGATCCATATTATCCAATCTTTAGTGATGGACCTAAAATTGCAGGGGCTAAAGTTGAATATATGCCTTTGTTGCAAGAGAATAACTATGTTATTCAATTGGATCAAATTGATGAAGAAATTGCGAAAAAAGCGAAGATGATGATTGTATCTTATCCAAACAATCCAACTTGTGCTATAGCACCAGATTCATTCTATGAAGAGTTGATTCAGTTCGCAAAGAAATATGATATTGTAGTTTTACACGATAATGCATATAGTGAACTTGTATTTGATGGTAAAGTAGGAAAGAGTTTCTTATCTTTTGAAGGAGCTAAAGAAATAGGAATTGAATTGAATTCTTTCTCGAAAACATATGGAATGGCCGGTGCAAGACTTGGTGTGTGTGTTGGTAATAAAGAAGTGATCGATTGTTACAATACTCTTAAATCAAATATGGATTATGGAATCTTCTTACCTATACAATATGCAGGCATTGAAGCACTAAGACATGGAGGCGCAAGCATTCACTCAACTTGTCAGGCTTATCAAGATCGAAGAGATGCTCTATGTGAAGCATTTGATGAAGTAGGATGGCATATTGATAAGAGTCCTGCAACAATGTTCGCATGGGCAAGAATTCCAGATCAATATGAAGATTCATATGCCTTCACAAAAGATTTGATGGAAAAAACAGGTGTTGTCGTTACACCTGGCCAGGCTTTTGGCGTTCATGGTACTAGATATGTGCGTTTAGCTCTTGTTCAAGATATTGAGGATATCCAAAAAGCGGCAGAAAGAATAAAAAAATCTGAAATTTTTAAGTAAAGTGCAAAAATTTGCACTTTTTTTCGTATAAGAGTATATGAAGTGTAATCGATGTCAAAATGAAGATCCTAAATTATTTTCGTATGATCATGGAGTTTATTATTGTCGTAAATGCATTGATTTTTCTAGGTTGGAGGTTAATGAAAAAATAAATCCGGTTAAATTGAAGCATAGAACGTGGAAGGGTAAACCTAAACTTGATTATGAACTCACTGCTTCGCAAAAATGTGCAAGTCACGAAGTATATCAACATTTAAGTAAAGGAAAAGACGTAATACTTTACGCCAGTACAGGTGCCAGGCAAAACAGAAATTTGTTTTGAAAGTATCTGTGGATATTTAGCACAAGGAAAGAAAGTAGGGTTTGCAATCAGTCGAAGACAGGTTGTTCTTGAAATCGCAAATCGTTTGCGGATAGCGTTTCCTGAATTAAGTGTATGTGAAGTGGCTCAAGGATATACCCAAGTTACAGATGCAGACCTTATTGTATGTACTACACACCAGTTGTATCGTTATCCATATGCCTTTGATTTATTAATTTTAGATGAGTTAGATGCCTTTCCTTTTGTGGGCAATGAAGTACTTCAGGCCATAGCTAATCAGGCGTGTATTGGACAAAAACTAATGTTGAGTGCAACACCAGACAAAGAGAGTATGGAACTTGTGAAACAAAAGAAAATAGAGCTTGTGTGTTTGTTTGAAAGGCCACATAAACACCCGTTGATTGTACCTAAAGTGATACAGGTATCTATTTTAATTCAAGTATGGATTGTAATTTATTTGTGCATAAAATTCCAAAAAGAGGGAAAACAAACATTGGTTTTTGTCCCTCGAAAAAATGATGGAAAGTGGATGAAGACGATTCTAAATTTATTTGTGAAGACAGATTTTATTCATTCTTCTACACAAAATAAAGATGAAATTTTAGATTGCTTTCGCAATAAAGAATTGAGTGCACTAGTGTGTACAACACTTTTAGAAAGAGGAATCACGATTCCAAGTGTTCAAGTTGTTGTTTTTAAAGGAGATCATTCAGTCTTTACCACGGCCAGTCTTATTCAGATTTTTGGGCGTGTGGGACGAAGTTTTAAAGATCCAGAGGGAAAGGGTGTGTGTTTATGTCAAGCTTCAAGCGAATCTATCAAAGATTGTGTAAGTCAAATTACAAAGATGAACGATACTGTTTATGCTGCCACAAAAAAATGAGTGAAATTCGCAATTTTGAGATTTTCTTTTATAATGATCTTTTGATATGTCCGGATTGTTCAAAAAATTTCAAGCTACATAAACAAGTCTATAATATAGATGGTATCCCTTTATATGTTCTCTATGAGTATGATGAGTTTTTAGAGAGGTTGTTTTTTCAGTATAAGGAACAAAGGGATGTTGTATTAAAAGATGTTTTTTTGTGTGAACACTTATATTTAAAGAAGATCTTTAAAAAATATTGTGTGTGTACTTTATGCAGTAGTGATGCAAAGCGCATGGAAAGAGGATTTGAAGCAGCAGTTGATATATATTCTACTTTGGATATCTTTGTGCATTCACCATTTTATAAGAAAGAAGATATAAAACAATCTTCAAAATCAAAAGCAGAAAGAGCGCATATCAAAGAGATATTGGCTTTAAAAGAATTGTATCCTTTACCAAAAAAGAAAACATTGCTTGTGGATGATGTTTGTACGACAGGAAATACTTTAAGTGCTGCACAAAGCTTGATTCATCCCGACTGTATGTTTGTATTGGCGGCTCATCCTTTATGGATTAAGGCAAATAAAGAAAACATAGTGGTCAAATCAAAGGGGTTTTGGTAAAATAGTTTCAAAGGGGCGATAGAAGCTATGGATAAGAAAAGAAAGAACGAGAATGATGAGATTTCTCAATTACTAGATTTGTTTCAAATGGATGAAGAAGATACATTGGAACAAAAAATGGATCAATTCACAAAAAATCAAACTCGTAGTCGAGTAAATAAACATAAACCTCAACCAGAGATTTCGTTCCAGTCAAAAGAAGTGGAACCATCTCTAGGTGATACGCTTGTGGTAGGTTCGAAAGATTTGAACGAACCTAAAGAAGAAGATTTATCTGCAACTCGTACGGTCATGTGGAATGCGGATGATTTAAAGAAAGAAGCGGATTCTACAAATCAAACTGTTGTGATTGATGATGATGAGATTCAATCATTACTAGAAGAAGGTAAGGGACCTCAATTAAAAAGGGAGGTTGTAAACAAGAAAAAAAATACAAATAAGAAGGTATCTAAAAAGAATAACTCTAAGACAGGTTTGTATATTGGTTTAGGAGTTGTAGGTGTTTTATTAATTTCTTTATTGATATTTGGTGGTATTAAGCTAGTAACAGGTGGATTGTCAGGGTCTGATGAAAAAACGGAAGAAATCCAAAAGAAAAATTATCAGGAATTGTTAGATTTTGCGAATAACTACAATTCTTTATCTTCTAGTGAGAAGAAAAAAATTGTAGATTTTGAAAGTAAATATAATAGTTTAACTCGTAAACAAAGAGAAAAAATTGATGAGATTTTAGAGAAAGCTACGGGTAAAAACTTTAATGAATTACTTGCGAAGGCAAATAAGAAAACAAATTCTAAAAAGAAAAACAACAATACGGAGATTGCAGAAAAGAAAGCTGAATTAAAACAGAAAATCAGTGATTTAAAGAAGCAGCTTACTAAGGCGGAAGCAGATTTGTTAAGTGCTCAAAAATCACAGGAGGCTGCACAAAGCGAAGTGGATTCTTTAAGATCAAAGGTTGATTCTGCCAATTCTTCATTGTCGGATGCACAAAATGCTGTGAGTAGTGCTCAATCAGCGTATGATAGTGCTAGTAGTGATTTGCAGGCATGTGAAAATCGTCGCTCTGAATTAGAGAAAATTCCAAATGATCAGTTAACACAGGATCAGTATTCTGAATTACAAAAACTTTATTCAGAACATCAAGGTTTAGTAAACCAAGTTAATTCTACAAAATCAGATTTAGATAACGCGAAAGCTGCTTTGTCAGCAGCACAAAAGAATTCAAATGTATCCTCTTTACAGAATAAATTGAATTCAGCTCAGAGTAAATTGGATAGTGCAAATTCAGATGTTACAGATGCACAATCAAAAGTGGATTCAATAAATTCACAAATAGATGGCTATCAAAGACAATTGGATGATTTAGATTAGGCAATACAATTATTTGTATTGTCTTTTTCTATTGTAACCTTTTAAAGTGCTGCGATTTTTGTTAGAATAGATGAGGAAAGTCAGGTGAAAATATGCGTAATGCGATTGTTCTGGCGGCTGGAAAAGGAACTCGAATGAAATCTGATCGTAGCAAGGTAATGCATACGATTATTGATCGTTCAATGTTGACTTATATCATTGATGCTTTAAGAGCTGTATCTGTACAAAGAATTGTTATGATTGTTGGATATCAAGCGGAAAGTATCAAAGAAGCTTTTCCGGATGTTGAATTTGCTTTGCAGCAACCCCAATTAGGGACTGGTCATGCGGTTATGCAGGCTACACAATTAAAGGATGAAGATGGAGACACATTGATTATCAATGGTGATGGTCCTTGTATTCAACCTGAGACTTTGGAAAAATTATTCCAAACAAATCAAGATGCATCATTAACTTTATTAACTTCTGTATTGGATGATGGAGCTCATTATGGTCGTATTGTTCGTGATGAAAATGGTCATGTTCAAGCAATTGTAGAGGCAAAAGATTGTACAGAAGAACAGAAGAAAATCTGTGAAATCAATGCGGGTATGTATTGTTTCAAAAATAGAGATTTATTTGATAATCTTGATAAACTAACAACAAATAATGCTCAAAATGAATATTATTTAACCGACTTAGTTAAGATTTTGGCAAACCAAGGTAAAGTTGTTAAGGGATTGGTTGTTGAAGACCGTGATGAAGTCATGGGAATTAACGATTGTGTAGAATTAAATAAGGCGTATGAATGGATGCGAAATCGAATCAACAATAACTGGCTAAAAGAAGGGGTACAAATTGTAGATCCTAAGCGCACAGTTATTGGTAAAGATGTAAAAATTGGACATGATGTTATTATTCATCCAAATGTTGAAATTCTAGGTAAAACAGAAATTAAAGATTTCGTTGAGATTTTACCGGGTTCTTATTTGAATAATTCAATAATTGAAAATCATGCAGTAGTAGATTCAAGTAAAGTCGTCGATTCTTGCATAAGTGAGGGAACTGTTGTGGGACCTATGTCTTATGTAAGCAATAATAAAACTATAAAATAACCTGATAGGGTATGAGAAAGGATAAATCATGAAAAACACTGTTGTATTTGCTTTATCATCAAGCGTTGGTTTAGCAAAAGATATTTGTAAAGAATTAGGATTAGAATTAGGAAAATGTGAAGTAAAACATTTTGCGGATGGAGAAATTTTAGTTGAATTAGGTGAATCTGTTCGTGGAAAACACGTATATTTTGTACAAAGTACAAATAAACCTGTAAACGCAAATTTAATGGAAATTCTAATTGGTATTGATGCTTGTAAACGTGCAAGTGCTGCTAGTATTACAGCTATTATTCCATATTTTGGATATGCACGTCAGGATCGTAAGGCAAAACCTCGTCAACCAATTACTTCTAAATTAGTAGCTAGTTTATTGGAAAGAGCTGGAGCTGATCGTGTTGTAACAGTTGACTTACATGCTACACAGATTCAAGGATTCTTTGATATTCCAGCAGATGATATTACTGCCAATGGATTGATTGCTGATTACTTCAAACATAAGAAAGGATTAGGAGAAATCGTTGTAGTATCTCCTGACCACGGTGGAGCTGTACGTGCTCGTAACTTAGCAAATGCATTAGGTGCACCTATCGCAATCATCGACAAACGTCGTCCAAAACCAAATGTAGCTGAAGCTATGAACTTAATTGGTGACGTTGATGGAAAGACTGCAATTATCATTGATGATATGGTAGATACAGCTGGAACATTAACTGCTGGTATCAAAATGTTAAAAGACAAAGGTGCAAAAGCTGTATATGCTTCATGTTCACATGGTATCCTTTCAGGTCCTGCTATTGAGCGTTTAAAAGCTGCTGAATTAGCTGGATTTGTTTGTACAAATACAATCGATCAAACAGAAAATCAAAAGATTTATCCAGAAATGACTGTTCTTTCAATGGCACCATTATTAGCTGGATTAATTCATGCGGTTGAAGAAAATTCTTCATTATCAGAAGTATTAGCACACGCATTTGATGACTAATATGGAAACATTGTTTATTGGGTATCCACCTTGCTCAACTTGTAAAAAAGCATATAAGACTTTGCAAGATTTAGGTATTGAGGCCACATACAGAAATATTAAGGAAGAAAATCCAACAAAAGAAGAAATTCAGAGTTGGATCAATCGAGGCGTAGAATTAAAAAAATTGTTCAATACGAGTGGTATGTTGTATCGTGAATTGAATGTTAAGGAAAAACGTGAAACATATACACAGGAGCAATTAATAGATTTGTTTGCATCAAATGGTATGTTAGTTAAAAGACCTATTGTAATTCAGGGCGATACTATCATTATAGGAAACAAAGTTTCAGAATACGAAAACTTACAAAAATAGACCTGTCAGAAATTGACAGGTCTTTCTCTATTTAAAAATGGAATTGAAATTCTCTTCAATTTGTTTGCATGTACTTACATCATCAAGTTGTTTAATTTCGCAAATTTTCTTGGCAACATATTCCACATACATAGGTTCATTTTCTTTTCCTCTATAAGGAACAGGCGTTAAATAAGGGGAATCTGTTTCTGTGATGATTCTATCGATTGGACAAACTTCAATACATTCAGGGGCGTGTCTAGCATTTTTAAAAGTGATAGGTCCCGCAAAAGAAATCATAGAATTCATTTTTAAACATTCCATCATTGTTTCTTTACTTCCACTAAAACAGTGGAAAATGATTTTTGTCTTTGCGTATTGTTTTAAAATATCCATGCAATCTTTTGTAGATTCACGCATATGAATAGAAATAGGAAGATTGTGTTCATTTGCGATTTGAATCTGCTTAATGAATAATTCTTTTTGTAAATCATTAAAACTTGTATCCCAATAGTAATCTAAGCCAATTTCACCTAAACAATCTAAATATGGAGCTTGATTTATTAAATATTGAATATCTTTTTCCTTTATTTCTTTAGCATCACTTGGGAACCAACCAAAAGCTATTTTAAAGAACGGATATTCTTCTTTTATTTTTTTTGCACGATCTAATTCTTTGGAGCTTGTGCACATAATCATGCAAGAAGTAACGTTTTTAATTTTAATGTTTTCAATAATTTCATCGATTCGACTATATAGACGATCACAAGTAATGTGACAATGACTATCTGTATACATAAATAACCTTCTTTCTTAAAATAGTATATAATTGTGTTAAAAGAGGTGCAATATGAAAGTTGGTATAGAATTAAATGTGAGTGACAAAGAGTTTTATGATGTGATGATGAAATCATTGCAGGAAGAATTGAATAATGTTACAAAGAAAAAATTAGAATTAAAAGAAGGATTGAAATATAAGAAAAAATCAACACAAAGAAAAGGAGTTGGATCAGAAATTACAGTGCATATTAAAAGATTGGTTCCAAATGAATTATATGTGGCAACTTTTAATACAGCTATTGATCATACAACAATTTCATATAAGATTGAAGTTTTAAGTGAATCAAAAATTAAAGTAACATACGAGGAAATATATGAGAATATATCTTCACAGAATGTTCCTGCATGGAGACAAAAGATGGCTGAGAAACAATCGGCTAAAAAAGCTAAAAAGATGTTTAAAGAAATCGAAAAATTTATTTTAAATGAAAGAAACAAATAATGCAGATTATTCCATAAAAGAGACCAAGTTTTCCATCTGGGTTTCTTTTTTTATACATCTGCGTTATAAATTTGGTGTAGAAAAGCTTTAACCCAACAAAAGAAGGAGGGATTGGATATGAAAAAGTTAGGTTATTTAGCAGGAGCATCATTATTGTTTGTTCCAATGCCTCTGTATGCAGCAGGAATTGGTTCTAGCAATCAAGTGTTTACTCACACTGGCTGGTTCTCAGTTATTTGTATGGCAACAATCGGTGTAGGAGTAGCCATTTGTTCAAAACATCAAAAATAATATAGAAGGATACATGATGTATCCTTTTTCTTTCTTATGAAACAATTAAAGATAATAACATATGTTACCTACATATTTTTTGGATTGTGTTATACTATTTTAACTGAAGGAGAAATGGGTTTTTATGGGCAGTAACTATTTAATAAAATTTCTTGAAGAAAAAGATGTGCCTACAGTTACAAAAAAAAGACATACATATTTAACATATTATGGATTGGAACAACAAGATACATATGTGTTAAAGGAAGGCGTTATTAAAACAAGTATAATTTTACGTGATGGTCGCGAATTTAATATATCGTATATTAAAGGGCCGGATATTATTTCACTTTTAAAAGACGAAGTAAGTCAATATATGTCAGCACCATTTAATGTTCGTATAGAGAGTGATACAGCTGTATTTTATCGTATTCCAAGGGTATTGTTTTGGGAATATGTAAATCAAGATACAAATCTACAAGATTATGTAAATTCATATTATCGAAATAAATTATCAGAAGCTATTTTAAGGCAACAACTTATGACAATGAATGGAAAAAATGGAGCTGTTTGTGCTTTTATTTATTCATTAATTCCATTATTTGGAAGAAAGTTAAAGGATGGAATAATAATTGATTTCCAAGTTACGAACGACGATATAGCTGGCTTCTGTGGTATTTCCACAAGAAATAGTGTAAACCGTATATTAAGAGGATTACGTGAGGAAAACATCATTACAATGGTAAATCAAAAAATCTTAATTTTAGATGAAGATTATTTAAAACAATTTATACAAGCATAATACATAACAAAGCGCAGATATTTAGTTCTGCGCTTTAAATGGTTTTATGATTCTGTGATATGAAAATAATAATTGACTAGCCATCAAACACCAGATAATAGGTTCGCAAAAGCATACACCCAAATATTTAAATGTAGGTACTAGAAATAAAGTGAATACGATTTTTCCAAAGAATTCAATAAGACTTGAAATAAGTGGTGTGATTTTATATCCAAAACCTTGAATCGTATTTCGTAAATTAAGAAGAATACTTAATACAATAAAGAAAGGTACATTGATTTTTAAATACATAGCACCATTCTCAAGTACAATAGGATTGTTTGATCCTGAAAGGAAATGGACTAGATTTTCAGCTGTAAAATAGATGATTATACTTAAAAATATAGGATAGATAATACCACAAGTGTTTGCCATACGAACACCTTTCATAATACGAGTATAGTTTTGAGCTCCTTTATTTTGAGAAACAAAGGTAGCCATAGAAGCAGCTAATGTAGACAAAGGAAGACACAATAAGGACATTAATTTTCGTGCAGCTGTATGTGCGGCAATAATCTGTGTTCCAAGTCCATTGATTCCTGTTTGGAGAATGATTGTTCCAATGGATACAATAGAAAACATGAATCCCATTGAAAATCCTTGCCCTAATAAATCGTTAATCATAGAGGATTCCATATGGAAATGTTCTTTTTTAGGGATAAGTATTTTAGCATCTTTCCAAATTAAAAAGAAACAAATAATTGTCGATATGCCTTGTGCAATAACAGTAGCTACACCAGCTCCTAAAACTCCCATATCTAGAATTGTGATACAAAATATATCTAGGGCAATATTGATGATAGAAGAACAGAAAAGTACAATTAAAGGTCTAAGACTATCTCCTATTGCTCGTAACATACCTGCACCTAAATTGTAGAACATTGTGATAATCAAGAAAGCAGATATACAACGTATATAATTTAATGAATCATTATAAATAATTCTTGGAGTCTTTAAAAGAGTTAACAATGATGGCATAAAAACATAAGAAATAATTGTGATCGCAATGGATATAATAAGGCCAAGAATTAAAGATGTAGCAACACTTTTTTTTAGTTCATCTTCATTTTTTGAACCAAAGTATCTAGCAGTAACAATACTAAATCCAGTTCCACATCCATTTGAAAATTGAACAATCAATTCAAAAATAGCAGCTGTTGCACCCATTGCAGCAAGTGCATTATCGCCTAAAAAATGCCCAACTAATAAGGTATCAATTGTGTTATAGAGTTGTTGAAATAGATTTGAAAAGAAAAGTGGAATCACAAAGAAAAGTAATCCTTTTGCGATGCTTCCTTCAGTTAAAGAGTGATTTTTCATACGACAAGTCTCCTTCTAGAATAAAGAATAAACCATGTAACCAATACGATCCCTTTAATTATACTTGAAATGGAGATGGCCCACCATACACCATTAACGCCCAAAAATTGAGATAGTATAACAGCCATAGGGATTCTTGCAGACGTGAATACAATAGAAACAATACTAGGAGGGAAAGTCTTACCCAATCCATTGAAGGCTCCTTGTGTAGCAATTTCTATGCACATAAAGAGTTGGGAGTATCCTAGTATAATTAGATAATCGATTCCATATTGAAGAATAGTAGTTTCATGGATAAAACAAGAAAATATAGGACCTGGAAGAAAAATTAATATGCACGTAGTGAATAATCCCCATAAACTAACGACAAGTATTCCTGTTTTGTATCCTTTGTGGACACGATTATAATTTTTAGCGCCATAATTTTGCGATGTAAACGCATTGATAGAAGCACTAAATCCATCGGCTGCCATCCATGAAATAGATTCAATTTGAGAACCTACTTTTTGTACGGCTACACTTATAGCGCCAAAGCTAGAAATTAAACGTGCAATGTACATAGAAATGCATGTAAATAACATACTTTGAATTGAGGAAGGAAAACCTATTTTTAGAATTTTAGATATATGGATTTTATCTGGCTTTGATAATAAGTTTATTCCTTGGAATAAATCTAGGCTTTTTGCATCATATAAAAAAACTAAAGTAACAATGATTTGAGCAATAATTGTTGCCAAGGCAGCTCCAACTACTCTTAGATTAAAGACAAAAATTAGAATAGGATCTAAAATAAGATTTAGTATTAGTCCTGTAGTGGTTGCGATAAAAGTGCTTTTTGAATGTCCAGCAGATGTAAGAATACCAGTAAAAATTTGATTCACAAAAGAAAATAAAATAAATCCACATGTGATCCATAAATAATTTTGTGCATCTTGTATGATGACAGGATCTGATAAATTGAATAATTGAATCAAGTTACTTTGAAAAACAATAATTATGATTCCATATATTAACGCAAAAAATATTGAGCTTTGAAATGCAGCTCGAATATAATTTTTTGTTTCTTTTTTATTGTTGGCGCCAAGACTTTGTCCAACTAAAGCTTGAGAACCAATTTTAGGCATATTTACAAGTCCATTTGCCAAATACATGAAATTACCGGATACGCCAATACTGGCAACAGCACCAGAACCCAAAAAACCAATCCATAACATATCAACTAGGTTATATGCCATTTGAATGAAATAAGTGGCCATGATTGGAATTGCCAATAAACTTAACGATTTAAATATAGGGCCATGTAATAGGTCAACACTCTGATTTTTTTTCATACAGGAACTATTGTAGCAATTTTCCATTAAATTTTAAATAAAAAGAATGGGTACGATATACGTTCCCACTCAATTAAGCTTTCATCAATAGCTTTTTAATTGAATCTTCACTTACCGAGAAGATTGATGCGATACTTGAAATACTGAATCCTTTATCCATCATCGTTTGATACATTTCTTTTCGGTTATTCTTACTGCCTTGTTCAATGCCTTGTTCGATTCCTTTTTTTATTCCTTCAGCTTCCCATTCCTTTGACTTTACCTCAAGCCATCTCTTTTCAGCTTCACACATTTCAATTTCCTCCTTTTCCTCTAATTCTTCTAAATCCAACCATTCTACATCCGTTAATGTCTTGACTACTTTTAACACACTGCTTTTCACAAGCCCAAAATCATTAATCGTTCCTTCATAAATAGACTGATCATAAATACTTCGACATATGTAGAATAGATTATACACATCTTCTTCATTAAAATTATATGAAGTATTTCCTGTGATTTCAATCAGATTCATTTGGTAGTCATGGAAATAGGATTCAAACCTTTCATCCACCTCGACTAGCTCAGAAAGCTGTCTAGCTGCATTCCAAGGCCTTTCGCCTGTATAGAACACAAGAATATGTACCATGGGTAGTTTTTCTTTAGCCATATTCTTCTTTAACTTCTTTAACATTCTGTCATACGCTACATACTCATATGCTGCAGCCCTTACAACCATCGAAGCATCCACATAACTTTGATTCTCAATAATGAATGCACTATAAAGATTTCCATCATTATACTTACGAATCACATCCACATGCTTTTCTAAATCCATATTTGAATCATTCATCTCTGAATCAAGTTCCATACAGTTTTCAAGTCTAAGAACTCTTTCTCCATCAAAGAAGTACGCATTAAAGAAGTCGACAAAATAGGCATTGTTTTCTAGAAATTCTTTCATTGTTTTGTCTTTAATTTTATTCATGTGATTTCATCACCTCCTATCTCATATACGAAATAAATTAAGGCTTTTCTAGAAAACTTGCATTTTTTAAGATTATTTTACAATTAAATATAGAATTTATTAACCAAAATATGTATAATAAGCCTATAAAGGGAGTAGCCTGCACATATATGTGTTTACAGCTTCGTCAATACGATATTAAATCCGGACTGTGATGAAATGGCAAGACTTTGGTACATAAGACCAGAGTCTTTTTATTTTATCTGGTCCAGGAGGAAAACATATGAACATAATTTTATTAGTATTAGGATTTATTCTACTACTAAAAGGAGCCGATTGGTTTGTGGATGGAGCTAGCAGTATCGCATCACGCTTTGGCATACCCCAACTGATTATTGGACTTACTATCGTTGCGATGGGAACAAGTCTTCCAGAAGCCTTTGTTTCTATTACAGCCGCATTAAAATCGAATGCAGCTATCACGATTGGAAATGTTGTTGGAAGTAATATCTTAAATGTAGGAATTATTCTTGGCATTACAGCACTCATTCGTCCTTTACACATTCAAAATAATACAATCAAATATGAAATGCCATTTATGATACTAGTAACACTTGTATTGATATTATTAGGTATCAACACAACAATTTCTCGTTTAGATGGAATGATTATGTGGTTATTCTTTCTTGGTTACTTATACTACATTTTTAAAATGTCTAAGAATCAAATGGAAAAAACAGAAATCAAAAAGACAAACCCATTATTTATTCCACTCGGACTTGTATGTTTAATGGTTGGAAGTAACTTTGCGGTAGATGCAGCCACAAACATTGCCATTTCATTAGGTGTCAGTCAAAGATTTATCGGCTTAACAATCGTTGCCTTAGGAACATCATTACCAGAACTTGTTACTTCTGTAACGGCTGCAAAAAAAGGCAATGCCGACATCGCGATTGGAAACATCATTGGATCTAATATCTTTAATATCTTATTTGTCGTAGGATCAAGTGCACTTATTACACCTGTACCTTTTGAATCCCACTTTATTATTGATTCCTTTGTCGCAATATTGATTGGTCTTGTCCTTTATCTTTGTACTAAAAAAACAAGAGTACTCGACAAAAAAGCCGGTATACTCTTGTTGGTTACATATTTAATTTACTTTATCTATCTTCTTTAATAAATCACGAATCTCTTCTAACAAGACAACAGTGTCATCTTTTTTAGGTTCTTCCTGATCAAGTTGATCATTTGTTGTCTTTTTAAAATGAGCCAAAAATTTTAACATTGTAAAGATGCATGCTACCACAATTAAGAAATCCACAACATTTTGAATAAAATTACCATACGTAATTGTAGCTATGCCTACTTGAATTTTTAAACGTAAAATCAAGTCCACCAATTAAAATTCCCACAATCGGCATCAATATATCATTTGCCAAGGAAGTAACGATTTTCCCACAGCCATATCCATCACATTGCCTTTGGCGATAAACTCTTTAAATTCGCTGATTGTTTTATTTGGCTTCATTTATTTATCCTTATCAAAATGCAAAGTCTGTTTCAAAACTGTTGAACAAGCCAAGTCACCAATGACATTCACACAAGTTGCTCCCATATCGCATAAAGTATTTACCGAAATATAAACACCTAGAATTTGATTTGTTGGAATTCCTGCAATTGGACATAAAGCCGCAAAAGCCGCAATCGCACCACCAGGAACACCTGGAGTACCAATACTTAACAATACGTTACAAGCAAGGACAGTCACCATTGTTCCAATACTTAAATCAATACCTAAAGCCGTCGCAAAGAATGTAATCATAAATGACATCAAAATCGAAACGGCATCCATATTGATTGTTGCACCTAAAGGTAAAGTTAAAGATGTGATTTCTTCTGGAATACCAATCTTTTCTGAAGCACACTTTAATGAAATGGGAATCGTAGCACTACTTGAACAAGTTCCAAACGCATTCAATCCTGCTGGTGCAATATCTTTGAAAAATTGAATTGGATTGTATTTTCCAAAGAATTTGACCATACCACCATAAATAATAAATGCATATAAATAGAACGTAATATATAAAGCCAATAATACTTGCCCTAATTGAAGCATTGTATCCACACCATTTGAATACATAACTGTCGCAATACATGCGAATACTCCAAATGGAGTCACATACATAATTTTACTAATAATATAAATAGAAATTTGATAAATCGAATCACACAAATTAATAAATGGATCCGCCTTTTCCTTGATTGCCAAACATGCAAGACCAATAATCACGGCAAACGCAAGAACTTGAAGCATATTTCCTGTTGCGAAAGCTTCTACTGGATTTGAAGGAATAATATTCTGTAAAGTATCCAACAAACCATTAAATGTAGCTGCTTCTACTTGCGTTTTTGTCGCAACAATATGCGCATTCTTACCCAAATGTAACATACGAGGTAAAACCAATCCTAAACCAGATGCCAAAGCTGTTGTACCTGTATACCATAATAATGCATGTAAACCTACCTTACCCGTTTTGGCAATATCCCCAATTCCAATAATTCCCATTACTAAACTTGTAAATACAAGTGGGAAAATCATCATTTTTAATGCCGACATATAAATGGAAGCAACAACGCTCAATGCGGTATTTGCCCATTCCGGCATAATAATTCCAACAATAACACCTGCAATCAAGCCAATAAAAATACCAAGTGTTATATTATATCCTTTCTTTTTCATAACTCTCCTCCAATAATGTAAATATTTTACCATATAACTACATATATGTAAAAATTTACAAATACACTAAAAAAGACACTGCCTAAAACAGTGTCATTTGATTTTCTTCATCCAATCCCTCCAAAGCATTCATTTCAGCTAACTTTTCAACTAAAGTTTTTGAAAGTTGTGTACGCTTTAATACATCTTCCTTGGAAAGGAATGGTTTTTCTTCTCTAGCCTTTACAACAGATAAGCCTACGTTTGAACCCAAGCCATCAATACTTGTAAAAGGCGGAATAATCGCCTTTGGATCATCTGGATCCACAATAAATTCGTTGGCTGCACTACGATTAATACTAATATTTGAGAATCTAAAGCCACGTAAAACCATTTCTAAAGCAAGTTCTAGCGTATCATAAATCGCCAATTCTTTATCACTTGGCTTTTGTGTTTTATCCTCTTTCATATGCTTGATATCCGCCATTCTTTGACGAATGGCAGCCTCACCTTGAATCATTGTCTGCACATCATAGGCATCACAACGAATACTAAAATACATACAATAATAATGTACTGGCATATGCACCTTAAACCACGCAATACGTACAGCCATCATAACATAGGCAACCGCATGAGCCTTAGGGAACATGTACTTGATTTTTGTACAAGAATCAATAAACCATTCCGGTACATTGTTCGCCTTCATTTCAGTAACCCATTCATCTTTTAAGCCTTTACCCTTACGAACACTTTCCATAATCGTAAACGATAATTTTGGCTTAACACCATAACCCATCAAATCAACCATGATATCGTCACGACAACCAATAACTTCATTCAACTTACAAGTGCCATTATCAATCAAATCTTTGGCATTTCCAAGCCAAACATCCGTACCATGAGATAAACCAGAAATAGTAACCAATTCCGCAAAGGTTGTCGGTTTTGTAAGTTCAAGAATGCCACGAACAAATGGTGTACCAAACTCTGGAATACCTGCTGCTCCTGTAACTTCATTATACTTCGTCGTATCAATTTTAAGTGATTCTGTCGTTGAGAATATAGCCATAGTCGCCTGATCATTCATTGGAATCTGACGAACATTTACCCCTGTAATTCTTTCCAACATTTTCATAGCTGTAGGATCGACATGACCTAAAATATCAAATTTTAAGATATTATCATGAATCTGATGGAAATCAAAATGCGTTGTCTTCCAAGTCGCATTTGGATTATTTGCCGGATATTGAACCGGTGTAAAATCATGCACATCCATATCTAAAGGTACAACGACAATACCACCTGGATGCTGTCCTGTTGTTCTTTTGACACCTTCACAACCCTTGGCCAAATCTACACGCTTTGCCTCATTAAAAGGCTCACATTCCATTTCTTCCTCATACCCTTTGACATATCCATATGCCGTTTTTTCCTGTACCGTACCTACGGTACCTGCTCTAAAAACGTGATCATCTCCAAATACTTCTTTAGTGTATGCATGAGCATTTGGTTGATATTCACCTGAAAAGTTCAAATCGATATCGGGAACTTTATCTCCCTCAAAACCTAAGAATGTTTCAAACGGAATATCTTGACCATCTCCACGCATGATTTCTCCACATACTGGACAAACCTTATCGGGTAAATCAAAACCAGACTTAGCTTCATCTCCATCTAAGAATTCATAATGCTGACAATTCTTACATACATAATGAGGTGTTAATGGATTTACTTCTGTGATATTCGACATTGTCGCAACAAAACTAGAACCTACAGATCCACGTGAACCTACTAGATATCCATCATCGTTGCTCTTTTTCACAAGTAAGTGTGAAATATAATAAACTACATAGTAACCATGACCAATGATACTATCTAGTTCACGTGTTAAACGCTTTTCAACAATGTCTGGCAAATCTTTTCCATACCATTGATGAGCTGTTTCAAAACAAATATCACGCAATTTTTGGTCTGAACCTTCAATATCAGGTGGATACAATTTATCTTTAATTGGAAAGATTGGTTCTGTTAATAATTTTAATTTATTCGTATTTTCTACGACAATTTCATATGCTACATCTTCACCCATCCATTCAAATGCCTTCAACATTTCATCTGTTGTCAACAAATGCTGATTTGGATTGCTCGTAGCTTTGCGCAATTGCTTATTATAAATATATAGTGGATGCCTTGCATTACCAATTGCCTTGGCATTGATATACACATCTCGAAGACGTTTCTCATTTGGATTTACATAATGCGCATCACTTGAAGCGATGACCATCTTACCAGCTTCTTTTGCGGTATCATAAATAAATTGTAGATACCATTTTAAATCATCTACATCCGTAATACTTCCACGATCCAATAAATTCTTATAACAGTCCAATGGCTGAAGTTCAATATAATCATAATAGCTCATGGCTGCAAATAATTCTTTTTTACTTCTTGTATGAGCCAATTCAAAAATCTCACCATTTTGGCAAGATGAACCAATCAATAAGTTTCCATTATCCCATTTCTTTGAGATTTCTTCCTTAATAATACGAGGCTGACCATTTTCTTTACCCATACTTACCAAATATTGCGTATGTGATAAAGTAATCAATTCAAATAGCTCTTTTAGGCCATCCTTATTCTTTGCGTATACAGTCATATGATATGGACGATTTCTTTCATAAGGTTTTTTTGAAGAATACTTTTCACATCCCACCTCCATATCAACCAATGTATCTAATGTAGCTTCATGACCTAACTGATTCATCATATATACATGACTTGGGAAAGCACATCCGCATCATAATCGGCACGATGAGCTCCTTCACCATCATAACTCACACGATAATGACGACATACACTTCCTAAATTAAAACGTTTTTGATCATCCGGAAGCATTGCATACGATAGTGGTAAGGTATCGATCACTGGATTTGTTAGTTCATCACGACCTGTTTTTCGACATGCTGCATTCATAAAGCCAACATCAAAGGTTGCATTGTGCGCTACTAAAATGGAATCTCCAATAAATTCTAACAATTCATCTAATGCATCTTCAATTGGTTTTGCACGATCCACATCATTTTGAGTAATATGTGTTAAATTTGAAATATGTGCAGGAATTGTTCGTTTCGGATTGATAAACATTTGAAGACGACCTATTTCTTCACGATTTTTGATTTTCACACCACCAAACTCAATGATTTCATCACGAGTGTTAGATAAACCGGTTGTCTCTAAGTCAAATACGACAAAAGTTGCGTCTTCTAATCTTCGATGATCATTATTGTAGACAATATGATATTTAGAGTCTGCCACCAACATTTCACATCCATACAACATTTTGAATTCACGATTTGGATCTTTTTTTGATAATGCCTCTATCTTATGTTGAGCCATTGGAAAAGCTTGTACAACCTGGTGGTCACAAACGCCAATAGAATCCATTCCCCAATCATAAGCTTGTTGGATAAATTCTTCAATAGCACAAACACCATCCATTTCAGAAAAATTAGAGTGTACATGCCACTCTGTTCTTTTCACCTTGGCATGATCTTCTCTTCTCTTTTCTTGCGTGATTTCAAGCTTACGTACCATAAAAGAATCACACTTAGAAAATGAATCATAAACAACTTCTCCAGTTAAAACAACGTGCATGCCTTTTTTTACAGCCTGAATTTCCTCAATAGGACATCTAGCCCCTTCAAAACGTTTAGCAACGATTGCATCATCATAATCACTGATATATAACATCTGCAATGTTTTGCCACTTTTCATCACACGATTATCAATGTCAAAAATATGTCCTTCAATTTGTACATTTGAAAAACCAACTTGTAAATCCGCAATCTTATATGTTGTAGCCGATTCTTTTTTATAACTATTCGAAGATGAATATTGTTTCTTCACCGACTCTTGTTTAACAGGTGTTGCAACAACCTGAACTTTTGCTGTTTCAATCGCAATATCATCCTCTACTTTTTTACATACAATTTCCTGATTAATCCCTACCTCTTTTAATTTTTTAATTAAATTAGGCAAAGCCAAATTTAATGCTGAAAGTCTAGCCTCATCTCGTGTAGAAAAACAAATTGTATCATTTTCTAAATAAGGATGAAGAAAACGAAAATCTTTAACATCACTATACTTTTCTACAAAGTGATTCACATAACGATCTAATTCATCCATTTCTACCGCATTATTTTTAGAATGAATATGCAACTTTACATGTGCATGTAAAGCAAGCTGAAGTTTTGTGATGATCTGTTCATAAACATCTAAAGGAATTACATTTTCAAATTCTATATAAAAATCAATTGTTTTATGTGCCGTATGAAAGACGGGGTTTTCATAAAATGAAGCATTTTTAAAATAAGAATATAATTCCGAATCCAATAATTTTTCAAATACTTCCATTTTATTTAGCCATCTTTTCAAAAGCATCCTTAGCGGCTTTTTGTTCTGCTTTTTTCTTTGTGCTGCTCGTTCCTTGACCTAATAAAATATCATCTAAATAAACACCCATCGTAAATGTAGGCGCATTACTTGGGCCTGTTTCCTCTAATAATTTATATTGAATTGTTTTTCTAGAATCCGCCTGAATCACTTCTTGTAAGTGTGTTTTATAGTCTGTAACAGCTTCACTTTTTTCTTGTTTGAACACTGGCTTCATGTATTTTGTCAAAATTTCATCGCATACATGATATCCTTGATCAATATAAATAGCTCCAATACAAGCTTCAAACTGATCAGCTAAAATACTTTCTCTATTTCTGCCACCTGTTTTTTCTTCACCTACACCTAGACGCAAGAATTCATACCAGCCTAATTGTCTATTTAATACAGCTAGTGTAGATTCACAAACTGTCTGTGCGCGAAGCGTAGTCATTTGTCCTTCACGCATTTTTGGTTTCATCAAGAAAAGCTGAGTCGCACTCCAAATTTGTAAAACAGAATCTCCCATAAATTCAAGTCGTTCATTATCATCCATTTCACGATGATGTTCATTGGCATAAGAAGAGTGTGTACATGCCTCTAAATAAATATCCTCATTTTTATATTTATATCCATTTGCCTTTAACCAATCAATAAACTTTTCCATTTTATTCTTCTCCTTTTTTAAGATCTTCTAATACACAAGCTGGGACAAAGCCAGAAATATCCTGTCCATATTTAAAGAGTTCTCGTACGTTTGAACTTGAATACAAACTGTATTCAGGTCGCGTAAACAAACAAACTGTTTCAATATTCTCATCCAATCTTGCATTCATAAACGCCATATTTTGCTCGTATGTACAATCCACTCCATTTCGAATTCCACGTACCAGCACAGTAGCATTTACACTTTTACAAGCCTCTACTACTAATCCAGATTGAATTTTACATGTTACATTCGATAAATGTTTTGTCGATTCATTCAACCATTTTAATCTTCTTTCCTCAGTAAATTCATTATTCTTATCTGAATTTGGAGAAATAAATACAACCAATTCATCAAATAATTTACTAGCTCTTTCAATAATATTTAAATGCCCATAAGTAACTGGGTCAAACGTTCCACAAAATGCCGCTACTTTCATTCTTCATTCTCCTTTTGATAATAAGAAATACGCGTAATACCATATGTCTTTTCTTTATATTTTGTAAAGGAAGCCATTCTTTCTGGCCAAATCTCTTCTTCAAGGCTTTCCACAACAATAATTCCATCTGATTTCACAATATTTAAATCATCTAATTTTTGAATCAATTTTTCATTTTCCTGTTTTGCGTAAGGCGGATCAATATAAACCACATCATATTGCAATGTAAGACGATCCAATACACTAAAGATATTCCCACAAATAATTTTTGTTTCTTTTTCTGCCTTTAAACTTTTAACGTTCTCCTTAATCACAGAAATAGCTCCTTTATTATTATCCACTAAAGTTGCATGATTCATGCCACGACTTACAGCTTCTAAACCCATATTTCCAGTTCCACTATAACAATCCAAAAAATTACCACCATCAAATAAATTTCCTAAACTCGAAAAAATTGCACCTTTAATTTTATCTTGTGTTGGTCTAGTCGCATCATTTTTAGGACTTTTTAATGATCTAGAACCATATTTTCCTGCCACTATTCTCATGATAAACGATCCATCTCCTTTCGTCTGATTGAACAAATACAATTTTGTGCCAACCCCATCGTTAGCATAATAGATATCACGCTGGTTCCTCCACTACTAATAAATAATAATGGAACACCTGTAAAAGGAATCAGACAAGCAACTCCCCCTGCATTTAAGAAAAAATGCATAAATAAGTAAACTCCAGTTCCTCCTAATATAACCTTATACATATCTTCACTCGTTTTGAATGCATAATAAAACAAGCGATATTCAATAATTCCATATAAAATAACAATTCCTAACAAGCCAAAAACGCCTGTTTCTTCTATCAATACAGCCAAGATATAATCGTTGTCTGCCTGCGTTAAATATCCATATTTACGTGCTGAGTTTCCAATACCTTTTCCAACAATATTTGAACTTGCGATTCCATATAAAGAATTGGCAGGCTGATATCCATCTCCATATACATCCGTATATGGATCTTTAAAGTTCTCAACTCGTACTGCAATATGTGCAAACGGTGTACTTTTTAAGACTTCAGATCCAATATTTGTGAATCCAAATAAAGCAACAACTGCGATAATTACTGCATACACTAGGAATTTAAGTCTACGTTGCATATGTTGCAAAACAGGATATTTAGGAATCATAATACAAGACAAAAAAGTAAAGCCAATAATAACTAATGTTCCTATATCTTTTTGACAAAATATAATAATACAGATACAAATAAATACGATCCATGCTCTTTTAAAAAGTTTACCCTTATCTTTTAACATAGATGTTTTCTTCTTTGCACGATATAGACATGTAGCACATATAATAATAATGAATGGTTTTGCGAATTCACTTGGCTGCAAAGATATACTCCCAATCTGTATCCATGCATGACTTCCCCCAATTTCCGGAAATGCGAACGGAAGCACCATTATAAACAAACAAATTGGAATAATAAGTATTTCTAGCGATGAATACCAACCAAAGCGAAACATTTTATTCATAAATAACATCGCAATATATCCACAAATCATAAATACACACTGCTTAAAAACTACTGTTTTTACAATATCCGGCGCATATGTAGTTTTACCAACATTAGTTGAAACTATTGTGAATGTACCAATCAACAAAAGAAGCATAACCGCCCAATTGATATATTTATCACACTTTGGATCTAATGCCAAAAGCGATGATTTTTCCCTCTTTTTTTGTTTGGACATGAAAATCCCCCTATCATAAATTCTATTTTATCATATTTTCAAAAATCATTTGTCAATAATTCGAAAATGCTATAGAATACATTCGAGGATGATTACTATGAAAATAACAAGCAAAGATATTATTTTAGATACAGATGAAAGAATTCGTATGCACAGTGAACCTGTTACATTACCTTTGTCTAATGAAGATAGAGAACTTTTACAGGCTATGCTAGATTATGTACGCAATTCACAAGATGATAAAATTTCACAAGAAGAAGGACTACAACCTGCTGTTGGTATTGCAGCTGTTCAAGTTGGTGTTTTAAAACAAATGATTGCAGTTGTGATTCCATATGAAGATGGTGTAGATGAAGTTGCATTAGCCAATCCAAAAATCATTTCTGAATCTGTACAAAATGCATATTTAGATAACGGAGAAGGTTGTTTATCTGTAAAAGGCGAACATCCAGGTCATGTTTTCCGTCATGCAAGAATCAAAGTTCGTGGTTATGATTTAATTCAAGATAAAAATGTTACTATATCTGCAGAAGGCTATTTTGCGATTTGCCTTCAACACGAAATCGATCACTTGTCAGGTACACTTTTCTATGATCATATTGATGCCAACAATCCTTGGAAAAGTGATGATGAGGCAGAAGTCATTTAAGCTTCTGCTTTTTTTAATTGCATAGCTTTGCTATAATAAAAATAGAGTCATTAATTTATAGAAAGAGGTCGAATATGCCAAAAACACAAGAACATACGTTTGGGCATGCATCGAACAAAAAACCATATCATGCAAAAAATCACGTTGAAAAAGGTGATACTTTGATCTATGCCTTAGGAGGCTTAGGTGAAGTTGGTAAAAATATGTATTGCTACGAACACGAAAATGAAATCTGTATCGTAGATTGTGGCGTTTTGTTTCCAGGTGATGACTTACTAGGTGTAGATTATGTTATTCCTGATTATCATCATTTGATTCGCATGAACAAAAAAAGAAAGTTTTTAGTAATTACCCATGGTCACGAGGACCATATTGGAGGAATTCCATTTTTATTAAAACAAGTCCAAATTGATGCAATCTATGCACCTCGTTTCGCAAAGGCTTTGATTCTTAAAAAGTTAAGTGAACATAAAGGACTAGAAAAAACAAAAATTATAGAAATCGATGAAAACTCAAGCATTACCACAAAATATTTCAAAGTTGGTTTTTTCAATACCATCCACTCGATCCCAGATTCTCTAGGTGTACATATCACATGTCCTAATGGATCTATTGTCCATACAGGTGACTTTAAATTTGACTTAACACCTGTAGGAACAAATGCAGACTACCAAAAAATGGCTTTCATTGGAGTTACAAAACCAGATTTATTGATGTCTGATTCTACAAACTCTGGTGTAGAAGATTTCTCTATTTCAGAAAGAAAAGTTGCTAATGAAATCCAAGATATCATGCGTAAAACAAAACAACGTCTAATTGTTGCTACATTCGCATCTAACGTACATCGTGTTGCCCAAATTATTGAGGCTGCTACTAAATTTGGTAGAAAAGTTATTGTATTTGGACGTAGTATGGAAAACGTTGTGGATATTGGAAGAAAAATGGGTACAATCAAAGTTAAAAATTCAGACTTTTTAAGTCCTGAAGAACTTGCTTATACACCAGATGATAAAGTATGTATTATCTGTACAGGAAGCCAAGGTGAACCACTTGCAGCTCTATCAAGAATCGCAAATGGAACACATCGTTTTATTCACTTAAAACCAGGTGATACAATCGTATTCTCAAGTAATCCAATTCCAGGAAACCAATCAAGTGTCAATCGTGTTATTGATAACCTGTTTAGATCCGGAGCTACAGTACTCACAAAATCTATTTTAAATAACTTGCATACAACGGGGCACGCTTCAAAAGAAGAACAAAAACTAATGTTGCAACTTGTACGTCCAACATATTTTATGCCAGTTCATGGTGAATATAAGATGTTGATGCAACATAGACAAACGGCTATGGAAACTGGTATTCCAAAAGACAACATCTTTGTATGTGCAAACGGTGATATCCTTATTTTAAGAGATCACAAAGTACTACAAAGTGATTGGCGATACCAAGGTGATGATATCTATGTAGATGGAAATGATATTTCCGGACTATCCACTGCTGTATTAAAAGATCGTCGTATTTTAGCTGACAATGGTTTAGTTGCCGTTATTTTAGCTATTGACTCTAAAGAAAATAAAATCTTAATGAGACCCGTTATCGTATCACGTGGATTTGTCTTTATTAAAGATTCTCAGGGATTGATCAAAGAAGCTGAATATATTGTAAATAATTCACTTCAAGAAAAGATGAAGGAAAAAACAACTTTCTCTGAAATCAAAAACTGTGTACGCTCTACATTAGAACCATTCTTATATAAGAAAACACATCGAAATCCTATCGTGATTCCAGTTATTTTGAATTCAAAACAAACAATGGAAGAACTTCAGAAAAATCGTAAAAATTTCCACGGAAGAAAACCAAGAGTTACAAAGGCATCCTAGTGATGTCTTTTCTTTTTTATGTTAAAATAATGCCATGACAAAGTTTCAGAAACAAATGTTTATCATTATCACTATATTATTTGCGGTTGTCCTTAGCATGGCTTCATCTTTAACTATCGCAAAAAATCTAGAACCTGATAAATTAAACGTGCAATACAAAACATTACAAGATTCTAAAATTCCTGAATCCATGAACGATGTCTCTATTGTTTATTTTACAGATCTGCAGTATGGCAAGTTTGAAAACAAAAAAAGAACTAACAAACTCTTTAATAAAATCGAACACTTAGATCCAGACATCATTATTTTTGGTGGAGATCTATTTGATGAAACATGCCAAATGAATCAAGAAGACATTGATTATATTACTAGTAAATTTTCAAAAATCCCCGCGCCATTAGGTAAGTTTTGTGTGCTAGGAGAAAAGGATGAAGCAAATAGCGATATTGTTCGTTCCATATTGAATCAATCCCAATTTGAAATCTTAGAAAACGAAACAATTCTTCTGACAAATCACAAGAAAGATGGCATTACATTAAGTGCATTATCAAATACACCAGATCCAAGTAAAATTTCCACAGCAGATGCACAATATAACTTGTTAGTTACACATATGCCAGATACATTAATAAATGAAGATTTATCTACAAAATCCATATCTTTAACACTTTGTGGACACTCGCATGGGACACAAATCGCATTCCCTATTTTAGGAGGATATAAAACAATAGATGGCGCAAAATCATTAAATCGTTCTCGCGCCAAAAAGCTAGCCTTTCCCTATATCATTTCATCTGGTATAGGATGTACACACGTAAATCTTCGTTTTATGTCGACTCCTGAAATCTATTATTTCATGCTACAAAGTAAATAAGACAACGCCATAAACGTTGTCTATTTTTTTATCTTCTTTTCTCAATTAATAATAAATATGGACAATGATCCACCAATAAATTCTGTACCTTCTGTACCTGAATCGATGTCTGCGTTTTTAAAAATTCTTCCATACACTTAGCTTCTTCTTGTCCTGATTCATGTGGATACATCACAAGTGCTATTCTTCCTTTTACTTTTAAAAGGTTTAAAGCTTGTCTAACTGCACTTACACTTGAAGAAGATTGGGTTGTGATTGCATGATTCCCATTTGGAAAATAACCAAAATTAAAGATAATCGCATCCACTTCTTCATGAATATATTCTTCCATATGTTCATGTCCAGCATTATAAAAACATATTCTTTGATCATTCAATCTTTCTTTTGTGCTTTCAAATACATCTCTTTGAATTTCAAAGCAATAGACTTTATGCACATTCTGCGACAAAAAGAAATCTGTATCTTTTCCTTGCCCCAAGGTAGCATCAATACAAATTGCTTGTTTATGAAGGGCTGGCTTTAAAAATTCATGAGATAAATCAACCATGGATTTCATCGTAGTCTAAGTGCCTCTTTATATAGCATATAATCTTCTGCCTTATCACAAACAAAACATACATGAATTACCTTTGTTTCTGGAAATTTATTCATCAAGCGTTTCACTGTTCGAATCGCAACTAAGCAAGCCTCATGATTTGGATATGCATTGATACCTGTAGAAATACAAGGAAATGCAATATTGATTGATTCCATATCATTTTTGCGCATATAATCATAAGCTAATGCCATACTATTCCAGTAACAAGCTGCCAAATATTCATCTTCATTATGTGCTCCATCAATATAGCGTGGTCCACACGTATGAATAACAGCTCTACATGGTAAATTAAAAGATTCTGTCATTTTAGCTTTTCCTACTTCTAAACCATTCAATTCTTGACATGCCTTCATCATTTCACTTCCTGCTTGATGAAATATTTGTGAGCTTACCCCTTGCATTGGTAAAACTTGTTGATTGGTTGGATCGACAATCAAATCAAAATCCAACAAAGCTATATTTCCCTTTAATGTACTAATCATTTGTCTTCTCCCATCTTCGTCATTCGACTTGATAACTTTTGTGCAGAAATAGAAACCGCATGAAATTGTGTTGCCAAAGTTTCCAAGGTCTTTTCTGCCTTTATACTTCTTTCTACAAGACGATTCGCATCTTCTTGAAGCAATAATATATTTCTTTCTATCTCTTCCATATGACTTGTCCTATAAAAATCTTTTGTACTTGATAATAAGGTCATCACTTCTGCCACAAGTGTTGTCGGAGATACTAACATCACATGTTTTTGAAGGGCGTATGTGAATAGATCATCGCATTTTGCGCATACAAATTGATAAATAGCTTCACTGGGCACAAACAATAATGCATAAGGCATTGTATCCATAGTGATGTATTTATTAGCCACATCATCAATGTGTTTTTTCATATTCATCTTAAAAGGTCTTAAATATGTATCCACATCCTCTTGAAGATTCAAATAGTTTTCCATCGGAAACTTTGAATCAATACATAACACTTTATTTGTAGCTGGCAAATGAAAAGCGCAATCCGCAATTTTACCATTAGGCAGAGTATACTGCATAGAATAAATGGATGGATTTTGACCACAATATACACTTAGAAGCATATCCAATTGATATTCTCCCCAATTTCCTCGAAGTTTCGTATTTGTCATAACTTGATTCATACGATACAAATATACTTCCATTTGATTCAAACTCATTTTAGATGTAGCCTGATTCTTCTGTACATCCTGTACTTGTTTTAAAAGATATTCAAAATTCTTTTGAAGAATCAATGAATCCGAATTTACCTTTTTTTCTTCTTTCGATTTATTTTGCATCAACAAAACAATTAAACATACAATCACAACGCATAATAATATTAAAATAATGATTTCCATTAAAGCCTCCATACGAAAAGAAAAGAGACAAAAGATATTTGTCCCCTATTTGTATATTAATTATAGTTCAACTTCTAATGAATTACTACATCTTTTGAAATTCTTTCATGTATTCCACAAGAAAATCAGCCGTAGCCTCAACCATCTCTTTACCCCATTCATATGTTGCATATTTAGGATGATCCTTACCAAACCAACCATTATCACTACTTAAGCGATTGCTTCTAGGAACAGGAATATCCACGCCTTTAAAGTTTACCGTTTGAGCATTGGAAGCTGTTAATTCAGATGTAAACTGATTTAAATTTGAATCTTCTATCTTATCTTTTTGAACTAGACTTTCATCCACATACAACATAGCTGCCGTTTCCTGACCTGCGCCATGGCCTCCAGCCCATTCAGGATTGATTTTTCCGGCGATGGTCCACCAATCAAAAATCGTACCTACTGCACCCTTTTTATATAAATGACGACACACTTTACTTAACGCATGTGTATTTCCTCCATGACCATTTAAGAACACAAAATGTCTAGCTCCACAATCATACAATCGATCACTGATTCTTTCCATAACCATTTCTAATAAGTCACTGCCAATCGATATCGTACCTGTATATTCTGTATGAAAATCCGCATCCCCATAAGGCAATGTTGGTGCAATTAATACATCACTTTGTTTTTCTACAAGCTCTAAAATCTTATTAGGAATCATTGTATCCGTTCCTAATGGATTGTGGATTCCATGATTTTCTGTACTTCCCGTTGTCAGAATCACCATATCATGATCCTTAAAATATTCTTCGCAATCTTTCCAACTCATTCTTTCTAGTCGCATAACTTCACTTCCTATCTGTATATATGTATAATACTCCTAACGAAAGGAAAATTTCCATGGATATTCAAATTTTATTATTTATACAAGAAAATATACGAAACTATATATTAACACCATTCTTCACTTTGATCACAAACGAATATTTTTTATATGCAATTTTAGTAGTCGTATTAATTTATATGTTTAAGAAAAATGACCAAACTCGAAAACTCGCAAAAGAAACAATCATTGCCTTTTTAATTTGTACTGTATTATTCATTGTATTAAAACTCATATTTCAAAGACCTAGACCCTTTGATGCGTTTAATGAACTTGTTCCATTAGTGGATAAACCAACCGATTATTCCTTTCCATCTGGACATACGGCATCGGCCTTTATTTGTGCCTTTATGGTGTATGATGGTCTTCCCAAAAAATACAGTATTCTAATCATCATACTCGCAATTCTTATTGCCTTTTCTAGACTCTATGTAGGCGTACATTATCCAACGGATATTCTTGCAGGTATTATTCTTGCGTACATTGTTTATAAATTCATGAAAAAGACTATGTCAGCTAAATGACATAGTTTTTTTGTAGGAGTATAATAAAAACAGATATAGTACGAGTTAACATTACACAAAGAAAAGGAGGATTATTGTATGTTACACGAAGTATCTTTTACATCATATAATGAACGTGATCAAGTGCAAGGCTGGATTTATGTTCCTGCCTGCAAACCAAATGGAATTGTTCAATTGATTCATGGATTTGGCGAACACTCAAGGCGCTATATTCATATGATATCGGCTTTTCTAGACGCCGGTTACATTGTCGCAGCTGATGATCATGTAGGCCATGGAAAAACCGCAATGGTGAATAATGCATGGGGTGACTGGGGAGACAAAGGATGTCACACAATGATGGAAGATGAGCACACATTGAAGGAAATTGTATGCGAGAAATATCCAGATTTACCTTACTTCTTATTTGGTCACAGTATGGGTTCATTTATCACAAGAGATTTTATTGCGAAATATGGAAATGAGTTAAATGGTGCAACCATTTGTGGTACAACAGGCATTTTCCGTGGTGCTAAAGAAGCTCAAGAGAAATTGAAAGAAATCATTGATGCTGGACATGGTGAAGAGTCGGATTCAAATGTTGTTGGTTCACTTATGGGTTGGATGTGCGAACGCTGTGGTGAAATTCAAATTGGAAATGAATGGATTTGCCACGATCCATATGTGCAAATTGACCATGCGAAAGATCCTTTTGATGCCTTCACAAGACCTACAAGTAATCGTTCGATTTATGATTTTATCCAAATGATGCTTACAATTGAAGGAACACAATGGGCCAAAAAAGTACCAACCGAATTACCTATTTACAATATTGCCGGTGATCAAGATCCTGTTGGTGAATATGGTCTTGGAGTTTGTCAAGTCAGCAACTGGCTTGTTGAAACTGGACATCATGTCACTACTAAATTGTATTCTGGTTATCGTCATGAAATTCATAATTATGCAGAAATCAAAAATGAAGTCGAAGCCGGAATCATTGAATTTATGAATTCAAATCTATAGAGGTGTAATTCAATTTACACCTTTTTCATTAAAGGAGAGATACCTATGTTTAAGACAATGCGAAGATTCAAACAAAAATTATCTGAAGAAAAATGTATAGAGATACTTACCAATGAACCTCATGGAGTATTATCTTTAATCAGTGATACAGGATATCCCTATGGTTTTCCTATCACACATTGGTATGATGAAAAGAATGGACACATCTATTTTCATGGGGCAAAAGAAGGGCACAAAATAGATTGTTTAAAACAATGCGATAAAGCTAGCTTTTGCGTCATGGATAAAGGTTTTAAAAAAGATGGTGAATGGGCTATTCATTATCAGAGTGTTATTGTATTTGGAAAAATCAAGTTGGTTGATGATCCAAATAAAGTCAGAGAAATATGTACTAAGCTCTGCCTTAAATTCACCAATGATCAAGATTATATTGATCATGAATTAAAATATTCAGGACCTAGCGTACAATGTTTTGAACTCGTTCCTGAACATATAACCGGAAAAATCGTCAAAGAATCATAATTGAGTTTCATGTCCTTCAATGTTACTATTAATATAATAAAGTTGAGGAATTATTATGGCAACACAAGCAACATTAGAACAATGGAAAGAACTATATGATTTAGCTATTGAAATCACTAAATTAAAGCCATGGACATCCTATTGGGATTTGGATTTAATTGCAGTTGAAACCAAGCAAAATGAAGAACCAAACTTTGTATCCATCATGGGTAAAAGCGGTACATGCACAGGAATCAGTGTTTATCATGGCATGGAAGGCTATAGCGACTTTTGCCAAATCTGTAATGAAGACTATAATATACCGGCAACATTTGTGATGTCGGATCAAAACTGTATTACATGTTATTGGGGAAATCGTGATGAGGTGGATGATGATATGTATTCTATCATTAAACAACTCGGTCTACGATTTCGTGGAAATGGGAATTGGATCTATTTTAAGACTTTTGAGAAGAAAAGTTTCCCCAGTCTACCAAACTATGGTGAAGTTAAAATGTTGATTGAAACTTATAAAGGGTTAATTGAAACATTAAAACATGAAGAATATCAAGAATCTATATTTCAACAAGGAGATATTTTATATACACAAAAAGATGAAGAAGACAACTGGTTCTCATACACAGTGCCAAGACCAATAGAACCTGATAGATACAATACAATCTATATCAATGACGCAAATTTAATTGAATATTTTAAAGCCGTCAAACCTAGTGATTTAGAACTTGCAATCGACATGGATTATATGATGGTACCTACCAATGATGAAGGTTTTGAAAGACCTATTAATCCATTGGCATATATTGTATTTGATTTAAGAAACAATCAAATTCTACATTTTGATTTAATCCATCCAGACCAAGAAGATTATCAAGAAATCATGGACAATTTTCTGGGTGCAATTGAACATTTTGGAAAACCAAAACATGTCTACGCTAGAAACCCATACATTCTAAACTGGCTCGAATATATTTGTGATGAATTAGAAATTCCATTAGTTGAAGATGATTTAGAAGAAATTGATGACATTTTTAATATGTTAAAACACATGGATATGGAGTAAAAAAATGAAAAAGAAACTACAAAAACAAATGGATTCCATGACGGAAATGACAATGGACGCAATCACAAACAATAAGAAATTAGTACCTGCATTAAATGAATTATTCAAATATGCACCAGAAGATGACAAATACCAATTTATCTTACTTCATGAAATTGCCAATCAATACTTACATGAATTATTAGATATTGATTCTGAATTCCATGATTACTCTTTTGAAGAAGGTATAAAGCTTTGTATTGAAGAAAAAACGAACTATTTAAAAGAAAGATTTCAAGTTTGTACCATTCAATTTCAATTGGATGATATCACAAGAACAATTGTATTCCCTAAAAGACTACCTTTAGCAGATATGACCTATTTTGTGATGTCTAGTTTAGATATTGTTTGCAGCTACGACTTCATGATCAATTGCGAAGGTGTTGATTATTCAATGGAAGAAATGCAGATGTGTTCTATTGCCAATTTATATTTAGAAAATAACGATATGTTTTTACTTTCATTCTTCGATTCTGAAAATGATGAGTTCTACCCTGTAACTGGAAAATTATTGAAAGAAGAATTAAATGAAAAAGAGATTGAATTAGAGCGTATTCAAGTTATTGAATCTAAAAATGATGGGCCTTGGGTAGAAGAAGATGAACATCGTTCTTTAGATGAACAAAATGATCAATTGGTTTCTGGATTTTTCTTTAATAAAATGTTTTATGAAAGGCCAGATTTATTTGAAGAATTAGAAAATGGTAAAGATATTGAAGAACTACTTTTTCAAATGATTGAAGAAGATTTAGATAATGATGTCTATGAGACGGATTTATTAAACTAAAAAGGATCGAATTAAATTTCGATCCTTTTATATGGCTTGTAATGAATAAGGGAAAAGAGCAAGATTACAAGCCAAGATATATATTATTCTTCATATTTTAATGCATCTTTACCACGAGCATTTGTTGAAATACGAATAACATCAGCTACATCGTAGACAAAGATTTTTCCATCCCCAATATTACCAGTATATAAAGCTTTTTTAGCAGCTGTAACTACATCAGACACTGGAACTTCGCTAACGACAACTTCAACCTTTAATTTAGGAAGCAATTCCATATTTACTTTTGCACCACGATAGAAGCTTGTTTGACCTTTTTGTACACCACAACCAGATACTTTCGTTACTGTCATGCCACCAATACCAATTTCATTTAATGCAGCCTTGATCTTATCAAATTTCTCAGCCTTTGTGATAATTACAACCTTAGAAATAGATCCATCACTATGAATAACTTTTGTAGGTACGGCATCATCCACATCCACACTTGGAGTGTAGCTAGAATCTTGAATTGTTTCTAAATAATCACCTGGCACATCCGCTTCTAAGGCAAAACCAGCATATGCACTTTCCAAACCATGTTCCATTTTATCTAGGCCAACAATTTCTTCATGAGCACTGACACGTAATCCAACGGTCTTTTTGATTATAAAGAAAGTAATAAACATTGTTACTGCAGTCCAAGCACCAATTGCCAATAAACCTAATAATTGAACTCCTAATAAATGGAATCCGCCACCATAGAATAAGCCTTGTGCTTCAGGCATTGTATCTGTACCACAAGCGAATAATCCTACACAAATTGTTCCTAATACACCATTTCCAAAGTGAACTGCTACAGCTCCAACTGGATCATCTACTTTTAATTTATAATCTAACAACCATACCAATAAACAAACTACAAATCCAGATAAGATACCAATCACAAATGATCCAAATACGTTTACGGCATCACATCCAGCCGTAATCGCAACTAAACCAGCTAATGAACCATTTAAACACATCGCAACATCTGGTTTTCCATATTTGATCCAGGTAATCAACATAACAGTACATGTCGCAACAGCTGGAGCTACAGTAGTTGTCGCAAAAATTGTAGCTAATTGTAAACCATTTGTAGCAGCCGCACCGTTAAATCCATACCAGCCAAACCATAAAATGAAACATCCAAGTGCACCAATTGTTAAGCTGTGTCCTGGAATTCCTCGTGGAGTTCCATCTTTATCAAATTTACCAATTCTTGGACCCAACATCCAAGCACCAATTAAAGCAGTTAAACCACCAACATAGTGAATGGCAGCACTTCCGGCAAAATCATGGAAGCCTAGGCTACTTAGCCATCCGCCGCCCCATACCCAATGGGCTTCAATCGGATATACAATCAAACTAATCACAAAACTATAAATACAATATGAAATAAATTTCGTTCTTTCTGCCATAGCACCAGATACAATAGTAGCTGCAGTTGCACAGAATACTAAGTTAAATGTAAAACTTGACCAGTTTGTTCCGGCAAAGTTTGTCAATGGACTTTCACCCCATCCAATCAAACCTGCAAAGTCATGTCCCATCAATAGACTATAACCCATAATCAAGAATGCGACAGTTCCTAAACAGAAGTCCATTAAGTTTTTCATGATGATGTTTCCGGCATTTTTGGCTCTAGTAAATCCGGCCTCTACCATCGCAAATCCAGCCTGCATAAAGAATACAAATGCGGCTCCAATTAGGTACCATATTCCAAATACCTCAGTTAACACTTTCTCCATAATTTTCCCTCCTTATACAAAAAGAAAAAGGCACTTATAGCTCATATACTCATGAACCATAAGCGCCTTTGCTTATGTATGTACGTATTTTATTCTAAATGTAAGAACGTGTCAACTGTTTTCTGAAACATTTTGAAAACTTCTTTCCATATAATAATAACTAGGTATTAATATAATTACTGCGCCAACCCACGCTAGTACTTCTACTGGATATAGTCCAACTTTCCCAAAAAAGATAGGCAAAACTAAAGCACCTGATATACGCATCAACAATTCAAATAAACCAGACACCATTGGAATAAAGGCATTTGAAAGGCCTTGAATCGTCGAACGGTATGCATGCAACATATATAAAATGGGAAGCCATACGGTTAAACACCTTAAAAATTTCAATCCATATGTCATAGCTTGTTGGGCTCCCTCACTAGTTTTGGATATAAAACAAGATAAGAAGAACGGGCCAAATATCCATAATAAAATTGAAATCAAGATGGAAGTAGCCAAAGATAATAGAACAACTTTTTTTACACCACTCTTAATACGATCATAACGACCTGCTCCATAATTTTGTCCCGTATATGTAACCATGGCATATCCATAAGAAACGGCCGAAATTTCAAGTACTCCATATAATTTATTCATAGCCGTGAAGCCAGCAAGAAAATAAGTTCCATATTGATTTACAGCACTTGTTAATACCATGCCACCAATCGCAATCAAAACATTTTGTAACGCCATAGGAATACCCAATCTAAACTGATTCATATAATACGATAAATCTCTACAAATTGAACTTGGTATAAACTCCTTTAACTTTAACACATGATGTAAACAGAAACATCCTGCTAAAATTTGTGCAATAACTGTCGCAATACCAGCTCCAATAATCCCCCATTCAAGTCCCATGACAAACAATACATCTAATCCAACATTACAAATACTCGCAATCATCATCGCTTGTAATGGAGTTTTTGAATTGCCAAAAGCACGTAATATACTTGCCAACGCATTATAGAACATTGTCGCAAATAATCCTATATAAATAACGTGCGTATAAGCTAGTGCACGATCCATGATATCAGATGGTGTCTTCAATAACACAAGAATTCTTGGTAATAATGGATAAATAATAGCTAATAAAACTACAGTCGATATAATCGCATTCACTACTAAGGCAGAAATACACTTTTGAACATTACTCTTATCATGTGTACCAAAGGCATGAGAAACAGGAATCGAAAAACCTTGAGCAAGCCCTGTCACCACCGCTATTCCCATCCATGTTAGCCAATCTGAACAACCAATGGCAGCTAACGCCTTTACACCTAGATGCCTAGAAACAATGATTGTATCGCACACTGTATATAGCTGTTGAAATATATTTCCTAACATTAAAGGTAGTGAAAACAAAATAATTAATTTTAATTCGTTTCCCTTCGTCATATCTTTTACTTGCATAAAACTCTCCTGTCAAACAAAAATAGTATATCATAAGATTAATTTTTTCCAACAAAGTTATTTACAACTAACTTTCTATGGTATATACTATAGCCAGTTAGATATGACTAACTATTAAGGAGGTAACCCATATGAAATATGCATTCGCAAGTCGTACAGGTAATGTCGAAGAGATTGTAAATTCTTTAGGTATCGATGCACTTCGCATAAACGATGGATCTGAAACCATTAATGAACCATTTATCTTATTTACATATACAGATGGATATGGTGATGTTCCTGCAGAAGTAGAAAATTTCTTAATGGTCAATGGCACATTGATTCAAGGAGTTGTTTGTTCTGGAGATACAGGTTATGGTGATGCTTATTGTCAAGCCGCTGATAAAATCAGTGAAGACTATGGATGTGAAATTCTATATAAAGTAGAAAATTCAGGTACACCAGAAGATATTGAAAACATAAAAAAAGTGATTGGAGCTTAATTATGCCAAAACAACGTTTTGAGTCTTTATTGGCTATCTATTGTGCTCCAACTTTGAAGCAATATAAATTTGCCAATATGTTTCACCTTCCAAAAACTGACAATAGTATTCAATTTTTGATCAAACAATACAATCAACTATTCAATTCTAAAGGAATTTTCTTTATCCTCATTGAACAAGAATCTCAATACACTATTTATGTATACAATTCCAAACTTAAAGACTATATTTCCTCAAATGCAGTTCAAAACTTTTTAAAATCCTATCATTATCCAAATACTTTTGAACTGTGTATACAAGAACTCAAAAAAAGACTTAACACAAAAAACTTTCCTCATGAAATAGGTGTATTTCTTGGTTATCCATTAGATGATGTTATTGGATTTATTGAGCATAAACCATATTATTTAGTTGGAGATTGGAAGGTGTATCAAAACGTAAATGAAGCAAAAAAACAATTTGAATTATTTAAACAAACAAAAGAAAAAATGCTAAATCAAATTCATCTCGGATATGAATTATTTCAAATTATTTAATATATAGTATTACTTTTGTTTCT
>OLSX01000091.1_pt1 | contig 76772 bp, 59 predicted proteins | sample 1673141 | NCBI WGS metagenome assembly OLSX01 (sample SAMEA3136759, study PRJEB25190) | human gut metagenome | biome: human gut; feature: human-associated habitat; material: faeces | place: Austria | collected 2013 | reverse complement strand
GCGTATAAGTTTGCCAAAGCGACTGCATCGGCGGCGTTGAAGCAGTCAATCCATTTTTGTAGTATCCTTAATTCCGCAACACTATTACAAATATAACTTTTTAAGTACCTGAGCAACAAAAAGTTGCTCAGGTACTTATAAAATAAGTTAAACTAAAATGCTGCGGAATTTAGGATATCTTGAAGAAGAACGTAATGAACAAATTAGAAAAGAAAATGAGAGACGATTCCAACAAGAGCAACAAAGGATAAACAATCAACGTCTTCATGAGATTAATGAACGTAATCGCATTGCTTTAGAACGGGAAAATGCGAGGAGAAGAGCAGAGGAAAAAAGAAAAGCGGAACAAAAGCGAAAAGAAACCAGTCGCACAAACACAAATGTTCCTCCGTCGCAACCGAAGAATAATCGTTGGTCAATAGGCTCTAATCCAACTCTTCTTCCACGAGCAACCTCATCAAAAACAGCAACTACAAAAACAAACTCATCTAATAAAACCGATGGAAAAGAGGGAAAGTAAGTAATCTTATTGCAAAATGAATTGTATATGCAGTCAATCGCCAGTCGGTTGGCTGCATTTTTTCTGTGTGCAAGGATGGTCTATTCGCCACCGATGGAGGGGCGGTTAGCACCGCTCGCCTCCAGATAGTCGTTTACTGCGTCACGCATGGTGAACTCTCTCATGCCTGTCTTTGCCCAGTAGATAAGGGCATCAACAGCGGCTTTTCTTGCCTTGCTGTATTCGTTGTCTGTCATGATTCTGATGTTTTGAGTTTTCTAAAAAAGTGTGATGCATATCCAAATGGTGATTTCAACAAAGATGATAGACCAACTTAGGAAAGCCAAGCCGAACATCCAGGCATAGGTGCTACCGTTGAAGTATGCACCCTCCTCGATATTGCGGATTCGTTTAAGCTCTTTCTGCTGGTGAGTGAACAGGTCGTTTATCCGCTTCTCATGCTCGTCAAGGGCTTGCTTGAAAGCAGAAATGGCGGTGTTGTTCCGCTTATCCAACTGGGCAACTCCTTCATCGTTGATGCCGACTTTGAGGTTGCTCTGCTCTGCCTTGACTATGGCATGGCATATACTATCCACGATGTTGTCCGTGCTCCTGTGGGCAGCCATAAGTGCCACTTTCGTTGATTCCAACCTCCGATAGGCATTGCCCAGTTCCTCCTTTGCCTCATAGAGTGCTTTCTTTGCTGATTCAATCTCTTTCAGGGTCACTTTGATTTCTTCCTTGCCACTCTCGATGTTCTCGTCCTCCTGCATCTGATTGTACAGGTTAAGCACATCCTGTGTGGCATCTTTCTTGTTTCTTCCCATACCGTTCTTGTTTGAAAAGTTATCGTTTCATGCCTCTCTTTATCGGCTTGCAGAGTGTGTTTGCTTGCATTGCGCAACGTCTTGCCCATTCACGGTCATCATCGTCCTTATCACGTCCCCAGCCACTGCCAGGACTGCCACCGCCACCACATGACTCAGACATCGATGTGGCAGCATCAAGGTAGTTCATGAAGAGCAGCATGGCTACATTCAGAATGTCAGTGTGGCTTGCGGATCCATTCTCGGGAACTTCGATACAACTGTTCATCGTGTCGTAAGCAGTTCTCGGCATGACTATGCTGAAACGCTCACCATCGACTTCAATAATCTTTCTCAATCCGGCAGGAAGGTCAGGTTTGGCAACATTGCTTGTACGAGACAGACCACCTTGCGATGCCGTATTTCTGCTGTCCAATGTGGTAGCGTTTGAAACAGAAGGAGAAGGTCTTTGACCAACTGCAACAGGTGTTGGCTGAGGGTGCAGCTTGCGGAAGGTATTCCCGATTTTCGATGCGGTGAGATTCCTTCCTACACCCAGTTCGGAAGCCTTGATGGTAGTTTTTCCGAACTTGAAGCGGTAGCCATGCACCCTGCCTTGACCATTCTTGTCACGGATAAGCTCGATGTCATATCCCTTTGCCCTCAATCGGTCGGCATATTCATCCCAATCAAAGAACGGCATTGAACGCAGCACATCCATACAGGCTTTGGTCACCTCTGCAATGCGTTCCTGACGAATATCCATGGCATCCTTCCAACCATGACGCTGATTGATGGCTTTCGCAGCCATCACGGCACGCTCACCGATGAACTTCACATCATTGAGATTACCGTCCATGTCGATGCGGTTCACCACCAGATGCAGGTGGGGAATGCCACTCTTGGAGTCACGGTGAAGGGCGGCAAAATATTGTGAGTTGGCTATGTTGGTCGGCTTGACCGAAGTTGCAGCCTTGCCTTTCTTCTTGCCGATGTGGTTCACCTTGGAGATACCATCCATCTCACGAATGAACTCGTCAAGGAATCTTCTCCAGTCCTCCATAGTCCAGTTACGTGCCTCCTCCTCAGATGGGGAAAGCTCAAAGCGGATGGACGTCAGTTCGATGGGCTTCTTGGCATACCTCTGCTTGAACATGGACTGATGCAGCACCATCTCGTCCCACATGCCCATCGGCGGCAGACCCTCGCTGAGATGGTTGGTCTTGACGATGTCCGCGCGATTGTTTTTGGTTGCGTAATTGGTCATTGCCTGACCATGCTGAATTGCTGACGCTTTTGCTATCATAACATATCCAAGAATTTGTCTCTAATGCGGCTCAATTCCTCTATCAGGGTGTTGATGCCTTGAAGCCAACGTTCCATGAAGTCGGCTCTCTTGAAGAGTTTTAGTCTCTCGGTCTGTGGCAGGGCATGAAGCGCATTGCGCACATAAACCAGTTCAGACCTTGCCCCGATTAAGCCCTTCAAGGCTTCCTCCTGCTCTGCGGTCATGGGTAGGGATGGCTTGTGTCCGATGCCTAAGTCATGAAGATATGTGCTCTTGCTCCTGCCTGACAGTCGGGCATTATGTACTACCAAGTCGTAGTGTTCTTCTGTGAAACGAACGTCAATGTGTCTGGTCTTCGGAGGTCTCTTCTTTGAGGTTTTCTCCGTGTTGTTATTCTTGTCTTTTGTCATTGTAGATGGGGTTTATAAAGTTTATACTTGATATAACAGGACAGCCAATGTGAGCCTGCGAACATTCAAGAATGCCAGTAGGAAGCGGTGGGCGAAGCGAAACCGTCTGACACTGGTACTTCTTGTTTAGACCTCCGAAAAAAAACTACGGCTAATAGAGGTAGCGGCTTCTGGATAGCTTGCCTGTCGGGAACGTCAATAGTCGAAATAAGGGAAAAGTAGAGATGACATCATGAGTGACTTGGGGTGATATGCGCGCCATGTCTCTCCGTGTGATCCTCGCATCGTCCTTCATGGGGCGGTGGCTGCAAGAGGTTGCCCTCGTCATCATAGACAGGAGACGGCAGCAACTCAATGGGTGATGCCCCTTCTCCTTGATTGCAGTCATCTTCTGACGGCTGTCCAACCTCATACTCAAAATGGTCATCACCTTCCTTTTCCCTTTGTTTGAAGTCTTGTGGTATCGGAGAAGGATCTGAAAGTCCATCCCCGATAACATGAGAATTAACGAAAGGGGAAGAGGTATTATAAGAGGCAGGAACATGGGGCTGCAGAATGTCAGTAGTGGCAGGATTGACGCTGCTGTCTTTCTGCTGACCTATGCCATTGGAAAGATTGCCTTCCGAAGAGCAAGCGGTATCGGATGGGACATTGGACACCGATTCCTCTTGGGTGGCGGAAGTCACGGATTGACGGTTGTAGAAGGGGTTCTTGATGGCTTCCTTGATGCCGTCAACGTACCAGAAGGCGATGCATAGTATCGTATGTATGGAGGTGCGGTTGTTCCTCTCGGTTGAGAGGATGCCCACCTGATTGAACAGTTCCACCACCTTTGCCGCTGTCTTGCGGTCACACTTCCAAAGGGCAGACAGCTCAACGGTAGAGATGGCAAACTGCCCGATGGAGAGAGAAGCGGAGAAGCCTGTCTTCAGATAAACACTTGGCTTGGTGGATGCCATTGATACAAAAGTGCCGAAGGCGGTCATGCGGTGGAAGCCCTGCCTGTCATCCTTCAAGAAATCGAGCTGTTCCTTGGTCAGCAGGATTCCGTATTTTATGCTTTGGTTACTCATCTTGAAAAACTGATTATTAGTGAAACGGATTACTCAGCAAAGAAAGAATGAATAGTTTCTCTTTCCCCTTTCGTAAAAAGTAGATTACATGATTCTCTTATCCGTCATGCCATTCTTCCCCATCAGGATTTTTCTCGCCCTTGACCCTCTTCATGGAGGCAGGCTTGTTCTTCTTGCTTTTCTGCAACATTGCCAGATGAGCCTCGAAGTCTGCCTGTTCCTCCTGGGTCGATTCGTAAGGCTTGTCCCATGAGCCACCTGCCTCAATCCATTTTATCAGCTGGTCTTTGAAGAAGTAGAGCGTGTTCCCTCTCTTGTAGAAAGGAATGCGCCTTTCAGATGTGTAAGCATAAAGCGATGAGACTTTCTTTCGGACGAAGGCACTTGCCTCTCTGATGTCCATAAGAACATGGTCATTCTCGCTCGGAGCATTGCCTATTCTCTGACCAATGTCATCAAGACGAGTCATCATCGTATTGACCTTTGTCAGAAGTTCGCCAACTGCACTGGGCAGTTGGTCGAACGATAATGATTTGTTTTCTTCCATTTGTTATCCTGATTATGTTTTTCACTTATGTCTGGTCACTCTCTTCCTTTGTTGGTATTTTGAGCGAGATACGTTCTGCCGCATCACGTTTGAGTTCGTCCACCACATCGGCATACACCTGAGTAGTGGCAAGATTGCTATGGGTAAGCAGCTTGCTCACGGTGTAGATGTCCGTTCCCTCTGCCAACTGCAAGGTGGCAAAGGTATGACGGAAGCAGTGGAAGGTGATGTGTTTCTCGATGCCGGAAGCCTTTATCCACGGTTTGAGATACAATGCCACTGTACTGTTCGTGAGATTCTTGAACACCTGTCCAGTGCTTCGCTCGCCACAGAGCTGCAAAGCCTCTTCGCTGATAGGCAGGATTGCAGCGGTGGAAGTCTTCTTTGTGATAATGTCCATTCCCCAGCCGCCATCAGCCAACTTGACGATATTCTCCCACTGGAGTCTGATGCAGTCAGAAAGGCGAAGACCTGTAAGGCAGGAGAAGAGACCTGCACGGCGAAGGACATCACTCTTGCAAGGAGTCTGAGACAACTGCAACAACTCTTCCTTGGTGAGGAACTGCCGCTTGTTGCCATGAGCCTTGGCACGCACAAGTTTCTTGGCGATATTCTCTTTGAGCAGTCCGTCCTCGTATGCGATGGCAAGGATGCACTTCAACTTGGTAAGGTTGTTGTTGGCTGTTGTTCCCATCATGCGCTTGCCGTTGTGCATACAGGCATCCGACAACAGGTAGTCGAGGAATCCCTGGCAGTACGGAACGGTAAGGTCGCAGAAGCGGCACTCGCCATGCGTGTAATTGTGGAAGTGCATGTAGGCGGTTGCCCAGTTCTGGCTGCTGCCACGCTCAATCATGAGGTTCTTGAAATATTCCAAGAAGCTCTCCTTGCCCTTGTTGCGGTCGAGGAAGCCATACTCCTCATTGATGATGGACTCAGTCCTGCGGCACTTGATGATTTCCGCTTTCTGAATCATACTTTTGTTGTACTCCTGCTGAAAGCGTTCAACAGGGTTGGTGTAGATGTAAAGACCAAGGTACTCCCTGCGTGAGAGCTTGCCTGTCTTCGGGTTGCGGATTGGAGGATAGAAATCCAGATAGAGGGAAGTCTGTCCGTTCTTGATAGGTCGTTTCCGCACGGTGACCTTTGTACAAATGTTCGTCATATTGTTATTCTTTTATTATTCTTACCGATGTGTATCTGTGGATGCGAATAGCCATGGTCGCAACGCTTTAACTCTCAAATCCGATGCAAAGTTAGATTGCCGTGAAAAGAGAAAAGCAAAGATGGCTTCAAATACAGCCAGAATTTAACCTGAATTTGCTTTTGAGTATGATTTTACGCTCAAAATCAGACTAAAAGCAGGTATTGGATGCGTTTTTTGTCTTATATCCGTTACTCTGCGTTGTGGGTTTGTTTCGACCGACATGGATGGGTGCTGCATAGCAATTGCAACGGCATGGGTCGTATATGAGTTTGTTTGAACCATCTCTTGACTTGTGTCTCACTTCCGTTTTGCCTTGGTCGTAGTACTGCTTTTCTCTGCCTTCTTGCGTGCAGCCTCCCAGTCTGCTTTCAGATAGTAGTTGGCTCTTCCGCCTTTGAACTTTCGGATTCTCACTCCATGGGTCTCCGCAAATCTGCGTACCTGTGTCTTGCCTAATCCGTAGAGTTTCATGATGTCGAAGCAGGTGTACCAGTCATCGGAAATGTTCTTACCCTGTTCTTCATTATAAAGCCCGATAACCCTTTCCACGTCTTCTTTCTTGAAGCAGGTCGTTCCCCATGCGTGAACTGACTGGAGTTGGTAACGATTGCGGACTTCATAGAATCTTCCATACTTGATATTAAAGGTGCTCAACACCTCTGCCATTGTGTAATGGGTGTCGTGGGTTACTCCATCAGGTGCTCTTTCACCAGCCCTGGGAGTCTTGCGACACTTTGCCAACTTGTTGACTGAGCCAGTCTCGGCATCTTTTAGCCTCTGTGCTTTCTTGGACGTTGCTCCTTCTAACGATAGGGAAGAAGGGAGAACCACCTGATAACCTTGTCCCTTGGCTATTTCAAGAAGGTCTTGCAAATAGATCCTGGTCATGCGTGTACCGAAATTTACGGCTCTTAGCCTGCCTTGACGAATAAGACTGCGTACTGTCTTGACGCTGATGCTTACTGCCTGCGCTGTTTCCTCTACGGACATCAGCACGATTGGAATGCGAGTTGTAGTATTCATTTTTACCGTTATTTTTGAATTTTGCAGTGACTCATGGGGGATGGTCCTTGACGGAAACTTTTAAGAGGAAACAAGGGGAAATAAGAGGAAATAAGAACCCTCATTAAGAACCGTGTGTCCCTCTGCCCATGGTACAACCGTGGTACAAAATTACTATAAACGGATGAAACTCGCAATAGGCGGTTGGAGCGTTATGTTAATGAATATGTATTGAAAATGAGCTATTTATGACGTTTCTCTAAGTTTTGTTTGGAGTTCTTTTCGATGCGTTTTAGTCCATATGACATGCATGTACAAAGTAGCTTGTGTCTGTGACCTTGTTCTTTCAATGTGGCAGCTTTGATGTTTGGCGTAAATTGAGAGAATTAAGGTCTGCAACCTTGGGCATGGAAAGCCGAAAGGCAAATATCTCGTCTTTTGTTCTTAGAGGAGGGAGCGAGGTTATGTTTTGGGAACCCCAAAACGCCTCGCTCCACCATGAGGGCGGAGAAATTTTGCTCCCAACGGTTGCAGAAAGTGAGTGTACCAACTGTAGGCAGTGCATAGAAATATGTAAATAGATTTGTCAGGTGTAGTTTATTCTTCCTTTATTTGCACAAAAGTATGTTTTGAGTGTTATAAAAAATAAAAAAATGCACTATTACGTTGATACTTTTGTATTTTTGCACTCAGTTATCTTGGACAGCAGAATTTGAAACACTGAAAATCCGTAATCTGTCTATATGTAAAATCTTTAAATTTGGATTATTATGACTAAGAAGTTTTGGTTAATAGCACTCATCGTAGCTTGCACTGTTGTATTTGGCAGTTGCGATAAGTCTGAGGAATTGAGTGTTGAGCAATGTAAGTTGGATATGAATCTATTCAACCAAACCTATACTGTTAATGATGAGGGGTGCTGTGTGCTAAAAGGGAGAAAGCCAATAGCAGCAGAAGAAATACAGAGTAAGGTCAAGGGCTATGGTTGGGAGAGTATTGCCACTTATGAGGTACAGGAAAACGGAAAGTTGAGCAAGGAGGAATTTTGGAAAGACAGATTTGGTGGCAGCCCTACACACTTTTGGTTTGAGACATCACAGCAAGCTTTTAGTTATTTTTATAGTGATGCCTTGCCAGCCTTTTGTTTCAGTCGTGTATCATGGACTTATGACATGGACAAAGGCTTCATACTGTTTGGCAGCAACAAGCAGACAACAGACAGCAGATACATGCAGATTCTTAAGCTTGACGAGTCGAATGGCAAGACCTTAATGTACACCATACAAAAATTGGGAGCGACGAGTGATGGCAGCAATGGTTACAAGTCTATATATGGCATGATTGTATATAAACGCATGACCGAAACCGATTTGGAAATGATGAAGAAAAGTTACACGTATGATACGGATATTGACCGTTCTGTTCCCGACAACTGCAAGTTTAAGATTAAGGCATACTATGCAGAAGACGACAAAGACAACACAGACCCTGTGTTTCAGACCTTCTGCCTTGTAACATTTGAGCTTACCGATGAATATGGTTTCAACTCTTCAGATAATGCCTATTACAACTACTACGATTCAATTACTTGGACGAGTGATTGTCGTGATATGCCAGATAGCTTTGGAATCATGGAACGTAAGACAAACTGTTTGAATACTTCCTATTGGTGGAGCACATACTTCTTCACGCCTCATGACAATACTATTGTCTATGCCAATGGCTATAAAGATGGCCGTATTGTCTATCAAGCCCGAAAGAGGCTCTATTTGGTGAATGATGGATTCTTTGGTTACGATTGGGATAACGTAAGGTATAATTCCAAGAACCCCGAACTAACAGAATATTGCTTGCTGGACAAGAGCCGTGAGTTTATCCTAACTCCACCTACTGCCTACAAAGAAGACATTACAAAACCGTATGCAGAGTTACGTATTGTACTGAAAGGAGCAAAAGACAAAAACGACAAGGAATATATGTTAGGCGTGCTTGAACGTGAAAGAGAAGGTCTGTTGAAGATTATGGACCAGTACTATGAAGCACATAGTACTATAAAAGAAACAGAAAAGGCTTCGCTGTGTAAAACGTTTAAGGCACTACCCGAAGATGCTGATATTAAAGCATATTGGCGTACAAAACATTCTCGCATGGTACTGATACTTAAAACTGACGGGGAAGACCCTATAAACAGTGAATACTATGTGCATGCGGAACCAATTAAATGATAAATAAGTTTAATGTGGACAACAATAGTCATAAGGCGAAGTTAATCTTTGTTTTATGACTATTGTTTTTTTGCACCAACATAGTGTGGTTTCATTTTTATTTTGTATTTTTGCAACTGTAAAGAGTTGTTAGGCAAAGCAAACATATGCATATTGCTGAAGTTGTGACTATTGCCAAGTCATTACCTCTATTGAGGTTGAACACTTATAAATCGCTCATTTTAAGCTATTCAGTAGATTATAGAAGAATTTTTTAGAAAAAAGATGTAACTTTGTATGCTGGAATAAACCATATAATTAAAATTCAATATGAAGAAAATCTTATCTATTGCTTTTGCAGCCTTATTGGCAACATCTTCTTTTGCCCAGAAAAGCGAAACGCTGCTGGAGCGCAACCAATTAGCAAAAACTCCTCCTATGGGATGGATGACATGGAACCTCTTTAAAGGTGACATCAGTGAACAGCTGATCAAGGAAACTGCCGATGCCATGGTAGAATACGGTTTCCGCGATGCCGGTTACGAATACATCTTTATAGATGACTTGTGGCAGGGAGGTCGTGACCGCCATAATAACATCATTCCAGACCCTAAGAAATTCCCGAATGGTATCAAGGCACTTGCCGACTATGTTCACTCCAAGGGATTGAAGTTGGGTATCTATTCTGATGCCGCCCAGCTTACCTGCGGTGGATGGACAGCCAGTTATGGTTTCGAGGAGCAGGATGCCCGCACCTTTGCTTCATGGGGTATCGACTATCTGAAATATGACTACTGCAATGCTCCAGAGGACAGTGCCACAGCCCGTAAACGCTATCATACGATGGCTCAGGCTTTGAGCAAATCGGGTAGAAACATCGTTCTCGGTATCTGTGAATGGGGACAGCGCAACGGCGAAGAATGGTGTGAGCAGGTTGGCGGTTCGCTCTGGAGAACCAGCTATGATGTAAGAGATATGTGGAAAGATATCGTGAAACAAGGCGGTATGGGTATTCTCGATATCGTGAATATCACAGCACCGCTCGCCAAGGATGTTCGCCACGGACAGTGGCCTGATATGGATATGCTGGTTGTGGGATTGAATGGCAAGGGCGGACCATCCAGTGATCTGGGTGGTGTTGGCTGCAGCTATACTGAGTATCAGACCCAGATGAGTATGTGGTGCATGATGTCATCAGTATTGGCATTAAGCAACGACCTGAGAAAGCTTTCTGCTGAGGATAAGCGCATTCTCCTGAACAAGGAAATCATCGCCATTGATCAGGATCCGTTGGGCAAGGCTGCTGAGCGCAAGGTAAATCAGGCTGATCATCAGATTTATGTTCGTCCTTTGGCAAATGGTTCTCATGCCGTTGCCATTCTTAACTGTGGTGATAAAGATAAGTCTATTCAGGCAGATTTCAAGCAGTTGGGCTTAAACGGCAAGTATCTGGTAAGAGATGTATGGCAGCATCGCGACATTGCCAAGAAGGCAAACAGATGGAAAGGCACCGTGAAAGCTCACGAAACCAAGGTGTTTGTATTGAAATAAGCTATAAGTTGGGCTCTCTTTCTAAGCAAGAAGAGAGCCCCTACTATTTTACTTTTAAGGGACGTTATGATAAATAGCGCTTATGGTAACATCAAACTTATTAATAAAGTAGAACGGACAAACTGGTGGCATGGTGAATTACCATGCCTCCAGTTTATCTGCAATCTCAGGCATCTTTTCCTTGTTGAATACAGGATTCTTGCCTTCCTTCTTCTGCTGGCGGTAATCCTGCAACAGGAAGACTGCCTGTCGGGAAAGTAAAACGATGGCAGCAAGATTACAAAGTGTAAGAAGTGCCATGGTGATGTCTGCAAAGCTCCAGGCAAAATCCAGTGACACGATGGCTCCAATCATCACCATCGCTGCCACGGCAAGGCGATAGATAAATACGCCCAGTCTGGAATCCTTGATATATCTTACGTTGGTCTCACCATAATAATAATTGCCAATGATGCTGCTAAAAGCAAAGAGCCATATCATGACTGCTACAAAAGGATTTCCGATGCTTCCGATCTCGTGGGTCAAGGCATCCTGAGTCAGTTGGATACCATTGGAAGCAGTGACATCTACCCCGCTCATAAGGATGATGAATGCTGTGCAGGAACATACTACCAAGGTATCTGTGAAGACACCCAGCGCCTGAATCAATCCCTGTTTTACCGGATGGCTCACCGTAGCCACCGCAGCAGCATTAGGAGCACTACCCTCGCCGGCCTCATTGCTGAACAAGCCTCGCTTGATGCCCTGGATCACTGTGACGCCCAGTACTCCACCTGCAGCCTGATTGAATCCGAAGGCATTTTCAATAATGATTAATAAAACCTTAGGCAAACTGGTGATATTCCAAATCACCACGCCAACGGCTATCAGGAGATAGACAACCGCCATGACAGGAACTACCGTAGAAGAGAACTTTGCTACTCTCTGAATACCACCAAAGATGATGAGCAATGTAAGCGCCGTGAGTATGATGCCCATGGTGGCAGGCTCGATACCAAAGGCCTTCTGCCATGCCAGACAGATGGTGTTGCTCTGAACGGAATTGTAGGCAAAGCCAAAGGTGATGATCATGAGAACGGCAAAAAGGATGCCCATCCAGCCCTTTCCCAATCCATATTTCATATAATAGGCAGGTCCACCATAGAAGGAAGTCTTACCTTTGCGCTTATAGAGTTGGGCAAGCGTTGATTCGATGAAGGCTGAAGCAGAACCCAGCAAAGCGAGCATCCACATCCAGAAGACAGCTCCCGGACCGCCGATGCTGATGGCTGTAGCTACTCCTGCAAGATTACCTGTACCAATTCTACTGGCCAATGCCACCACGAAAGCCTGGAAGGAAGAGATGTGCTTCATCTCACCATCCACCTTTACATCCATAGACAGTTCTTCCTGGCCAATTTCCTCTGGTTGAACCTTATCGGGATGCAGCAGGAGCCTGACCATCTCGCGGATGAGACGAAACTGCACGAAACGGGTACGCCAAGTGAAAAACACGGCACAGCATATCAAGATGGTGATGATGATATACGACCAAAGAAAATCGCTAACCTGAACTAAAATATTCTGTATTGAATCTATCATTTTATTTATTTAAATCACTCTAAGTTGTCTATTTGAATCACTCTAAATGTTCATTCCGACTGCAAAATTACTATTTTTTTTCGAAAAAAAGCATCGTTTAGGGAAATTCCTCTATCGGTTTAGGGAAAATCCTTACTATACCTCCCTAAATCGCCTTATCTTTGCAGCAGAAATCAGAAAGATGACTGAATTGACGATGATTCTGGAATCTGATGGTTTCCTGGAAAATGGAAGTTTAACATATAAAATAAGATAAGATTATGAAGAAGTTTATCATAGCACTAGTAGCAATGTTCATGATGACATTCACTTCTGCATCAGCAATGAGTTATGAACAGGCTCGCCAGCAGGCTCTGTTTCTGACAGACAAAATGGCTTACGAGCTGAATCTGACAGATGATCAGTATGAGGCAGCCTATGAGGTGAACTTCGACTATCTGATGGGCGTGGATACTTACGACGATCTCTACGGCATCTATTGGCGTCAGCGTAATCTCGACTTGAGCTACATCCTTCTGGATTGGCAGTATCGCTCATTCTGTGCCGCAAGCTATTTCTACCGTCCTCTTTACTGGGATGGTGGATTCTTCCACTTCGGCATCTATGCACGCTACCCACGCAGAGATTACTTCTTCTTCGGAAGACCTCATTTCTATGCTGTATATCGTGGTGGACACAGCTGGAGAATGAATGGTGGCAGAAGCTGGTATCACGGACGTGAATTCGGCGGTCCGCGCCCTATCGGTGTTCGAGGTCAGGAACCAAGATTCGGTATGCGCGATGGATTCAACCGTGGCGATTATGGTCGTGGCAAGACGTTCGGTAACCTCAATCGTCAGAGCAGTACAAGAACTACGGTTACACGTGATCATTCTTTCGGCAACAGTCGCCAAAATAATGCTACCTTTGGAAGTGGTGTCCGTGGCGGTGGTTCTTTCGGAGGTTATAACCGAAGCGGATTCGGCAGTGGCTCTACCAACAACAGCCGTTCGTTTAATAATGGTTTCACTCCACGTTCCAGCACTCCAAGCAGGGGATCTTTCGGCGGAAACCGTGGCGGCAATTCGTTGAATAACAGCCGTTCATTCAACAGTGGAAGCCGTTCCTTTGGCGGAGGCAACAATGGTGCCCGCAGTTCCTTTGGTGGTGGTTCTTCCCGTAGCAAGAGCAATAATGGCGGCGGATCATTCGGTGGCAGAAGATAGTTAGACCAATTTATCAAACCAAATATATACCAAAAGAAGGGACATTCCAAGTGATTGGGATGCCCCTTTGATTTTTTAGTATGATGAATTGATGTACTATCAAAGATCATCAAAAAAGATAATCTACAGAACTATATAATTGAATGACAAGTATATAGATGATAAAGAGAGGAGCAGACAGGCGAACCCCATCCGCCATTGCCTCTCCCATTGCCTCAATACTGTTCAGTCTTTGACAGACTACGCCGAAAGACTGTGCCATGACAATGACCATCAAACAGATATAGGGCAAGATGCTTCTGGAAAAACTGCTGGAGGCATATCCTCCCATCACATTGAGCAGGATGGCATGAGGAATGAGCGTGAGCAACAGCATCACACCGATAAACAGGACGAATTCCAGGCAAACCAACCGCAAGGCATTGCGCTGTCGGTAAACCTTATGATCGTAGTTTAACAAGCCGCTAGCTCGTAGCGTTCCCCAGGCAATGCTGATCAGCAACAGCCATACCAGCCAAGGTGACTGCAGGTTGGCGGTGAAAGTGCCGAAGAACCATCGGATACCTTCCGGGCTGAGCAATGACCGGGGAAAGACATCGGGCATAGCGGCAGTGATGAGCCAGGAAGCCAGCACCAATACGATCTGTGCCAGTATCAGCAGGAACATGGCATAGCCACATATCCTGCTGAATGTATGACTATTCTTCATCAGCCTGCAAATTATCAATATCGATGATGCGTAACTCGCAGGCACGTACCACGAGTCGGGTAGCATTCACGCTCATTCCGTTATTACCATCAGGGAAGAGCTTCTGTACGAGTTCATTCTGCCGTTTTTCCAGACTCTTCACTCCGAATGGCATTCCTCGCAGGTTCGTGATCTGCTCCTTGGTATAACCCAGGGCGAGATGGCGGAGGAATCGCTCGTCGTACTCATCAATCTCGTAATTGATCATTGCCTCCTGATGCATCAGTTGGCTTCCTACGCTCTGCTTGAATCTATCAACGATTTTCTGGAGAATCGGCTGGTTGAAAACCAGCTTCTTACCACTCATGCAGGAAGCCACGTCACCACGGGTAAGCAATTCTCCGCTTTTGAGGATGATGCCTTCACATCCTGCATCGAGCACATCTACCCATAACTTCTCGTTGAGAATCTCACCGGTAAAGATCAGAACCTTCACATCAGGATACTGTTCCTTTGTACTACGGCAAATTTCTACTCCAACAGTGGTGGAGCCACCCAGGCCAAGATCAAGCAGTACAAGGTCTGGCTTTTGCTGTTTGATGAGTTTCCAATAAGCGATTTCACTATCCGCAGTGCCGATGATTTCAGCTTCGGGTATGTCGTTCTTGAAGATTCCTTCTGTGCCTTTCAATTCCAGAGGCACATCTTCTACTATAATAACCTTAAATTTATTCATGTCTTTGTCTTTATTATTTTTTCTGGTAAAACGATTTCTATCATGAGTTTGCCATCAGATGACGGCTTGGCAAGAATGCCGCAGCCACGCAGGTTGGTTGCCTCCCCTATTTCTCTCACAATCTGGCGGGCCACCAGATATTTCATATCGCTGGTGAGCGGTGTGAAAAGATGTGGATGCCGGGTTGCGTCAAATGGAATATCGTGAAAGATATACTGGCAGGTAACATAGGCGGATGATGCGGCTGTTTCCTGATAAGTGAAGTTCTTCACTCCGCCAGTGATAAGCTTCCTGAGATATGCCAGCAAGTCTGCGTCGCATTTCACGGTTCCTTCTACCTGCTCCATTGCCTGTGCGCTGAGCATCGTGTATATTGCCTTGTAGTAATCCACCAACTCCTGCAGGGAAGTAACATCCTCCGGTGTACTGTCGATAAGCTGTCTGATTCGCGATGGGTAATACATCGTTTCGTGCTTGAGCGTAGAGAGACAGTTGTCGAGTACGGAATTGGCAATGTGCAACTTTCCGTTTTCATACTCGGCACGATGCAGTTCGTCTTCAGCCATTTCTATATTCGTAGCCTCATTCTGCTGCATATCAATGCTTTGCTTCAGTGCCTGCGAGATACGTTTCACCACCTCGTTGAGCTGAGGGAAAAGCTGGACGTTGCGTATGTTATTGCTGCCGGATGGAGTCCAGATTCCGGTAATCTGTTTCAGCTTATCCGTGTTGGAATCACTACTGAGCAACACCTTGTTAATAGCATTGATCTTTTCTACGGCATAGCGATAACGGAGGATGTGGCGATAGTATAGCAGATAATATGCCAGTGGCAATTGTAACAGCAGGATAATCAGCAAGACGATGGCTACAGCCTTCGAGTTTTCTGAAGTCTGCATGGTTCTTACGTAGTTATCGAGCGAATTATCCGCACTCCGTTCACGGAAGAGTTGTGTATATACCTTGTTGTTACTATCGTATAGTTCCCATTTATGGAGTGCCAGCGCTGCCACGGCACTCTCATTGCGGATATCGAGTATGACCTCGTAGTCGGTTGGCAAACTGTCGTGCAGCCAATGGATTTCGGCAGCGGTTCCTTTCATGGGATGTGCCACCATCAGATATTTCCCATCAGGATTCAATGTCAGATAGTATCGGTTGAGATAGCTGCGAGACGAATCTGCCATAGCCAGGGTCCGCTCGTAGGTACCATTGATATTACTGAAATAGGCACTGTCGGCATAGGATGCTGCTGTTTGCAGTAATCGCGATGTCTGCTTATTGCCCCTGTGCCTGTCAGTTCTGTGCTTGTCAGTTCTGTGCATAGAGACATTTTCCCGAGTGCTTCCCAGTACAACAGATGGTATATTACAACCTATCAGCATCAAGGCAAGCATCAGTATCATTTGTATTTTCCGAATACCGCAAGGCAGTCGGAAAGTGAACTTACTACCCTTTCCCGGCTCACTCTCTGCCTGAATATTACAAGGAGAGAAGAGCGAGCTGATTTTCTTGTACTTATCGATGATGCCCTTACAGTTGAGCAATCCGAATCCATGTCCGCCGGTATAGGTGCGGTCGAAGATATGTTCCAGTGTTTCTTCATCCATACCTTTTCCCGTATCTTCTACAGATATTTCCACAAATGCCTGATGGCTCTTGGCACTAACCACGACCTCACCTCCTGCAGGTGTAAACTTCCTGGCATTGTCGGCGATAGTGTTAATCATGAATAGTGTCAGCGTACGATCTGCCTTTACCATGGCATCTGTAGGTTGTACGGTCAGTTTGACCCCACGCATTTGAAAACTCATTTTTCCTTTGGCTACAATATCGAAAAGTGGCTGGAGCGGGAAACTCTCTATGCGGAGATTGATGGCTCCCTGGCGCATCTGTATCCAATCGGTGAGAATCGAATTATATTGGTTGATCTTGTCTGTCAACTCTGATATATAGGTATATCGCTCCTGTTTCACTTCTTCTGGATCATCTCCCTTCATCAGCCTATCTACCTCATGGATCATACGGTCGATAAATGGGGTGATGCTATTGACCAGAGAAAGCTTGGCACGCTGTTCCAGGTTGCGACGCCTATTGTCAGATATATGAAGCTGGACCATATTCTTGGCTTCTTCCAATTCTTCATGCTTTTCTGATAACGAATTGATATGCTGCATGTTCTGTTCTTCCCATTCATGTAAAGGTATCAGCAGAGATTCTACAGAACTTTCCTTGGTATTGCGGCGCTTCATTCTGTCGAATACATAGAGCAAGACCACAACCAAGACTATCATAAAGATTACCGCAGCAATCATCGTGTTCAGCTGGACGGCATTGTTGTCCAACTGAGTGGCACGCGCTTCCAACTGCCTATCCTGTCGGCTCTGCTCCTGCAAGTCGAGGTAAATATTGCGGTTGTAATCGCTTTCCGGCTTATCATCGATGGCGGAATAAACCAGGCTGAGTCTTTCTCGGATAGAAGCCACCAGGTCGGGCGCCTGCTGGATAGCCCTGTTCTGGTTGAGTGCCCTATTCAGGCAATCGCCTGCCGATTTATAATCCTTGATCTGCCAGTAGCATTCTGCCAGTGTGCGGTATGCTCCTGCCGTCTGGTAAACGTCTCCATATTCAGAAAAGATATTGAGTGCGCGTTGCGCAAAGTTTCCTGCCAGAAGTTCCAATGGCATCTGTTCAACATTGAGATACTGGAAAGCCGGCAGATTGTTTTTTACCAGGAAATCGCGCTGTTCCGGATCCTGAATATGTTCGCTGATAGATTGCAGTGCGTTTGCCTGCCAGTATGGATAAGGATTGCTGCCACTTGCCAAAAAGTAGAGGCGAATGAGCATATCAAATTCCGCCTGACAGATTTCCTGTGGGGTGCCATGAGTGATGGCGCCACCAGCTCCCATATTATAAAGATAGTTGAGATACTGTGCCGTATCCTGTTCCACTTCATCCGGGTCAAGATCTGCCAGCGCATTGAGCATCGGCTTGTCTAGCTGTACATAATAAAAATAGGTGGCAGCTACGATATCAAACTCACTCTTTGCATAAATGGCGCGATGACGCTCCCGAAGAGGAAGGTTATCTATTTCCTCACCGATTCTTCGCAGTTTACGGATGGCTTTTTCTCTAAAGCTATAGAAATCCTTGTTGCGGGCCTCACGCTGACAGAGTCGCATATTCTGAACGTCGGCAATAAGGAGTTCTATCTGGTTGTCACTGCGTTCGTTTACCTTGTCAAGCCATCGCTTGGCAGTATGGTAATCCATCTTGGCAATAGCCACAAAAGCCAGGTTGTTGCAAGCCTCTGCGTATCCGGCAGGATAGTCTTCGGAAAGAGCCAAAGCCTTCTCTGCCAATACTTTAGTAGAATCAAGGTTACGATAGTGAAGCGCATAAGAAAGATAATTCAGCTCATCTACTTCGCCCTTATGCGATGGCGAACAAGCTGAAAAAACAAACATCGCCACCATCATACAGATGATGGCGATGCCATAAATATGATGAAATCTTTTATACATCCTGATTATGCACGTGCCTTGGCAATGTAGCCCAAAGCTTCCTGGCACTTGGCTGTGATGGCAGCCCAATCTGCAGCAGCAACAGTCTCCTTAGGGAAGAGCTTAGAACCCATACCTACACAGAAAACACCCGCCTTGATCCAAGGAGTAAGGTTCTCCTCTGTTGGCTCTACTGCACCTGTTACCATGATGTTGCTCCAACGCAATGGTGCCATAACATTCTTAACGAATGAAGGACCTCCTACATTACCTGCAGGGAATACCTTGGTTACATCGCAACCTGCTGCCTGAGCATTGTTGATCTCTGTTACAGAACCACAACCTGGTGAATAAGGCACCAAACGACGGTTACATACAGGAGCAATGTCAGGGTTGAAGTTAGGACCAACGATGAAGTTTGCACCCAACTGGAGATACAAGGAAGCAGTACCAGCGTCAACCACTGTACCAGCACCCAAGATCATCTCAGGGCACTCCTTATCAGCCCACTTTACCAACTCTCCGAAAATCTCGTGAGCGAAATCGCCACGGTTGGTGAATTCAAATACGCGAACGCCACCCTCGTAGCATGCCTTGATCACGTTCTTGCAGATTTCGATATCTTTATTGAAGAATACAGGAACCATACCAGTCTCTTTCATAGCTGCCATGACCTGCATTTTGCTAAACTTTGCCATCTTTTTGTTTTAATGTTAAATGTTATCGCTGTACACGACCATTAGCGTTACCGCTAGCAAGGCTCTCAACCTCGTCAACAGAAACCAAGTTGAAGTCGCCAGGGATAGTGTGCTTCAAGGCAGAAGCAGCAACAGCGAACTCAAGAGCCTCGCCCTGAGTCTCCTTAGTCAGGAGACCATGGATCAAACCACCAGAGAAAGAGTCACCACCACCCACGCGGTCGATGATAGGATTGATGTCGTAGTGCTTGCTCTGATAGAACTCCTTACCATCATAGATAAGAGCCTTCCAACCATTGTGGGTAGCAGAGAGAGACTCACGGAGCGTAGAAACGACATACTTGAAGCCGAACTCTTCCATCATACCCTTGAAGATGCCATAGTAACCCTCAGCATCAGTCTTGCCGCCTTCTACGTCTGCATCTGGCTTGAAGCCCAGGCAGAGCTGAGCATCTTCCTCGTTACCGATGCAAACATCTACATACTTCATCAATGGGCGCATCACAGAGATAGCCTTCTCTGATGTCCAGAGCTTCTTGCGGAAGTTGAGGTCAACAGATACTGTTACGCCATGACGCTTAGCTGCCTCACAAGCCAACTTGGTCAATTCTGCAGCTTTGTCGCTGATAGCAGGAGTAATTCCGCTCCAGTGGAACCACTGAGCACCCTCCATGATCTTGTCAAAGTCGAAATCAGAAGGATCAGCCTCTGCGATAGCGCTGTGAGCACGGTCGTAGATAACCTTAGATGGGCGCATAGAAGCACCTGTCTCTGCATAGTAGAGACCTACTCTATCACCACCGCGGGCGATAAACTCAGTATTGACGCCATAACGACGAAGACCATTTACTGCAATCTGGCCAATCTCGTGCTTTGGCAACTTTGATACGAAATATGCATCGTGGCCATAGTTAGCAAGGCTAACAGCAACGTTAGCCTCACCACCACCAGGGATGATGCGAAGTGACTCACTCTGGATGAAACGATCGTTGCCTTCTGGTGACAAACGAAGCATAATCTCGCCTAATGTTACAATCTTTGCCATTGTTTGATAGTTTTAATTTCTTTGTTTTTATTGTTTGTTTACTAATAGACAATTTTATTGTAGTTGTCCGTAACCGATGGCAAAAATAGCTATAATTTCTCGAATACCAAAATTTAATCGTAGTTTTTTTCATTTATCGCCCTATTTTTTCGTATTTTTCTCACTTTTTCCCTTTTTTTCTCCTTTTTTTTCGTTTTTTGTGCAAAAAAAGAGCTGTGCATTCGCACAATTCAAAAAAATGTTGTATATTTGCGCCCGAATGCTGATGGTGTGACCGCACACAAACCAGCAGTTCAACAAAACATAGTAAAAAAGCACAGTTTGTGCGCACAGTTATTATATAATAATGTACGTGCGATGTGCTCAAACCATAAACTTAAAAACAATGGCCGAAAGAATCAGAATCAAGGATATCGCCGAAAGAGCAGGCGTATCTGTAGGAACAGTGGACCGTGTGCTCCACGACCGCCCGAACGTGTCGAAGCCGGCTCGTGAGAAGGTGGAACAAGCGCTCAAGGAAATGAATTATCAACCTAATATGTATGCCAGTGCATTGGCATACAACAAGGCTTATACTTTTTGTCTTCTGATACCGAAGCATGAGTCGGAAGCCTATTGGGAAGAGATAGAAGAAGGTGCAAGAAAGTGCGAAGACCAGCGCCGGGATTTCCATATTGATTTAGAGATTCGATTCTACGAGCGTTCCAATGAGGATTCTTTCAAGGCTGTTTCACAAGAGATTCTTGATGCCAATCCGGAAGGTGTTATCGTAGTACCATCATCTTTGGAAGAGACACGTGGTTTTACAGACCAATTGCATCAAAAGGGTATTCCATTTATCCTACTCGATTCTTATATGCCAGACTTGCGCCCTCTCTCCTTCTATGGACAGGATTCGTTCTGCTCTGGCTACTTTGCAGCCAAGATGCTGATGATGCTTGCGGGCAATGAGAAAGAAGTGATGCTGATGAGACAGACCAAGGATGGTCATGTGGTCAGCAAGCAGCAGGATAACCGTGAGGTGGGATTCCGTCATTATATGCACGATCATTTCCCGCAGATTGTCATCAATGTGCTTGATCTTCCGCTCAATGGAACCCGCAACGAGTACCAGAAGATGCTGGGTCAGTACTTTGATGAACATCCTGCTACACATCATTGTATAACAATGACATCGAAGGCGCATATCGTGGGAGATTATCTGCTTAAGTCCAATCGCCGTGATGTACAGATCATGGGTTATGATATGGTGGGCAAGAATGCGAAATGTCTTCGCGAAGGCAGTATCTCGTTCCTCATCGCACAGCATGCCTATATGCAGGGCTACTATTGCGTGGATACCCTCTTCCGTGCCATCGTTCTCAAGAAGAAGGTGAATCCGGTGAACTACATGCCTATTGAGCTGCTGATGAAGGAGAATATCGATTTCTACCGCAGAACGCAGATCTAAGCTCGCAACGAGTACAACGGCTATCGTGAGATTTCCATTTTCAAGAATGGAGTAACATTGTAATAACTTAAAAAGAAACATGAGTAATAAGAAAGGATTGTTGGCGTTGTCGCCATTGTTTTTGTTGATTGTCCTCATCGTGGCATTCACCGTCTATTCGGTAGATGCCAGTCATAAGGATACCAATTTGTCGCTCACCGTGGCATTTATGATCTCCAGTATCTATGCCATTGCGATTTCTGGTGGTATGCCCATCAAGAGTCGTGTAGATACCTATAGCAAGGGTGCCGGCGCCAACAATCTGATGCTCATGCTGTGGATATATGTATTGGCAGGTTCCTTCGCAGCTTCGGCTAAGGCGATGGGAGCTGTCGATGCAACTGTCAATCTTGCACTCAGCATTCTTCCCGCCAGCATGATTCTGCCGGGACTGTTTCTGGCAGCCTGCTTTATCTCCGTATCCATCGGAACAAGTGTAGGTACCGTTGTGGCACTTGTTCCGATAGCTGCGGGACTCGCCCACTCCATGGACGTAAACATAGGTATGATGACAGCTATCATCGTTGGTGGAGCTTATTTTGGAGATAATCTCTCCTTTATCTCTGATACCACGGTAGTAGCCACCCAGACTCAGAATTGCAAGATGAGCGATAAGTTTCGTGTCAACTCTCTTATCGTAGTACCTGCCGCCGTTATTGTACTGGCCATCTATGCCGTGATGGGTATCGGTCTGCAGGCACCTACTGATATTCCGGAGGTTGAATATGTCAAGGTGCTCCCTTATCTGGTAGTACTTGTCACAGCTGTGGCGGGTATGAATGTGATGGCGGTTCTTACGATGGGAACATTGCTCTGTGGCGTGATAGGTGTAAGCTGCCAGCTTCTGGGTGCTGCCGGAGGTTACGATCTCTTCGGTTGGTTTTCGGCCATGGGTAACGGAATCATCGGTATGGGCGAACTGGTTATCATCGCAATGATGGCGGGTGGCATGCTCGAAATCATCCGTGAGAATGGCGGTATCAATTATATCATCGACAAGATTACGGCACACGTCAGTAGCAAGCGAGGAGCCGAACTGTCTATTGCAGCACTGGTTTCCATGGTCAATGTATGTACTGCCAACAATACGGTTGCCATCCTCACGGTAGGCAACATAGCCAAGAAAATCGGTGATAAGTTTGGAGTTGACAACCGCAAGGCAGCCAGTATCCTTGATACTTTCTCCTGTACGGTTCAGGGCTTGATTCCATACGGAGTACAGATGCTTCTGGCAGCAGGTCTTGCCAATCTGAGTCCGATGGATATCCTTCCATACCTCTATTATCCTCTGGCTATCGGTATAGCTGCGCTGTTTTCGATACTATTTCGTTACCCGAAGCGATACAGCTAGAATGGAAGTAGCATATTGCCAATTGTTTAACTTTTAAATGAATACACGATGGATTTTTTACAGAGAAACCTTTTTGTCAAGCTGCGTTCCGATCACTTTCATACGAAGGAGGAGATGGAACCGATGACTACCTTCAAACAGAAGAAGATAGCCCAAATGATGAAGAACCTCAGCGATGTGCCTGCGGGTGAAGTACGAATGAACAATGGTTTCCTGAACCGACGTTTAGCCAGCATACAGGAAAATGAGCGTCATGCCATCGACACCTCTATTGAGACCATTTATTTACTTCGCATCATCGTATCCAATATCAATGGAATATTAGCCAATGGCATTAATCTTGGCGGCATCATCGAGATGGGAAACTATCTGCGCACCAAGGGCGACAAGGTAGATTTCGTAAAACTGGAAAAATGGCTGCGCAAGCTCCGCATCCAGCGTATGGCGCAGTTGCAGGGCAGTGTACTTATCCTTTTCTTCGAATTTGAACAGGATGAGATACCTTTCGTGCGCCGTGTAGAACGTGGTGCCTACAAGCTGACCCTCCGTTCGCTTTATTATAACAGTCTCGATCAGCAGGAATTTTATTCGAGCAGACTCAGGCCGGATTCGTTCGCACCACCGGTGGCACGATGCGCAAAAACCTGCGCCGCAGTATGCGGTATCTGGAATATGCGCCTATAGAAACTATCAGCAATTTCTGCAATAACTTCTATCGCTCGCTCTCAGAAATCGAAGAATAATATAAAATATATAAAAAATAAGCATACTCTGTGACGAATTTCAAGCGATTTTCGTACCTTTGCATCTATGAAACGATTTTGTATAACAATAATATCATCTATTATAACACTATGCGCAAGTGCGCAGGTGCAATGCGAGGATACCTGCAGTCATGTGCATGGCATAGACCTCAGTCACTATCAGGGCAATGTGTTCTGGGAAACGGTGGGCGATAACTCCAAGATGGCGTATGTCTATCTGAAGGCTACCGAAGGTGGAACCAATGTAGATAGCAAATATAAGCAGAATATTGATCTGGCTCATAGATATGGACTCAAGGTGGGTTCATACCACTTTTATCGTGCCCGTATTCCTCAGCAGACCCAGCTGGAGAATTTCAAGGCACAGTGTCGCCCAGGCGACCAGGATCTCTTGCCGATGATCGACGTAGAGACCAAGAGTGGTTTGGAAACAGAAGAATTTTGCGATTCACTCTTCAAGTTCCTGCATCTCGTGGAAAAGGCATACAGACAGAAACCGCTCATCTATACGGGTGCCAACTTCTATGACCATTATCTCTTGGGAAAGCTCGACAACTACAAGCTGATGATAGCACAATATACCAAGCGAGAACCAGTGCTCAAGGATGGAAGAGACTTTGAGATGTGGCAATATACCGGTAAAGGAAAACTGAACGGTATCAATGGCTACGTGGATAAGAGTAGATTCATGGGCAGGCATCGATTGAGAGAGATTAGATTCAGACACAGATAAGGCTTTGTAACTTTGAACTTGGAGCTTTTAACTTGATGATTAGTTTCAAGGTAAAGAGTGAATAAGGTCTGAAAGCATAGAAACGATTTTAGTAAAATATAAACTTTAAATAAAACTATGGCAATTATTAAATGTCCAGAATGTGGCCGCCAGATCAGTGACAAGGCTCCAACCTGTCCTAGTTGTGGCGTTGAGATAGCTGGAAAAATCACCAAATGCCCTCATTGCGGTGAGGTTTATTTCAGCAGTCAGGAGATGTGCCCAAACTGCCATGAGATAGCAGTAGGGGTAACTCGTCCTCTTGCGGAAGCAACATCACCGGTGTCGTCTGTAGCATCGTCAGCAACACCGCAGGCTCCTGCGGCTCCAACAACTCCTTCAGCCCCTCCTACCCCTCCAACCCCTCCTGTCCCACCAGTACCTCCTGTACGTCGTCCTGGTGTTACTGCGAGCGGAAATGATGGCGGAGAGGGCAATACTCCTCAGGAACCACAGAAGAAAAAGAACACTCGCTCTATCTTCATCATCTCATTCATCTTTGCTGTCTTGGCATGTGGCATTATGTATTACTTCTACGACAGTGCCAATCGCAACAAGGAGATGGAAGCTTATGAGTATGCGATGCAAAGCAGCGATCCGATGGTACTGCAGAGTTATCTCGATACCTATAAGGATGCAGATGAAGCACATCGCGATTCCATCATGGCTCATCTTGAACTGTTGAAGCAGAACGACCAGGATTGGACCAATGCGGTAGTGAGCGGATCGAAAGAAGCTTTGGAAGCATATCTCCAGAAGTATCCTAACAGTTTGCACAAACAGGAAGCTTTGCTTAAAATAGATTCCCTCGACTGGAATGTAGCTAAGGCTGCAGATACTGCTGATGCCTACCAGGCATACCTGAATGCTCATACAGATGGTGCTCATATCGAAGAGGCTGAAAATGCCCTGAAGAAAGTGAAGAGCCGTGACCTCCAGCCAGAAGAAAAGCAGATGGTGAGCGGATTGTTCCGTCAGTTCTTCCAGAGCATCAATTCCCGTAATGCGGATGGATTGACAGCTACCTGCGAGGATATTCTCTCTTCCCTGCTTGGCAAGAACTCGGCTACCAAGGCTGATGTCGTTACCTTTATGGACAAGCTCTATAAAGATAATGTAGCCAATATGAACTGGCACATCAACAACGACTACCAGATCAAAAAGCGCGAGGTTGGCGATGAGGAATACGAGTATCAGGTACAGTTCTCTGCCCGTCAGGATGTTGATTTGACAGATGGTACCAAGAAGGAACAACTCTTTAAGATTTCTGCAGTTGTTTCACCTGATGGCAAAGTTTCTGCCTTCAATATGAACAAGGTTTCTGATTAAAAAGAAAGCTCCGATGGTTTGTTGAGTCCATCGGAGCTTTCTTTTTTCCTTTTACTTTGCTTCCTTCATCTGTCGGAGCAATTCCTTTTGTTTTTCATTCAGACCAGTAGGCAACTTCACGTTATAGGTAATCATCAGATCGCCGAAGGTTCCATCACCTCTGTCATAACCCTTGCCGCGAACACGTACCTTGGTTCCATTCTGGGTTTCCGGTTTGATCTTCAGTTTAATCTTCGAACCATTGCTCAATGTGATGATGCCCTCACCACCGAGCAGTGCGGTGTACATGTCGATATTCACATTCATGTTCATCTCGCCGGTATTCGTTCTGCCGCTACGGCCACCGCAGCCGCCGTTACATCCGCCTGTACCATATTCTGCACCGGCACCGAAACCAGCACCTGCTCCGCCGAATCCGCCAAAGCCACCGAAACCGGCACCTTGTGAACCACGGGCACGACCTCCGCCGAAGAGATTTTCGAAGAAGCTGGAGAAACCACCTCCTCCACCACCGAAGCTGCTGAAGTCGAAGCCTTCGAATGGATTTCCACCAGCGGCACCTCCGCCGGCAGATCCATCATAGCCTCCACCACCGAAGCCTCCTACATTCTTCCACTGTTCGCCGTACTGGTCGTACTTAGCACGCTTTTCCGGATCCGAAATCACCTCATACGCCTCGTTCAGCGCCTGGAACTTAGCCTTTGCCTTTGGGTCGTTAGGATGCAAATCCGGATGAAACTGTTTAGCACGCTTGCGATATGCAGCGCGCACATCCTTCTGCGGGATGTTCTTATCTACACCGAGAATCTTGTAATAATCTACAAATGCCATAGTATAATACCTCCTATTTTTATGATTTTTATAAGAATCCAACAAAAAGTATGCCGTAATTGCCAACTTTTTTGTAATTTTGCAGTTGAAACAAATAAATTCGAGAAAAAAGTATGAAACAGTTATTCGCAGCGCTCTTGTTGGCGCTCACTTTTAATTCGCAGGCAATGGCTCAGCCGCGCACCGTCAAACTCAGAGTGATTCAGACGAGTGATGTCCATGGTTCTTTCTTCCCATACGATTTCATCAATCGCAAACCGAAGGCAGGAACCCTGGCACGCGTATCCTCTTATGTAAACGATCTGCGCAAGACCTATAAGGACAATGTCATCCTCCTGGAGAATGGCGATATCCTTCAGGGACAACCTACCTGCTATTTCTATAATTATGTCAACACCCAGGCTCGCAATGTGGCAGCTGATGTAGTCAACTATATGAAGTATGATGCCCAGGCTTTCGGTAATCACGATGTAGAGACTGGACATGCGGTTTACGACAAGTGGATTAGGGAGTTAAACTGTCCGGTGCTGGGTGCCAATATCATTGATACCAAGACCGGTAAGCCTTATGTGAAGCCTTATATCATCCTGAACCGTGAGGGTGTGAAGATTGCCGTTCTCGGTATGTTGACTCCAGCTATTCCCAACTGGCTGACAGAGAATCTCTGGAGCGGAATGAAGTTTGAGAATATGGTGACCTGTGCCCGTAAATGGATGAAGATTATCCAGGAGAAGGAGAAGCCGGACGTAGTCATTGGCGTCTTCCACAGCGGTAAGGATGGCGGTATTGTCACTCCTGAATATGAGGAGGATGCCTCTCTGCGGGTAGCAAAGGAGGTGCCAGGCTTCGATATGGTACTCTTCGGACATGACCATACCCGCTACAATGAGACGATCCTGAATGTGGAAGGTAAGCCTGTGGTGTGTCTCGACCCTGCCAATAATGCGCTGAATGTGGCAGATGCCGAGGTGACCATTACCCTGAACAAAAAGAAGGTGAATGGCAAAAAACAGTATGTTGTGACAGACAAGAAGATAGTTGGCAGTCTGCCAGATGTGACAAAATGTCCTATTGATGAGGATTTCATGAAGGCATTCGAGCCTCAGATTGCAGAAATCAACAAGTTTGTCAGCAAGCAGATCGGAACTTTCAAGAATACCATTCACAGCCGCGAGTCTTTCTTCGGCAGCTGCGCCTTCAATGATTTCATTCTCAATCTGCAGCTTCAGATCACGAATGCTGATATTGCCTTCAATGCGCCCCTCCAGTTTAATTCTACCATCAAGGCGGGACCTATCTACATTGGTGACATGTTCAATCTCTATAAATATGAGAATCAGCTCTACGTGATGCGCCTTACAGGTGAGGAGATCCGCAAGCATCTGGAGATGAGCTATGACCTCTGGGTGAATACGATGAAGAGTCCTGAAGACCATCTGCTCCTGCTCGATACCCAGACCAAGGGCGATCAGCAGCGTCTGGGCTTCAAGAACCTCTCCTTCAATTTTGACAGTGCTGCCGGCATCGATTATGAGGTAGATGTTACCAAGCCAGACGGCGAGAAGGTGAAGATTCTGCGTATGAGCAATGGCCAGCCTTTCGATGAAAAGAAATGGTATAAGGTGGCAGTGAACAGTTATCGCGGCAATGGCGGCGGAGAGCTCCTCACCCGTGGTGCCGGTATTCCAAAGGATAGTCTGGATAGCAGAATCATCTATCGCAGTGAGCGCGACCAGCGTTACTATCTGATGGAGGCCATCGAAAAGATGGGAATCGTGGATGCCAAGCCAAACAACAACTGGAAGTTCGTGCCGGAAGCATGGACCAAGCCTGCAGCCCAGCGTGACTATGAGTTGCTTTTCGGAAAGAATAAATAATAGATTATGAAGTATTGGTTTATATTTTGCAAGACAGATATCTTGCTCGAGAAGAGAGAAGATGGAACCTATACGATTCCATGTAGTGAGGAAAGTCCGATAGCAACCAAGCCTTGGACCCATATCCTCAACATCACACCGATGAATGACGGTACGGAAGTGAAGACTTTTACCATTCCAGAGCCCGTAACCGACAATCCGAAATATGAGATGTGCGGTTTGCGTCCTAGCTTTTACAAGCTCTCCCCAGAGTTGTATCAGAAGGCGGGAAAATGTCAGGAACTGAACTATTGGGATATGAACACCCAGTTTTGCGGTGTATGCGGTTCACCTATGAAGATGTCAACAGATATCAGTAAAAAGTGTACCGAGTGTGGCAAGTCTGTCTGGCCTTCTCTCGCTACAGCCATCATCGTTCTTATCAAGAAGGGCGATCAGGTGCTGCTGGTTCATGCCCGCAACTTCAAGGGTAACTTCGATTCCCTGGTAGCCGGTTTTGTGGAAACAGGTGAAAGTCTGGAGGAAGCTGTTCATCGTGAGGTGATGGAAGAAACTGGTCTGACCATCAAGAATCTCAAGTATTTCGGTTCACAGCCATGGCCGTTCCCAAGTGGCTTGATGGTAGGATATACAGCCGAATATGTAGATGGTGAGATTCATCTTCAGAAGGAAGAGCTTTCCCGCGGCAAATGGTTCAGCAAGGACAATCTCCCTGTTCTGCCGGAGAAATTGTCGATTGCCCGCAAACTCATTGATGCCTGGTTGGAGAATAGAATATAAACTTTCGCAAGCAAGCTATACTCGCCCTAGACTAAAGATAAGTATAGGGTAGAATCTTGAAATTAAGAAATACAGAAGAGATGAAAGAAAAACTTTGGAATGCGAATTACATCAAGGTGATGACCACCAACTTTCTGCTCTACTTTGCCTTCTATCTCCTTACCCCACTCCTACCACTCTATCTGAGTGAAACTTTCGGGGCTACGAAGGATGTGATAGGCATTGTCCTGAGCGGATATACGGTGGCGGCACTCATCATCCGTCCGTTTAGCGGATATGTGGTGGATGGATTTTCCCGTAAGAAAGTGCTGATGGTCTGCCTGACGGCTTTTGCCATCTTCTTTGCAGGATACATAGCAGCCAGTACCATCCTGATGTTTGCCATCTGCCGAACCCTGCATGGTGGACCTTTCGGAGCGGTAACTGTTGCCAACAGTACCTGTGCCATTGATGTCTTGCCAGCGAGCAGACGCAATGAGGGTATCGGTCTTTATGGATTGAGCAACAACTTCGCCATGGCGATAGCCCCTTCCATAGGTATCTATCTGCACAATCTGGTGGGTAGCTATATGGTACTTTTCTGGATAGCCTTTGTGGTAGCCATTGCTTCTGTAGTGATAGCTGGAACGGTGAAACTCCCAGAGAAGGAAATCATCAGAAACAAGGAGAAGCTCTCGCTCGACCGCTTCTTCCTGACCCGCGCCTGGCTGTTGGCCATCAACATCTGCATGTTTGGTTTCTGCTGGGGTGTATTGAGCAACTATCTCGCCATTTACAGTAAGGAGGAATTAGGCATTACCGGAGGAACGGGTACCTATTTTGCAATCCTCTCTATGGGATTGTTCATGAGCAGATTGCAAGGCAGAAAGGCTTTGAGTCAGGGGAAGCTGACCCAGAATGCTGCCGAAGGAATGCTGATATCGCTCGTTGGTTTTACGATGTTCGTAGCCATCAAGCATCCGGTAGCCTACTATCTTTCAGCTGCATTGATAGGATTGGGAAATGGTCACCTGTACCCAGCCTTCCTGAATATGTTTATCAATGTTGCCCGCCACGACCAGCGTGGTACTGCCAACAGCAGTATCCTGACCGGTTGGGATCTGGGATTCGGAATCGGTTGTCTTCTGGGTGGTGTTGTAGCCGAGCATTTCGGTTATAGTGGTGCCTTCTGGATGGTAGCGGTCGAAAATGCCGCCGCAGTGGTATTGTTCTTTGCTGCATCCCGGGCATTCTTTGAAAAAAGAAGACGAAACGATTAGCAAAGGAATAAAAAAGTATAAGTTTTTTCCAGGTAAAAGTTTAGCTTCCATCAAGGGCTAAACTTTTACCCTTAAGGCTAGAAATATTTTCCCTTAAGGGAAATTATATTTTTCCTTAAGGATAAATCTTTTTTTCCTTAAGGGTAGTTTACTGCTGGTTTTAAACCGGTATAGAAGTCCAATTAAAGAAAAAGAGCATTCGTAAGGATTGTGGAAACAAACCCTTTCGAATGCTCTTTGCAATTTTCTTACATGCTTTCTCTCTTAGAATGGGAGATCGTCTGCGCTGCCACCTGCTGCTGGAGCTGCTGGCTGAGCTGGAGGGAATGGAGCAGTTGCACCCTGAGCAGGAGCTGGAGCTGCCTGAGGAGCCGCACTTACTGGAGGGAATGGAGAACCAACAGGCTGCATTCCACCCTGCATAGCAGCAACAGCATTAGGATCTACACGCTGCACATTCCAAGCGCGGACACTGTTGAACCAACGACCATTATATTCGTGTGCATCCAAATCAAAAGAAACCAAAAGTTCCTCACCACTCTGGATGTTGAACTGAGCAAGACGGTCTGCTCCGAAAACATCGAAGCAAAGCTTCTTTGGATACTGCTCGTGAGTTTCGATAACGAACGACTGAGCCTTCCACTCACCTCTTGCAGAAACGCCGCTTCTTTCAGGTAAAACGGCAATTACCTTTCCTTGTAATTCCATATTATTATTTTAAAAATTGTTTCAATCCTTCGCCTGCCGAGCCCCATTTTCATCGAGAATCAAAAGATGTATGAAGAGGCTCAAAAACGAGTAAATCTATCTACTATTTTTCTTTCTGACTGCGAAATTACTAAAAATAGTTTTAAAACAAAAACATTTCTTCGATTATTTTTGTCTATCCCCAATATTTTTTGTATTTTTGTGCTCATAATTGCGCAAATGCTCCAATTTACCCGTCAAGTAAGGAGCATCAGCAATGAAAATGAGATAAGTAATATAGAAAATTAATAATATAAAATAACGACTCATGAGATTTACAGTTTCAAGTTCAGCATTGAACAGCAAGCTCAATATGCTTGCTAAGGTGATTGGCAGCAAGAATTCTCTGCCTATCCTTGACAATTTCCTGTTTCAAGTTGCCAACGGCGAGATGACCATCACCGCAAGCGACAGTGACAACATCATCAAGAGTACCATCGCTCTCACAGACTGCGATGGCGAAGGCGAGTTCTGCGTTGCCAACCGCGTCATCCTGGATGCATTGAAGGAGTTGCCTGAGCAGCCACTCAGCTTCGATGTAGATACAGATAGTTATGCCATTAAGATTGTATATCAGAATGGTCTCTATAATTTCACAGGCTTGAATGCTGAAGACTATCCTCCAACACAGGACATGGGTGATGCCTGCACTACCCTCGTCTTGCCAGCACAGGTGCTGATCGACAATATCAACCGTTCTCTCTTTGCAACAGCCAGCGATGAGCTGCGCCCAGTAATGAATGGTATCTATTTCGACCTTACTCCAGAATCGCTTGCCATCGTAGCAAGTGATGGCCATAAGTTGGTAAGAAGCAAGAACTTCACTGTCAAGAGTGAGACTCCTTCTTCATTCAACCTGCCTAAGAAGCCAGCATCATTGCTGAAGAACATTCTGAGCAAGGATGATGAGGCAACCATCAAGTTTGATGCACGCAGAGCTGAGATTCAGTTTAGCGATGGCGTATTGAAATGCCGCCTCATTGATGGTCGCTATCCTAATTACAACTCAGTGATTCCAGCCAACAACCCATGTGAGATAACCGTAGATCGCAAGGGCTTGCAGAGTGCATTGCGCCGTGTTTTGCCATTTGCCAGCGAGAGCAGCCAGCTGATCCGTTTCCATATCGAGAGCGGCCGTTTCGAGGTCTCTTCAGAAGACATCGACTTCTCTACTTCTGCCAAGGAAGTTTTGGCTTGCGAATATAGCGGTTCCAGCATCAGCATCGGTTTCAAGGGTAGCAGCTTGATGGAAATCCTGGGTAATCTGAACAGCGATCAGGTTGTCTTCCACTTGGCAGATCCTAGCCGTGCCGGTATCATTGTACCAGCTGAGCAGCCAGAAGACGAGGACATCCTCATGCTCATCATGCCAATGCTCCTTAACGAATAAGGAGCTTGGTTCATCTAAACACCCCTTCCCTATCAGTAATATATAGTAATAAATACTAGAAGTAATGAAATTAAATCTTACTAAGCCTCTGATCGTGTTCGACCTAGAGACTACCGGTCTTGACATGGTAAAAGACAGAATCATCCAGATCTCCTATATCAAGGTGTATCCAGATGGAACAGAGGTACGTAAAAACCAGTTTGTCAATCCAGAGAAGCCAATCCCTGAAGAGGTGGTTGCTCTTACAGGTATCAGCAATGATGATGTGAAGGATGCACCAACCTTCAAGCAGTTGGCGGCTACCTTCAACCAGGAATTCTCCGGTTGTGATTTTGCTGGCTATAACTCCAATCATTTCGATGTACCTATGCTTGCAGAGGAATTTCTGCGTGCAGGCATCGATTTCGATTTCTCTAAGTGTCGCCTCATTGATGCCCAGAACATCTTTATGAAGATGGAGCGTCGTAACCTGGCTGCTGCCTACAAGTTCTATTGCGGCAGAAAGATGGAGGAAGACTTCGAGGCACATCGTGCCGACCAGGATACCGAGGCTACCTATTGCGTGCTGAAAGGCGAGCTGGACCATTATGCCCCTGGTGTTCAGGAGGAAGCCGACCGTGTACTCAATAATGACATGGACGAGCTTGCTGAGTTCTCCAAGCGCAACGACAATGTAGATTTTGCCGGACGCATCGTTTGGCAGGAGTTGAAGGATGCCGACGGCAATGTGATACTCGACGAAAAGGGCGAGCCTCGCAAGCACGAGGTATTCAACTTCGGCAAGTACAAAGGATGGGATGTGGCAGAGATCCTGACTAAGGATCCTGGTTACTTCACCTGGGTATTGGGAAGTGACTTCACCAACAATACCAAGCAGGTACTCACCCGTATCCGTCTGCGCGAGTTCAACAAGAGAATGGGAAAATAATATGTTAAAAGGAAAGAAAATCGTATTGGGCATTACGGGTTCCATTGCAGCCTACAAGTCATGCCTTATCATCCGTGGTCTCATCAAGAAGGGAGCTGAGGTACAGGTGGTCATTACGCCTGCCGGTAAGGAGTTCATTACCCCTATCACCCTCTCGGCGCTGACCCACAAGCCGGTGGTAAGCGAGTTCTTCTCACAGCGTGATGGTACCTGGAATTCGCACGTGGATCTCGGTCTCTGGGCGGATGCTATGGTCATTGCACCATGTACAGCATCTACCATGGGCAAGATGGCGCATGGCATTGCAGACAACATGCTCATCACCACCTATCTCTCCATGAAGGCACCAGTCTTCATTGCTCCTGCCATGGATCTTGATATGTACAAGCATCCTTCTACCCAGGCTAACATGAAGACCCTTCTCGGCTATGGTAACCATATCATCGAACCGGAAGTGGGATTCCTTGCTTCTGGATTAGAGGGAAAGGGACGCATGGAGGAACCGGATGTCATCGTGAATTACCTGGATAGATACTTCAACATGATGGAGAGTGCCGATGAGGTTGCTGATGTAGAATCAGAGAACCAGAAGACTGCAGGGAAAGACCTCTGCGGTAAGAAGGTGATGATTACAGCGGGACCAACCTATGAGAAGATTGACCCAGTGCGCTTCATCGGCAATTATTCTTCAGGAAAGATGGGATTCGCACTTGCCGAAGAATGTCTTCGCCGTGGTGCGGATGTTACTTTGGTGGCAGGTCCTGTTTCATTAGACTGTAGTCCTGCTATCCACCGCATCAATGTGGAGAGCTGTGAGGAGATGTATCAGGCAGCCACAGCAGCCTTTGCATCATCTGATGCTGCCATTCTCTGTGCAGCCGTAGCAGACTTCCGTCCTGCCAATGTAGCGGATAAGAAAATCAAGCGCGAAAAGGATGACCTAGAGTTGACACTGGTGCCTACCCATGACATCGCTGCAGCTTTGGGACAGATGAAACAAAAGAATCAGCGAATCGTAGCTTTCGCCCTGGAAACCAACGATGAAGAGAGTAATGCACAGAAGAAGAGAGTGAAGAAAAACGCCGATTTCATCGTGCTCAACTCTACCCGTAATCCGGGCACTACTTTCGGCACTGACGACAATCAGATTACCATCATCTCTGAAAAGGGAAAGAAAGAATATGAAAAGAAACCGAAGACTGAGGTGGCTCACGACATCATTGACGAGCTGGCTCTCCTGTTTTAGTCCGGTATCTTTAGCTGGTGGCCTCCTGTGCTGCAGTCCTTCTACGATTTCTGCACAGGAGCTGCAAGCTAAGATTACCATCAACCATGCCCAGATCTCGGGTACGGAAAAAGGCGTATTCGACAATCTGCAACAGACCTTGCAGCAATTCGTCAACAATCGCCAATGGACTCATCTTCAGTTTCAGAAGAACGAACGCATCATCTGCAACTTCAATATCACCGTCACCAAGTATGACAGAGACCAGAATCTCTTTACCTGCAAGGCGCTGATACAGGCCAATCGCCCCGTCTTCAATTCGGCATACACCTCCACCTTATATAATAATGTGGACGATAACTTCACGTTTCGTTTTGCCGAATACGACCAGTTGGAGTTCAATGAGCAGCAGATAGACAATCAGCTTACAGCTCTTTTTGCCTATTATGCATATCTTATCATCGGCATCGATCTGGATAGTTTTGCACCCAAAGGTGGTGAAGACATCCTGCAGCGCTGCATGAACCTGGCAAACAATGCCCAGAATCTGGATTATCCCGGATGGAAGGCTTTCTCTGATGACCGCAACCGATATGCCATCATCTCAGACTATCTGGATGGAGCGTTGGAACCCTTCAGACAGTTGCAGTATGACTACTATCGGAAAGGACTCGACGAGATGGCGAATAATGCGGAAAGAGGTCGTACCGAGATAACCGCTGCCCTGGAAACAGGACTGAAGAAGGCGAAGGAAAACCGCCCGCTCAGTTTGTTGCCACAGATATGGACCGACTTCAAGAAGGATGAACTTGCCAACATCTATCGCGGCAAGGGAACCCAAAAGGAAAAGGAGAGCATCTATGAACTCCTCTTCTCCATCAATCCTTCACAGAATAAATACTGGGATCAGGTCAAGGAATAATCTTTCAGGAAGAAGTCATCATCATCAAATCATCTTCCAGAACGGAAGCTTCTGAAAATCAGAATCAGCTTTCCCTTTATATCTTTATCAAAAAGTAGAATAAATATGCTCAAGCAATTATATATCAAGAACTTCACGCTCATCGACGAGCTGAACATCTCTCTCTATCCTGGCTTCTCCGTCATCACGGGCGAGACAGGAGCAGGAAAGAGTATCATCCTCGGTGCCATCGGACTGCTTCTGGGTAACCGTGCCGACAGCAAGGCGATCAAGGCAGGAAGAGACCGATGCGTGATAGAGGCTCACTTCGATCTCTCCAGATATGGTATGCAGAAATTCTTCGATGATAACGATATCGACTATGATGCCGATGATACTATCATCCGAAGAGAGTTGACTGCAGCCGGCAAGAGCCGTGCCTTCATCAATGACACCCCGGTGCCTCTCACCCGTATGAGAGAATTGGGAGAGCAACTCGTGGATATCCATTCGCAGCATCAGAATCTTCTTCTGCAGAAAGAAGACTTCCAGTTGAATGTGGTGGATATCATCGCTCAGGATGCCGACCAGCTCAAGGTTTACCAAAAGGAGTATTATGCCTATCGCAAAGCCAAGGAACTTCTGGAAGAACTGAAAGCCGAAATTGCCAAGAACCGTGAGAACGAGGAGTTTATGCGCTTCCAGCATAAAGAGCTGGATGATGCAAATCTGCAGGAAGGCGAATTGGAACAGCTGGAACAGGAAGCAGAAACCCTGAGCCATTCGGAGGACATCAAGACCGCTCTCTTCGAAGCAGACAATGCGCTTTCGGGAGAAGACGACAGCATACTTGACAAACTGAAGAACGCCACTCATCAACTGGAAAATATCTGTGATGTCTATCCAAGCATGGCTGATGTGGCTGGCAGAATGCAGAGCAGCTATATCGAACTGAAGGACATCGCGCAGGAAATCAGCAGTAGTGTAGATCACGTGGAATTCGATCCTAACCGATTGGATGCCATCAATACCCGTCTGGACAAGCTCTACACCCTGCAGCAGAAGTTCCATGTGGAAACGGTGACTGAACTCATTGCTACCCGTGACCGCATAGCAGAACAGCTTTCGCATATCGATAATGGCGATGAAGACATCGAAGAGAAGGAAAAAGAAGTTGCAGCTCTCCTTGTCAAGGCTGAAAAGCAAGCTGCCCTACTCACTTCCATCCGTCAGAAATCAGCAAAGGCCATCGAAAAAGAGATGAAGGGCAGACTCATCCCGCTGGGCATTCCGAATGTGAGATTCGAGATTGCCTTCGCAGAAAAACCACTGTCAGGAAATGGTGCCGATAAGGTCAGCTTCCTCTTCAGTGCCAACAAGAGTACCCAGCTACAGCCTGTCAGTCAGGTTGCTTCGGGTGGTGAGATTGCCCGTGTGATGCTCTCGCTGAAGGCTATGATCAGTGGAGCCGTGAAGTTGCCAACCATCATCTTTGATGAAATTGATACCGGTGTAAGCGGAAAGATAGCAGAAAAGATGGCAGATATCATGGAAGAGATGGGACTCCAGAACCGACAGGTACTCTCCATCACTCATCTGCCACAGATTGCTGCCAAGGGTAGCCATCATTACAAGGTGTTGAAGGAGGAAACCGAGAACGGAACCATCTCGCACATGAAAGAGCTCAACAACCAGGAACGCATTGAGGAAATTGCCCAGATGCTCAGTGGCAGTGACATCACGCAGGCAGCTCTTGCCAATGCCAAAGAATTATTGAGAATATGAAAAGAATAAATATGATACTGATGGGACTGATGCTGGGTGCATCATCCCTCTTCGCTCAGCCAGGCTCTGTACAGAAAGCCGCTAAGAGCGTATTTACACTCACCACCTTCAACAAGGATGGTAACATCATCTCTTCTACACAAGGTGTATTTATTGATAACAAGGGAACGGCTATCGGTACCTTCAAACCGTTTATCGGTGCTGTGAAGGCCACCATAGTGGATGCCAGCGGAAAGTCGATGGACGTGGATGCTATCCTCGGTGCCGATGAACTTTACGATGTGGCTAAGTTCAGAGTATTGGGTAATACCACGGCTGCCAACATTGCAACGGCAGAATCACCTGCGGGCAGCAAGGTTTGGCTCGTTCCTTATTCTATCAAGAAGTCACCTTTCCAGCAGGAGGATATCGCAAGCGTTGAGAAGTTTAAGGAAACTTACAATTACTACATCTTCTCCAACACCGTACCGGACAATGCAGTGGGTTGCCCATTCGTCAACAAAAGCGGACAGGTGATTGGTATCATGCATAGCAATGGTCAGGTAACTGCCATTGATGCCAATTATGCCAAGGAGTTGAAGGTGACAGGTCTTTCCACACTGGATGCAGCCCTTCGCGAAACAGGCATCCGTACCGCTCTTCCTGATACCGAACAGGAGGCGATTACGATGATGACGCTCAACAAGTCTCAGGTGTCCCGCGACATCTATGACAAGTATGCAGATGAGTTTATGACAAAGTTCCCTGCTTCAGCATTCGGCTATAAGGAAAAAGCAACTCTTCTTGTAGATAAGAACGAGTTTGCCGAGGCTGCCAAATGTATGGAAGAAGGAATCAAAAAATCTTCAGCCAAGGATGAAGCCCACTCCAATTATTCTGATGTCATCTATCAGAAACTGATCTATAAGGGTGATTCTGCCTATACAGCCTGGACTTACGACAAGGCGATAGAAGAGGCACAGAAGGCATACGCCATCAATGCCAATCCTGTGTATCAGCATCAGGAGGCACGCATCATCTTTACCAAGGGTAATTATCAGAAGGCATACGATATGTTCATCGCCCTGACCAAGACTTCGGTCAAGAATCCGGAAATCTTCCTGGAGGCAGCTCAAGCTAAGATTCAGCTCAAGGCTCCAGCTACAGAGATCAAGGTCTTGCTGGACAGTGCTGTCAATGAGGCTAAGAACTCGGGCACCATGGCTGGTCCTTACTATCTGGCTCGTGGTGATTTCCAGGCGGAACAGGGAGAGTATCGCAGTGCTATAGCCGACTACAATATGTACGATTCGATTGTCCGTCCTGTTAATCCTGCATTTTTCTATGCAAGATACAAGGCTGAGACCAAGTTGCGCATGTGGCAGCCAGCGCTGATTGATATTGCCCGTACCTGCTACCTCGCTCCTAACGAGCCTACTTATTTTGCAGAATGGGCTAGTCTTGACTTACGTGTGAAGCGATATGCAGAAGGCATCAGTGCAGCCAAGCATTGCATAGAGATTGCTCCAGAATATGCCGATGGCTATCTCCTCCTCGGTTTGCTCCAGATGGAGAACAAGCAGAAGGAAGAGGCTCGCAAGAACCTGGAAAAAGCAAAGGAACTGGGAGATACCCGTGCTGAGGGTTATCTCAAGAAACTGAAATAATAAAATTAAAGGTACATCAAAGGATTGCACTTTCAAACGCCCTGAAAGGGCAAAAGCTCATAGGAGGGTGTGTCATAAGTCACATACAATACGCCCTGAAAGGGCAAAAGCTCATAGCCCAGGGTAACACCCTGGGTTTTTTGTTGCATCTGCTCTGCGCCCTGTAAGGGCAACAGCTTTCAAGTACCAATCAATACACAAAGCTTTTGCCCTTACAGGGCGTTTTGTTGGTTGCTATTATCCCCAGGGTGTTGCCCTGGGCTAGGAGCTTTTGGGCCTTCAGCCCGTTCTTGAGCCACAAGTGAAAGTTCTATAAAACAAAAAGTGGATTAACCTTTCGATTAATCCACTTTTGTGATTCCGTTGGGGTTCGAACCCAAGACCCACAGCTTAGAAGGCTGTTGCTCTAATCCAACTGAGCTACGGAACCAACACTGCTATTTTTCATTAGCGAGTGCAAAGGTAATACTTTTTTGTGAAACTACCAAATTTTCCCGCATCTTTTTTACAATAAAACCGAATATTATGCAACTTTTCACCTTCTATGAATTGAAAAGCGCATAATATTCGGTATTCCTCATTCTTTTATGCATCCAAAAGAACGAATATCTTTTATGCATCAAAAAGAATGAATATCATCTTCTACTTATTATTCAGTAATCAGTGTAAACTCTGAACCCGAAGCATAATCCTGACCATTCTGTTCATTCAATGCACGCAGACGGAAGTAGCGAGCCTTGACAGGCTTGTTCAACATCACCTTCTGCAGCTTGGCTGTCTTCTCAAAATGACCCTTCAGGATTGGCTCACCCCAAGTCTTGTTGTCGTTGCTGACGTAGATTTCATAATCCTTGATGCAACCATTCAGAGAACCATCCTGGCGTGCCAGATAAGTAAAGCCCTTGATGACCTTCTGCTTGCCAGCATCGAAGTCAACCCAGTGAGGATACTTCGCCAATGTAATGGAATACATCGTATGCCAGAAGGTAGAAGGATCGCCATCTACCAAGTAGGCAGCATCACCCTCATCAGGCTCCTGACTGGAAGCAAAGGCAATCTGAAGACCGGATGTCTGCTGATTCTGCTGCATCTTCTTCATAACCTCCTTCATCATTTCACGACCGGTAGCTGAAACCTTCACGATATTTCCAAGCTCAGACTTCACCGCTGGACGGATGATGAATCCGAATGTGGTAGGAGTACTGCGTACCTGATCTGGCGTCAAAGGACCACCCTGTCCACAGCTGGCACCGCCCAATCCTGTAACCTTTGCATCGAGGTGCAAGTGAGTACCGCTGCTCTTTGGCAACTGATATGGATGTGCTGCCAAAGTCAATTCCTGCTGACTCCAAGGCAATGCTGAGGCAGACATAGTACTGTCAGAGATGAATACTACACCCTGCTGGCTGTCGTTGGTAACGGCACACCAGCGAACCTCCTCGCGGTTGCCCTGTGCCTGTGGCTTAGGAAGCATGATGCCCTGCTCTGCTACTGGACTGTGGTACCAACCGATAAACTGGCTGGTCTTGCGGTCGTTGTAGTTGTTGACAGGTCCGCGTCCATAATAATCATACTGGTTCAACTCGCCTGGCAATACCATAGAATAGCCGATGCGAGGCAAGATGACCTTGGAACGGTTAGCACCGATGGCACTCTGCATCTCAATAGAACCATCCTTATAGATAGTATAGATCTGGCGTGAAGTGAACTTCAGGTCAGCATCTGTCAAGGCATGCTTGTTCTTCTCGAAGTTATAGCAAGACTCTGGGTCACGGTCGCGGTTGCTGTAATTCACATCGCATCCCTCCTTACCCTGACTCTCTACTGTGAAGTCGAGCTGGTAAGTACCATCCTTCTTGGCTGTATAGTTCCAATTCTTCACTACATGCTGCAGGTCGTACAGACCATTCTTGAACCATGCATTGTGGTATCCGATACCGGCATCGTTGTCTGTAGGAGCACGATATGCATCGAGCTTAGGACCATTGCCATCCTTGATGATATCCAGGCTGCCATACTTCAAGCTATAGATAGCACCTGTATTCAGGTCGAATGCCACCTGGAAGTTGCCGCCATTGATGTTGGCACGCTTAGCCGCCTTATCTACCGAAAGCTTCATCGCCTTACCGTTCTTGGCAACAGTAGCGATAGAAGGAGCAGCCACATCAGCGCCCTTCACTCTCAACTGCTCTTCCATCTGAGGATACCCCTTGGCAGCCCACGGCATATCCTTACCCAGAAGGAACTGGACTGTTACGAAGTACTCGCTCTTTGGATCGAGGCTTGCATAATCGTATGGCAAGGTATAGAAGCCCTTCTCGCGAGGACCCACGATATTCTTGGCACCCAGCAATGGCTGATTCTTTGAAATGCAGACGCCATCCTTATAGAGAGACCATACAATCTGGTAATTCTTGAGAGGCTCGAAGTAATTCTTGTTGAAGATTTCAATCTGTCCCTGCTTCATATCCACAGCCTTCACGCCTACATTCTGATAAACCTTCTTTACCTCATAGTACTGAGCCTTAGGTGAGAAGTCTGGGCGAAGGATACCATTCATACAGAACATACCATCGTTTGGCTTGTTGTCCTTACCGAAGTCACCACCGTATGCCCAGTAGGTCTGTCCGGTTACAGGATCCTGCTTGTTAAGAGCCTGATCAACCCAGTCCCAGATAGCTCCACCCATGAAGAAGTTGGTGCTCTCGATGGCATTCCAGTAATCAATCAGGTTACCGCAGGCATTACCCATAGAGTGAGCATATTCAGAGATGTGGAACGGATACTTCAGCTTGTACTTGCCCTGTACGGCTCCCTGAACCCAGGCGATGGAAGGATACTGGTTGGAACCCATATCCACGATATCATTGTTGCGCTCATACTGAACTGGGCGGCTGGTATCATAAGCCTTGATGGCATTATAGCAATCTACGAAAGTCTTGCCAGGACCAGCTTCGTTACCCAAACTCCAGATTACTACAGAAGGATGATTCACGGTAGCGTGTACCATCTCCATGTTTCTGGCGATATGAGCGTTGCGGAACTCAGGTACATGAGAAAGACTCTGCTTGCCATAGTAGTATTCATGGCTCTCAAGGTTAGCTTCATCCTCCAGATAGATACCATACTTATCGCAGAGATAATACCAGTAAGGTGCATCAGGATAGTGGCAGTTGCGCACATGGTTGATGTTTCCACGCTTCATCAGGAAGATTTCGTTCTCCATCTGCTCGCGGGTAGCAGTATGACCTAACAGCGTATTGTTCTCATGACGGTTGACACCCTTCAGTTTGATAGGCTGTCCGTTGAGATAGTAATATCTTCCAGCCAATCCGAACTCATCCTTCTCGGCAGGAGTCTCCTTGATTTCCACCTTTCTGAAGCCAACGATGGTAGAGAAGGTCTGAACCGTTCTGCCCTTGGCATCCTTCAATTCTCCTACCAATGTATAACGGTAAGGAGCTTCTGCACTCCAGAGCTTCACCTTGTTGGCAGCGTCGAGCGTAGTTTCCAGAACAATCTCGCCCTTGGAATTCAGTTTTCCTACGAGAGGAGTAGAAGCTGTAACGCCTTCCATCAGATCATTGTCGTCGGAATAGAGACGGTTGGCATAGAGTGAATACTGCAAGGTATAACCCTTGATGGCCTTCTTGGAAAGGTTCTGCAACTGTGCCGTGATATGCAAGGTGGCATGGCTGTAGGTTTCATCCAAGTCAGGAATAGCCTTGATGTCTCTTACCTGAACCTGTGGTTTGGCAACCAGAGCCACGGTGCGGAAGATACCCGGCAAGCGGAACATATCCTGGCTCTCCAGGAAAGAACCGTCTGAATGGCGATAAACCTCTACTGCTACCGTATTCTCCTCACCCTCCTTATTAAGATAAGGTGTAATGTCGAATTCTGCCAGGTTGCGTGAGTTCTTGGAGAATCCCACATACTTACCATTTATATAGAGGTAGAAGAAAGAATCTACACCATCGAAGTTGAGATAGATCTGCTGACCCTTCCAATCTGCAGGTACGGAGAAGGTTCTGCGATAAGACCCCACCTCATTGCGGTTGCGATAGGTCATCCAGTTGGTAGGAGGTGTACGCATCACTCCACCCTTCCAGTCGTTCATCGGCTGCCAGGAGTGCTGGAAGATGACACGCTGGTTAGAATAGAGCGGATCTCCATACTTGTTGTTTCCATCTTTCTGCAGTCCAGCCAGATTCCAGTTCATAGGCACCTTGATATCGTCCCACTGAGATACATCATAGTCTGTACGGTAGAAATCCTTGGGACGCTCATCCGGATTTGGAGCCCAGTGGAACTTCCATAATCCATCGAGAGATTTCCAGTAAGAACTGTTCTCCGGTAAAACCTTTCTCGCCTCTTCGACATTGCGGAACGAGAAGAACCAGGCATGTGGCTGCTGCTTGTTGACAGCTACGGAATCAGGACTTTGCCACTCCCATCCCGTAGGCGCAGCCTGCTGATTATAGAAGTAGCCTCCTAAAGTGCCATCTGCCCATGCTGAAGAGCAAATGAGTCCGGTTAAAAGTAATAAATAAGTTTTCTTCATAAGTTGATGTTATTGTTTCTAATTATATTCTTTGCAAAGTTACGCTTTTATTTTGAAAGAGCAAAATAGTAGAAGAGAAAAAGCGAGAAAATACCCGATTTTTTGAGATAAGCCTTTAATCTTTGCCCTACGCGATGATTTTTTGCAAGAAAAACTTGGCAGAATCACAGAAAAACTGTATCTTTGTCGCATATAAACAATCTAATGGCAATATAGATATACTAAATATATTATTAATTAATAAATTCAATCTTAAACAAAGACATTTATGGTAAACAGATTCATTCTTAATGAAGTTTCCTATTTCGGTCCAGGTGCCCGCAAGGAGCTTCCTACAGTAATCGCTAGTCGTGGTTGGAAAAAAGCTTTGGTTGTAACAGACAAGGGCTTGATGAAATTTGGCGTTGCCAAGATGGTACTCGACGTATTGGACGGGGCTAACATCGCTTACGAGGTATTTGATGACGTAAAGCCAAACCCAACAGTTTCTAATGTTACTGCAGGTATTGAGGCTTGCAAGAAGGCAGAGGCTGACTTCATCATCGCTATCGGTGGTGGCAGTTCTATGGATACCGCAAAGGGTATCGGCGTGGTTGTTACCAACCCAGAGTTTGCCGACATCGTTTCTCTGGAGGGAGTTGCACCTACCAAGAACAAGTGCTTGCCTATCGTAGCTCTTCCTACTACTGCTGGTACCGCAGCAGAGACCACCATCAACTATGTGATTATCGACGAGCAGCGCCAGCAGAAGATGGTATGCGTGGACCCTAACGATATTCCAGCCGTTGCTATCGTAGATGCTGAGCTGATGTATTCTTTGCCAAAGGGTCTCACCGCAGCTACCGGTATGGATGCGATGACTCACGCTATCGAGGGCTTGATTACCAAGGCAGCTTGGGAGATGAGTGATATGTTCGAGCTCAAAGCTATCGAGATGATTCATAAGTACCTGCCTATCGCAGTGAATGACCCTACCAATCCTGAGGGTCGCAACGGTATGGCTGTAGCTCAGTATATTGCCGGTATGGCATTCTCTAATGTTGGTTTGGGCGTTGACCATGGTATGGCTCATCCAATGAGTGCCCTTCATGATGTTCCTCACGGAGTAGCATGTGCCATCCTGCTTCCTACCGTGATGCGTTTCAATATGGAGGTAAGTGTACCTAAGTATGTACAGATTGCCAAGGTTGTTGGTGTTTACAAGGATGGTATGACCGACCAGGAGGCAGCAGAGGCAGCCTGCAATGCTATCGAGGAGTTGTCTAAGTTGGTAGGTATTCCACAGCATCTCAGCGAATTGGGCATCACAGAGGCTGACATCCCTGCCCTTGCCGAGCAGGCATTCACCGATGTATGTACTCCAGGTAACCCTCGCGAGGTTTCTAAGGAGGATATCATTGCCTTGTATCACAAGATCTTGTAATATCGACTAAAGATATTATTATACTTTAATCGCCCTGAAAGGAACAAGCATAAATAGATGCAGAGCTCGACTTCATTATCAACTACGACATTAAGTATCGTATGGGCGTTGAGCTGTACAAGGATGAGGAGTAAAACGAAGAATCCCTGTTGCTTATGTTACTTGGCAAGCATCGGCAACAGGGAATTTCGTTGTATTGTTCTATCGTTTTATCCTTCAGAATTATAATTACATATTTTATCGAGACAACAGTTAATCTTTAAAGAAAGGTGTAAAGTCAGACCAATCTTCTACTCTAAAAGCTCTGATATCTCTCACAGAGTCCTTAAACCAAGATACTGATTTTAGAGCATTCATTGCTTGAACAAGATGCAGCATATCATTATCATTGGAAAGATAAACACTACCCTGCGTTGCATAGTAATCATAACCACGCAATAATTTCTTTATTTCGTAGTATGCATTATTATAAGGCTCTCCGTAATTCTTACCAAGAGCATTTATATCCATATCAAAAGCTATTGCAAACATTATGCTATCTTAAAATATTTAGACTGTCCAAAGAATATTCTGCCCAAATTATCCTTGATGGAAATAACCAATCCCATAAAAGGATTGTGCTCTACATCAATAACCTGGCCCTCAATCCAATCGGTCAAACCAGTTAAAGAAGGATTTACCTTCATCATATCTCCTAATTTTGGTTCCATAACTATCTGTTTTAAATATTTATTTTGTGCAAAAATACACAGAAGTTTTCAAAATACCAAATATTTCCAGACAAATCTGCAAAAAGATTATTGTTTTCTTTGATTTTCAGAGAATTATTCGTATTTTTGCATCGTTATAGATATAAATTCTTTATATGCCAGAGATACTATCCCATATAGGAAACCTGGACTTGCTAGAACGCCAGAAGAATGCATTTCTCTGTTCCAGCGAATAGGTTCTTGTACCATTAGCAAGCGTAATAATCAATCGTAAAAAGCAATGGAAGTTGTCGGAACATATAGGAGAAGTTGTCGGAAAGATTAATATCTGTTTTCGGAGAAGTTAATATCTCCAGCCGCACAACAGCTGTTGTGCGCTTGCATAACAGCTGATATGCGCTCGCACAACACGTGTTGTGCAAGCGGAAACCAACTGTTGTACACCAACTTATCCAGTCTTTTCCTTTCTCGTATAATCGGACAAAACTCCTTTCACCATTAAGCTTCTGATAATCAGAAAGTATTAATGAGTGTGAAAGGAGAATTGAATTACGAATTCTTTTTTAGAATTTAGTGAAGTATAGCCTCAACATCTTAGAGCGGAGCATCATTTTATCGCCCTTGAGCTTCTCTTTGTAGAAAGCTTCTCGCAGATTATTGATGCCGTAGCTTCTGATGCTGTCATTCACAACGGTTGCAGGAATATCACCACCATTTTCTCCATGATCCTGATGCCAGTTGTTCTTGTAAGGCGAATGCAGGATCAGACTGTCACCAGTCTGTTCGAATCGGAAATAATAGCCACGGAAACTGTACATATTCGTGGGGGTAATACTGGCACAAGATATCAGCTTATGCTGCACTCCCCAGAATACACGTTCCTTGGAAAGGTCGAGATAGTTGCCCGTAGCCAACGTATCTACCCGTTCCAGATGCCAGAATCCATCAAGATCTCCATTATCGCTCGTCTCGATGGTACAGGAATTCACTACCAAACAGATAGCTGCTATCAAATATATTATTCTTTTCATTATCTTTTCTCTTTCATAAAGTTAGAACTTGACGACACCTTGTCTTGTCAGGGTAATCTGGAATCCTCTATTGTGTCCCAACATCTCTGTACTGCCGAAATCCATTCCGTAAGCAGCCTTTACCGTATATCTTCTCAAGAAGTGGTAGCTGCCTTCTGCCATGAAGCTTACATTATGATGCTTCTTGGTAAATGGCAGGACATAGGTTCCCCAGCCCTTCTGATAGGAAGCGAGTACACGATAGCCGAATTTATCGGAAGGCTGGCCATCGAATCCCAGGTGATAGGCGATGAAACGGTTATCCTTTACCTCAATCTTTCCATCTGTATTATAGATTGGCGAACGATAGAGCGGATTACCCATTACCTGTCCCCAATGCTGCCAGCCAGTATAGTTACTATGATTGTAATAATTGTCCATTCCAGCCAAATGATCAGGAATATTCACGGTATGATCATGGTTATATGGGCCACTCTGGTATTTGGTATGGACGTATTCTAACACAACATTACGAATCCATCTGCCATATTTGATATTCAGTTCCGCACCCAGCATCATGTCCTGGAGGGAATACATAAAGAAGCGATGGCTTTTCTTGCTCTGCCACTCCTTTCCTTCGCCATATCCATTATAATCAAGCATAAACATCTGACTGTCATCCTCGAAGAAATGATCAGCATAAATGCCCAACTTCCAGGTGTCAGCATTATAGTTGATGCGCATGAGCCAAGATCCCAACTGGTTGCCGGCGATATTGGCATATTGACCTTCACCATCATCATGTCCGCCAGGAATAAAAGCATGCCACATTCCCTTTAATCCACCTTCTGTAGCCTTGCATTTGAGTCCGCCATTTCCATCATAGGTGTATGGTTTTCCCCCAAACTGTGCTGCCATTTCCAAGCCCAACTCTACACTCAAAGGGCAGAATGCGGCATCGTTTCCAATTCGCAGATAGCCAGCCTTGCTATGATAGAGCACACCTTCCGAATACTTGGATTTGCGCTGGGTGAAATCATGCTGCCAGTTTTCATCGGTGAATTTACCAAAAGCTATATGTCCCTTGAGTTGAACCCAATGATTTAAAATAGGTAGCGTCCAATATTCCGGTAAGGCTAATCTTACCTGCGGTACAGGTCGAGCGTTAATGCCCAGCGTCTGGCTACCACTAGAAAGCGTCTGATTCTTCAATTCCATCGGATATTCTTTAGCACCCACACTGAGTACACCATGCAGCCATCTTACTTCTGCAAAAGCCTGCTGCACAATAAACCTGCTGGTAAAATGAGTGGGCAATACCAGATCTACACCATAACCTACTCCCCATCTGTGCTGATCATCTGTGGATAGAGGTCGTATCAAACTGCCTCTCAGATAGGCATTCGCCTCTTTCAGAGAACTTAAACCATATCGATTGGCATTGAGCCAAAGAGGAGTTTTGCCCTTTGAAAAAGTAGCCTGCATATCTATTCGGTATTCCAGGGCACTGTCGAGTCTTAATTTTGTAGGTTCCGCATCTTCCTGCCAACAATATTGCGCCTTCACTGATTGCGGACACGCTACAGTGAGGAAGCAAAGCGAAACTAAACAGAAAACTTTCTTCATATCAATGTTTTATCTATAAAACTGCATAAACACTCATTTTATTGTAGTTTTTGCAGTTACTTTAACATTCCTTACGAAAAGTCGGGCTATAAACCTGTATTGGAAAGATAAAATTCGCCAAAATACAATAATTCAACAATACATACGTTACATTATATAACATATAAGAATTAGATTAGTAAGTTTTTTGTAAACAAGGTAAACAATGGAAAATAAAGAAGAACATCTCAAACAAATAGATGTGGTGGCAATAGCCAAGGAGATGAAGAAGCATAAGAAACTGTATCTTATCGCTCTTCCTGTCACCTTCGTACTCTCTTGCCTGCTCATCCTCTGCGTGCCAAGGTATTATACAAGTACGGCAAAATTGGCTCCGGAAATATCAAGCTTCAGTTCGAGTTCATTAGGTGATATTGCCTCTTCATTCGGCTTCGACTTAGGAGGAAACTCTGCAAACGGTGATGCGATCTTCCCGGAACTCTACCCTGAGCTGATAGAATCCAACGACTTTATGGTCGGTATGTTCGATGTCAAGGTGAAATCTAAGGATGGAAGTATCAATACTACCTATTATGATTACCTTGCTAATCATCATAAATATCCTTGGTGGATGACTGGAATTCAAACTGTAAGAAAATGGTTTGCTGAACCAGATACAACAGTGGTAAAGAGCAAGAAGGCAAATCCTTTTCTATTAACCAAGCAACAGGATGAGATTGTCAAGCTGATGATGGATCATATCAAGTGTAATGTAGATAAGAAGAACTATGTGATTTCTATCTCCGTAGAAGATCAGGATCCTCTGATATGTGCAACCCTTGCTGATACGGTTCAGGCTAAACTTCAGGATTTCATCACCGACTATCGTACCAAGAAAGCGAAGAAAGACTTAGAGTACTACAAGAAGTTGAGCAGTGATGCCAAGTCAAAATATGAGCGCATCAGACAGCAGTATGGCAGTTATTCAGATGCCAATCAGGATGTGGTATTGGAAAGTTACCGCCTGAAAGCCAACGATATGGAGAATGAGATGCAGTTGCTTTACAACACATACACGAGTCTTCAGGCTCAGGTGCAGCAGGCTCAGGCAAAACTTCTGATGCAGACTCCAGCCTTTACTACCCTGCAGAGTGCATCCGTGCCATTGAAGCCGGCAGGACCTAAGAGAATGCTGTTTGTTCTGGGAATGACTTTTCTGGCTTTTATCGTCGTGACTGTATATTCAATTAGAAAAATGATTTTTAGAGAGTAGAAACAATAATAATGAGAAATATGAATGAACTGAATCATAGTAACCATTCGAAGCGAATAGCCACCAATACTTTGGTGCTATTTGCCAGAATGCTCATTATTACCATTGTCAATCTCTATACTGTGCGCTGGGTTCTGAAAGGTCTTGGTACAGAGGATTATGGCATATACAATGCTGTGGCAGGTGTGGTTACTACTGGCACCTGTATCAGCAGTGTTCTAGCGATGGCTACGCAGCGATTCTATTCTTACGCAATAGGCTTGGGTGAGAAGGAAAAGCTAACCAGAATATTCTCTGCCAGTGTGAATTTAGTTATTGTGTTTTCGATTATCACAATCCTAGTTCTTGAGCTTGTAGGGAATTGGTTTGTTTCCACACAGATGACAATCCCTGCTGATAGGCTGTCGGCTGCAAGTTGGGTATTCCAGTTTTCTATATTTTCTTTTATTTTTACCTTGCTTCAGATACCATATATAGGAGCAATCTTTTCTAATGAAGATATGGGAGTATATGCACTCGTATCTTCTGTAGATTGTTTCATAAAATTGATGATTGCGGCTTTTATCTGTATGTTTGGTATCGATCATCTTATTTTATATAGTGGAGCCATGATGATTGAATCTGGATTAGTGATGGTAGTTTATATGCTGATTGCTTCTCGCAAATACATCGAATGCAGATACACGACAAAAGGAATAGACAAGGAGCTATACAAAGAATTGATATCATTCTCTGGATGGACATTTTATGGTGCTTTGTCTGGAATGGGCATGACTCAGGGAAGTATCATTTTGCTCAATATCTTCTTTGGTCCACTGGTAAATGCTGCATTTTGTATTGGCAACCAATTATACAATGCCATCAACACGTTGAGCAATAGTATAGTTGTTGCATTCCGTCCAACATTAATTAAATCCTATTCGTGCCAGGATATGCTATATATGCAGCAACTTTATTTTTATGCAAATAAGGCAATTTTGTATTTGCTGTGTTTGGTTGCAATACCTTTGATGTTGGAAATGGAATATGTACTGCAATTCTGGTTAGGATACAGCACACCTGAAATCATACTCTTTTGCAGACTCTATATTATATATACGATTGTTTTGACTTTACATAATCCGATAACTATCATTATGCAAGCTACAGGAAAAATCAGAAAGTACAGTTTATATGTAGAAAGTCTTACCATTATGAACATTCCTGTTTGTTGGGGGCTGTTTATACTAGACTGTCCTTCTTATACTATCTTTATCGTAATGATAGTCTTGTGTCTGATAGCTCACAATATAAGATTGGTGATGCTGAGAAGAGCTATTCCAGAACTGAAGCTGAGAAGTTATTATAAACATCTGATACTTCCTGCCTTCTTCATACTGGGCATAACGAGTATGTTGGAACTGTTCTTGCTGCAGTTACCGATAGCAGGTTTTCAAAGATTTGGGCTAATCGTGATCTCTTCAGTCATGGTAATGTCAATATTGATATACGTATGGGGCTTTTCGGAAGCCGAACGAAAATTATTGCATTCACTGATTCATAAGGTAGTGAATAAAAGGCAAACAGTATTATAAAGGAAACAATAAATTATGGGATACATTTTACTATCAGTACTTTTGATAACGATTATACTTTGTTATCTGGAAGATTACATCAAGCGATATAGATTTTTTCTATATATCTTGATGGGATTCGTTATGGTTCTCATAGCAGGATTACGCGAAATAGGTCTGGATCCTGATTCTGAAAATTACGAGTATTCTTTCCAGCATTATTATCAGAGTACCGAGATGGGTATGGTAGAACCATCGTTTACTCTCATATCTGCTGTTCTAAATGTATTTACAGATAATGTACATCTTTTGTTTTTAGTTTATGCATTCCTTGGTGTCAATATCAAGCTATATGCATTCAAAAAAAACTTGCAATGCATTTTCGTGCCAATGATGTTATATATAAGTTTCTACTTTGTATTGCATGAAATGACACAAATCAGAGCTGGAGTTGTGTCTGCTTTATTCTTGTTGGCTGTGTACTACATTGCTAAAAAAGAAAAAAGAAAAGCTTTGCTGCTAATTATAGTTGGTTCATTCTTTCACTATTCCTCCTTAGCTCTGCTACCAACACTCATGTTTGGCAATAAAAATTTCAACCGCAAAGAAAATATAATGATAGCGTTACTCATCCCCCTAAGCTATCTCATATATTTCGGTGGTATCAGTATGCTGCTGAATACTGATATTCCACTTATCGGCAACAAACTAGCCATCTACCAGCAGGCAATGGAAAAAGGAAAAATGACAGTAAACATAAATGTCTTTGATCCTGTACACCTTGTCTCCGTGATGTTGTTTTACTACACATTATATTTTCGAAAGACAATCACTGCCTTCAATGAAAACTATAATGTTGTAATAAAAATAGTGGCACTAGGGCTGTTCTTGCATACAAGTTTGGCTTTTCTCCCAGTTCTAGCTTTGAGAATCAGTCAGTTATACTGTATCGTTAACATTTTCTTATTTTCAGGGATCGTATATACATTCAAACAGAAATGGATGGGAATAACAGTCCTGGTATTATTATCAATATTCCAAATGTATCTCGCTTTACCTCATTATGGATTAGGTGATATCGTGAGATTTTAAATATAAAAATATGATGAAAGCAAGAGTTATAGCATTTTATCTGCCACAGTTTTACCCGATACCCGAAAACGACAAGGTGTGGGGACCGGGGTTCACTGAATGGACGAATGTAGCCAAAGCTCGTCCGGTATTTCATGGGCACTATCAGCCTAGAATACCGGCAGATTTAGGCTTCTATGACCTTCGCCTGCCAGAGACTCGCGAACAGCAGGCTGATTTGGCTCGCGAAGCAGGTATAGAAGGTTTCTGCTACTGGCATTACTGGATGGGTAACGGTAAGCGCCTGTTGCAGCGTCCTTTCGATGAAGTACTAAATTCCGGCAAGCCAGACTTTCCTTTCTGCCTGGCATGGGCAAACCATGACTGGAAAACAGGAACATGGAAGAACAATGGTGGCAACCAGATGATCTGCGAACAGAAATATCCTGGAGACGATGATTATATTGCCCATTTTCATTATGTTCTTCAAGCTTTCAAAGACCATCGCTACATTACTGTAGATGGAAAGCCACTGTTCTTGATATTCGACCCTTACCACTTTAAAGATATAACCCATTTTATCCATCTCTGGCGTGACTTAGCCAAAGAAAGCGGATTGAAAGGTATTTACTTCGTTGCTATGTGCTCAGCCACAACCACCATAAAGCGCAATGAAGATGGCTCTTTGAGCAGAGTGGTTCCTGATCTAGACAGTGCTTCTGAAGTTTATGAAAACTTTATCAAACTAGGATTTGATGGCATTAATCCAATGGGAAAAAACCGCGCAGAAATGGTGTATCAAGGAAAATATTGTCGCATCATTCGAAGAGCATTACAAAAGAAGTTTTCCTTTCTGCCTCCGTTGAAATATGATTATCCGAAAGTGATGAAGCATTTCTATATGCCCGAAGACCAATGGAACAATGTATTCCCTACTCTCTTCCCACAGTGGGACAGAACTCCAAGAGCAGGCAAGCATGAAGGGATATATGTAAACGCTACCCCGCAGAATTTTGAGGAGCATATTAGAGGGGCACTTCAAATCATTAGAAACAAACCGGATGATAAGAAAATTCTGTTCTTACGTTCTTGGAACGAATGGGGGGAAGGAAACTATGTGGAACCAGACTCATTATATGGCCACGGTTTTCTAGATGCCATAAAAAATGAAATAAAAGCGGAATAAAATGGAAATAAAAATAATCCCGACAGGAGGACTTTGCAATCGACTGAGAGCTATCGCAACTACCATTGCGATAGCAAAGCACTATAACTGTTCGCTATCCATCTATTGGAACAACAGTAGAGGGCTCAAGGCAAACTTTGCCGACTTATTCGAACCTATTCATATAGAAAAAGTGCATCTGATAGAGAATACGCAATGGTTATATCATATCAACGGAACCAAAGATTATCTCTTGAGAAAATGGTTCCTTCGGTTGGGTAATGAGCAAGTCGTTTTCAATCATAGCATCTATACACAAGGAGATATCTATCAGAAGTTGAAGAGTCATTATAAGGGCAACCTGCTCTTGATTTCTTGTTATCCTATGTGTACGGATTATCAAATTCAGAACATATTCGTTCCGAAAAGAGATCTTCAGCTGCGGATTGATCAAATAACCTCGAGTTTCTCGAAAAATATGATTGGTGTTCATATCAGAAGAACAGACAACATAGCTTCTATCAAATCTTCACCAATAGATGTTTTTGTCCATCTTATGCAACTTGAAATAGAAAAAGAAGATACTGTTAAGTTTTATGTGGCTAGTGATGAGGAGGAGGTAAAAAAAGAACTGCAAGATAAATTTCCTGGAAGAGTCATTACATTAATGGATGATACCAGTAGAGACTCTCTCGAAGGTATGAAATTCGCTGTAGTGGATTTATTCTGCCTAAGTAAGACTAAAAAAATACTGGGTAGCGTGGCATCTTCCTATTCACAGATTGCAGCAGAAATTGGCGGTATCAAAATAGAATATGCTAAATGTAATGAGAATTAAATAGTTTATGACACCTAAAATAAGTATCATCATACCAACTTACGCTCCTGGGGAATTACTCAGGATGTGTTTAGATAGCCTGGAGCAGCAAACTCTAGGCAAGGATGCGTATGAGGTTTGCCTCGTTTTGAATGGAGACAAAGAACCTTATTATGCCAATATAAAGGAGTATCTGAAAAATTATAAGATGAAGGTTCATTTGATTTATAGTGAGCACAAAGGTGTTTCGTTTGCTAGAAATATGGGTATAGAATTTGCAAAAGGTAAATACCTTACTTTCATTGACGATGATGATCTTGTAAGTCCAAACTATCTGGAACAATTAAGCAAAAACAGCTGCGACAATGGAATCACTGTTGCCAATATGATTGCTTTCAGAGGACAAGTTGAAAATGTGGCAGATCATTATCTCTCTTCGGCTTATCAGCGATATGATGTAGGGAAGAAAAAGAATGTTTTCCGTCATCGCAGCCTGCTGTCTAGTGCTTGCTGCAAGCTTATTCCCCGCCCGTTGATTGGTGATATTCGCTTTAAAACGAATTTATCTCATGGCGAAGATTCCTTCTTTATGTTTATGGTATCGGCAGGTATCAAACAAATAAACGTTACACCTCCATCCGCCATTTACTATATTCGCAAGAGAGACGGCTCATCCTCAAGAAGCAAGGAGAATAGGCGCAAAAAGCAGAAAATGGAGATCAAGCTCTTCTATTTCTATACAAAAGAGTATTTCTCACATATAAAAAAATATAATTTGCTATTCTACGTAAGTCGCATCGTTGCAACTGCTTACAAATTGTTTCTAGAAGATTACGTAAGACCTCTGTAAAAGCATCTTGCTTCTTTTACAATATTAAGCAGTTTTGTTCGTTATAATATAAAAGGATAAAAGAGAATGGTTAGGAACAGGTTAGTATCAGTTATCATGCCCACTTATAATGCCGGCAAATTTCTTGCCGACAGCATAAGTAGTATCCTTGACCAAACCTATCCTGACCTGGAACTGCTGATTACTGATGATGGTTCCACGGATCCGGTAACTCTGGATATTCTGCACAAGATAGAGGAAAGGGATAGCCGGGTGGATGTGCTCTATCTTGACCACAACTATGGAGCAGGATACGCCCGGAACAAGAGCATAGAACGTGCCAGGGGAAGATACATCGCTTTCTGTGATAGTGATGACCGGTGGACACCGGATAAACTGGAAAAGCAAATCGCATTCATGAACCAGAAACAGTGTGCTCTATCCTGTGCCTCATACATCATCTTCAATTTGAACGAACAAAAATCTGTAGGCATCAATATCGCTCCGCCTAAAATCACCTTCTCCATGATGAAGCGGGATAATAAAATAGGTTGCCTCACTGCTATCTATGATACCCAACTGCTGGGCAGAAAATACTATATGCCCACTTTGCGCAAGCGACAAGATTGGGCACTCTTCCTGCAAATCCTGAAAGATTGCAAGGTGTGTTATTCCTACCCCAACCAGCCGCTGGCTGTGTATTGCCGCCACAAGCATTCCATATCCAGCAGCAAGATATCACTTGCTAAATACAATATAGCTGTTTATCGTAGCATTCTGGGGTATGGATGGTTGAAGGCTTGCTTCTACTTTGCTTTTTTGTTTTTGCCAACATACATTCTGAAGCTAATGAAGCGAAAACAGGATAGTTACTGCTTTGTTAAAAGAAAAGGATAGCTAAATATAATATATCGCACAACTTTACGTTTATATAGTAAATGGAATAACTCTATATGAGAAATAGTATTGTTAAGACAAAAGTCATAGCAGATGGAATGAGTGCTATGGAGCGAAACGTCAAGCGAGCTGGCGACTTTCTGTTAGCAGCAATCAGCTTACTGCTCGTTTCGCCTCTCATGCTTCTAATATATATAATGGTAAGATGTGAAGATGGTGGACCAGCTATTTTCAAGCAGGAACGAATCGGACGGTTTGGGCGCCCCTTCAACATCTATAAATTCAGAAGCATGACGGTGGATGCAGAAAAGAATGGTCCTCAGCTCTGTTCCCATAAAAAAGATAAGCGGCTTACCCATATCGGTAAGTTTCTGAGAAAACATCATCTGGATGAACTTCCTCAACTCTGGAACGTGATTTGTGGCGACATGTCGTTTATTGGTCCAAGACCAGAACGAAAGTTCTACATAGACCAGATTATGGAACGTGACCCTAGATATAAGAATCTGTATCAGATTCGCCCTGGTGTTACTTCCTATGCTACCCTCTATAACGGATACACAGATACGATGGAGAAGATGTTGCGCCGCCTGGATATGGACCTATACTACCTGGAGCATCGTTCATGGTGGTTTGATGCCAGAATCTTAGGCAAGACTTTCATCAAGATCATCTTCGGAAGAGTGTTCTAAATTAATATAGAAAAGATTCATCTTAATAGAACTCAAGATAAGTTTTCTAAAACAAAAAAAGTCATACCCCCAATCAAAGGGATATGACTTTTTTGTTTCTTACAGATTATTCGAAAGCCCCAGCAAAGCCAAGGCAGCCTCATTATATTCATTGATGACATCGGCATGTTTCATACCCATATCTATCGCCTCCTGCAAGGCATTGGCATACTCCACATAGCTGATCTCGCCACTCTCATACTCGGCAGTACTGAGGCGAACGATTTCTTTTGCCTTAGAAATGTTCTCGCCGTTATAATAAGCCATGCGTTTGGCTGCATTCTGGAAACGGTTGTAGCCTAGGCGATAATCACGTTCCTTTTCTCTCCGCTCCTGCTGCATCTCCAGTTCTGCTACCTCACGATTCTTCTTGGCAGCCTTCACCTTTGCCTTGGTAGCACCATAGAAGAGAGGCACGCCTACTCCAATCTCAAAGCCGAAGAAGTTACCCTCGGTAAAACGCTGACGGTCGATGTGATAAGGATCCCAACTGGAAATGAGTGCCTGGGTACGGACCGTAAGCGAAAGAGATGGCGCATAACCAGTCTTGGCGCACTTCACCTCCTTATCGAGTGCCTTCAGACGGTCTTGCTGATACTGCGCATCAGCTGTCTGCTGATAGTTGAAGGTACCGCTGACAGGAGATTCCAATGCAATGATGTGAGATTCGGCAGGCAAAACAGGCTGATTGGTATTCAATAATGCCATCAGTTCCATCTGCTTGTTCTCAGCCTCACTCTTTACATTTACCATCTCTAAATGGTTTTCATTACGCAAGCGCTCGGCAGTAAGGAACTCCAGCTGTCTGGCTTCCCCTGCCTTGTAACGCTTCTCGGCAACATCGCAATAACGGTCGAGGATAGAATCCTGGCGCTGAAGGATGCTCAGACGATGGGTCTGATAGAGCATTGCATAATAAGCAGAAGCAATCTCAAGCTTAATTTGCTGATTAGTTACACCCAGACGACTTTTCTCGGCCTGAGTTTCTGCCTTAAGCTGACCACGGCGGGCGGTATAAACCGTAGGAAATTCAATGCCCTGTGAAAATGCAAGAGCATTATCGGTATCGCCGCTTGAAGCCGGATTCTGTCCGAAAGCAATCTCTGTCTTGTCCACATCCCATGCCGTTCCTTCCATGACCTTGGCACGTTCTATCGATTTTCGTCCAGCCTGCAACGTCAGGTTCTGCTTATCTGCCAACTGGAAACACTGCTCCAAAGTCATCTTCGTGCCAGGAATGGTGGCATCGAAAAGCTGAGCCTTTGCCTCTGAAGGGGTCAGCAGCAGCAAAACTGCTGCCAGCCCGAATATAGTTTTCTTTTTTCTCTTGTTCATCCTAAATGTTTTATGTTATCTTCTTAATTGCCTATTTCTTGGTGAATGTCTTGTAGATAGCAGGCAACACCAGCAAGGTGAGCAACGTACTGGTTATCAGACCACCTATCACCACCGTAGCCAGTGGGCGCTGTACCTCTGCTCCATCACCCTGGGAAAGTGCCATAGGCAGGAAACCCATAGAGGCAACAAGTGCCGTCATCAAGACTGGACGCAAGCGAACCATACAGCTCTCGATGATGCGATGATGAATCAATTCTGTAACTCCAATGGATGCTGACAGTTTGTCAGCAGTCTTTTCTTCACGCTGCATCTGGTTCATCTGTCCGATAAGTACGATTCCATTGAGCACCGCTACACCAAAGAGGGCTATGAAGCCGACACCTGCCGAGATGCTGAAAGGCATACCTCTGAGCCACAAAGCCCAGACGCCTCCGATGGCAGCCAGCGGAATGGCAGAGAAGACGAAGAGCGACTCACGGACATTCTTCACCGTAGCATAGAGCAACAGCAAGATAATGACAAGCGCTATCGGTATCACTACCATCAGACGGTTGGTTGCACTCTGCAGGTTTTCAAATTCACCACCATAATTATAATAGTAGCCATCCGGCAACTTCAGCTTCTCATCGAGAATCTCCTGGATATCCTCCACGGTACTCTGCACATCCCTGCCCTTCACGTTGAATCCAACGTAGATGCGGCGGGCACCATCTTCATGAGAAACCTGAGCCGGCGCTGGTGAATAATCAATATCTGCCACCTGAGACAACGGAATATCCGTACCATCCTTGAGAGGTATGCTCAATTGCTCAAGCGACTCTACGTTGCGCTGCGAAGGATCCATACGCAGCACGATATCAAACTTCTTGTCACCTTCGTAGAGAGAACCAGCCACGGCTCCGGCAAAGGTGGTTTCCAATATCTCACTGATATCATCCACACTAACCCCGTAGGCCGCCATCTTCTCATGGTTGTATTTTACCTGGATCTGAGGCAAACCGGCAACTTCCTCAACAAAGATACCGCTCACGCCCGGCACATCTTCTATCATTCTCTTCACCTTGCCTGCCTGCTGAGTGAGCACGTCCAGATCATCACCAAATATCTTGATAGCCACATCCTGCTTGATACCTGTCAGCAGTTCATTGTTGCGCATCTGAATGGGTTGAGAAATCTCTGCTTCCAATCCAGGAATGGCACTCAAGGTTTCCTCCATCTTCTCCATCAGTTCTGGAGTAGTCTTGGCAGAGGTCCATTCAGCCTTCGGTTTCAGGGCAATCATGATGTCGGCACGTTCTACCGGCATCGGGTCTGTAGGAATCTCAGCACTACCTATACGGCTTACTACCTGCTTGATCTCAGGATATTCCTTCTTGAGCAGCTTTTCAGCCTTGGTACAACTCTCCACCATCTGCGACAATGAAGTTCCCTGCGACATACTCATCTCCACGGCAAAGTCTCCTTCTTCCAGACTTGGGATGAATTCGCCTCCCAGAAATTTGAAGCCCACGACACTGACGCAGAAAAGAGCCACAGCACCTGTGATGACATCCTTGTTACGTGCCAAGACCCAGTCAAGAACCGGACGGTACCATGCCTGCAACTTCTCTATCACGCGGTCGGAAAATGTTTTTCGGGTATGAACCTTTCGACTTAACATCAGCGAACTTGCCATCGGCACATAGGTAAGCGAGAGAATGAAGGCTCCCAGAATGGCAAAGAATACGGTCAGTGCCATCGGACGGAACATCTTTCCTTCGATTCCTACCAGTGTCATCAGCGGAATATATACAATCATAATGATGATTTCACCGAACGCAGCACTCTGACGGATTCGGGAAGCAGAGAAATGAACTTCCTCGTCCATCTGTTTCTGGGTCAGGGCAAATGGGGTTGCTGCTCCGCCATTCTGACATTGAGCAAGATAAGCAGCACGAACTTCCGGCTGCGAGAAATGACCGGTATTGATATGTGTCACCACAGCTTCAACAATGATGACCGCAGAATCCACTATCATACCAAAGTCGATGGCTCCCAGCGACATCAGGTTTCCGTCGATGCCGAAGGTCTTCATCATACCGAAGGCAAAGAGCATACTCAGTGGGATGACACTTGCTACAACAAGTCCGGCTCGCCAGTTACCCAGGAAGATAACAAGTACGAAAATTACGATAAGTCCGCCTTCTATGAGGTTGCGGGCGATTGTGCCCTCTACCCGATCCACCAGATTGGTACGATCGATAAACGGTTCGATCACCACTCCTTCCGGAAGTGATTTCTGAATCTGATTGATTCGTTCCTTTACATTCTTGATAACATCCTGGAAGTTCTCGCCCTTGAGCATGATGGCAATACCAGCCACCACCTCGCCTTCGCCATTGCGGGTAACGGCTCCGAAACGGGTAGCATGGCCCAGCTGAACCTTTGCCACATCGCCCACCTTGACTGGTGTTCCATCCACCGTCTTCACCGTGATATTGGCAACATCCTCCAGATTCTTCACCACACCGATGCCTCGAATATAATACTGGTTGGAATTCTGCTCGATGTAGCTGCCACCCGTATTGGCATTGTTGCGCTGCAAGGCATCAAACACCTCACTTACGGAGACCCCGCTGGCGTTCAGTTGGTCGGTATTGATAGCCACCTCATATTGCTTGACATAGCCGCCCCAACCGCTTACCTCGGCAACGCCCGGGGTTCCGGAAAGCTGTTTGCGCACAATCCAGTCCTGCATGGTTCGGAGCTGGGTGAGAGAGTATTTATGCTCGTATCCCTCCTTGGCACGAATGGTATAGTGGTAGATTTCGCCCAATCCGGTGGCAATAGGTCCCATCTCGGTTTCGGTGTTCTTTGGCAGTTCTTTCTCCAACTGTTCCACTACCTGACTCACCTGCGAACGTGCCCAATAGATATCGGCGGCATCGTCGAAGACAAGCGTAATGACCGAGAGTCCGCTTCTTGAAATGCTACGGCGTTCCTGGATGCGGGGGATATTTGCAAGCGCCATTTCTACAGGAGTGGTTACATATTGCTCCACCTCCTGAGCTCCCAGCGAAGGAGCCTGAGTGATGACCTGTACTTGATTATCTGTAATGTCCGGGGTGGAATCGAAAGGAAGATGCACCAGCGACCAGACACCCCATATCGCCAGGGCTATAGAGAGTACTCCAATCACCAGTTTGTGGCGAATGGAATAAGTAATAAGTTTCTGAAACATAAGCTTTAATCTAAAAATGATTCATTTAAAACATTCATCTGTCAGCTAAAGCTTAATGCGCATGCTCGCCATGTTCGCCTGTAAGCGAAGCCAGATAATAAGCGTTCTCGGTTACTATCTTCTTGCCGGCAGCTCCATTCTTGCCCTTCAGCAGATGGTTGCAAAGCTTCACCTCTGTATATTTTCCATCCGAAGTGCCTGTGGTCACCTCATGACGGGAGAAGCTGTAGTTACCCTTGCTAGGAGCTCCATTGAGAGCGAAGACATACTGCTTTCCATCTGCGCTCACAATTGCATGGGATGGCAAGGCGAGACACTGCTGGCTACCTGTAGCTATCTTTCCGCTTACATACATACCTGCGAAAAGCTTTCCGCCATGAGTATTGCCTGAAGAAGAATGCAGATAACTCTTCACGCTAGCTGCATCCAATTTTACATGAACAGCAACGGATTTCGAGTTATCGTTAAAGTATTGATTCATGCCATAAACGGTTCCTGAAAATTGTACGCCAGGCTGATTAGTCAGGTTTATGGTCACCCGATTGCCCACCTTGACCTTCGCCAAATCCTTCTCGAAGACATTGAGGTCGCATTCCACTGCCTGGGTGTTTCTAATCTTCATCAGAGGAGTCTGCATATCAGCATAACTTCCCAGACTGGCAGTCATCTCGCTCACGATGCCGGAGATAGGCGCATGCAAAGGAAAGGCAGTAGTAAACTTGCCTTTGGATACAGCGGAAGTAGAAATACCCATCTGGCTGAGCTGCCTGCCAATACCCAAAAGATTGGCATGAGCCACTTGGTAATCTTTCTTGGTCTGCTGTAAGGTACGCTTCACGCCAGCTCCCTGCTTACTGAGCAGAAGTTGGCGCTCCAAATCAGCCTTGGCAAGTTCGCACTCCTTGGCAGCAGAGTAATACTCACGCTGAAGACTTACCACATCTGTATTTTCAACGGTAGCAACAACCTGTCCTTTATGAACAAGCTGTCCTTCTTTCACAAAAATAGATTTCACGATACCGCCCATCAAGGAGGCAACATCACCCATCGCCTGTGCACGCAGTACGAGCGATCCCTTCGCTTCTATGGTAGCATCCATCTCACGCTCCACAGCCTCACCCATCTTCAAATCTACGGTGCTTACCTGCTTGGCAGTCAACGGAATATGATCAAAATCTACTTCTTCTTCATGCTCATGTTCCTCGTGTGCATGAGCCTCTGAACCGGTCTGTTTCGCAAAGAAAGCGAATCCTGCCCAGGCAATCGCCGTAACGGCGACAATCAAAATTATTCTTTTCATGTTTGCTTTTTCCTTTTATTTTATAAATCTACGCTACAATTTGACACAACGAATCTTATCAAAAATCCGTTGGCAAAAGTACACAAAAGATCTTGCAACTCAGTTGCATTCGAATCTTCAAACCGATTTTTGCAACCAAGTGGTAAACTTGTAAAATCATAAAATAGAAGGAGGTCCCCGTCTGCTATAGCCTGCCGCCACTTCTTCTGCAAGAGGAGAAGCTGCCACATGCTGCCATCTTACTGAAATGAGTGAGAGACGAGGGAAGGTCAAAAGGGAAGAACAGGACAGGACCACAAGCTGATGGTTCTCATCAACCTGCAACTTGCGGATACCCTTCACCATCTTGGAATTGACGACAAACTGATGCATTTGACGAACGCTACAGTTCTCACGATCTCTATCATTTTCCTGATCATGATGTTCGGTATGTTCATCATTGATGTTGCCATCCTGCTCGCATTGCTCCTGAATCATACAGATACGCCCCATGTGGTGATGATGGGTCATCACCGTAGATAGCAATATGCTCAATGTAGCTATCCAGAGACTGAATATGTATAACCTTCTTTTCCTCATTCGCAAATTGGCTACAAAAATACAGATTTTTTGTTATATTACCAAGAAAGAGAGATGATTTTATAGCATTTTTTCTAAAAAAAACTAAAAGACAAGTTTCCGTACTTAATTCATAGCCGTATTTAAAATAAAATTTAGTATCTTTGCAATCAAAATTAGTACATAAATAAAAATGAAAAAGTTTATTGCAGTTTTACAGTTACTCTTAGTAGTAATGTTGGCTCATGCGCAGATGATGAACCCTGTGAAGTTCTCTACATCGCTCAAGACCAACGGAACCGCTGTAGCGGAAATCGTGTTTAATGGAAAGATCCAACCGGGATGGCATGTCTATTCTACAGGTTTGGGCGCAGACGGACCTATTTCAGCCACTTTTAACGTAAACAAGCTTGACGGTGTAGAACTCGTAGGCAAGTTGCAGGCTCGTGGCCATGAAATTTCAAAGTTCGACCCTCTCTTTGAGATGAAGTTACGCTTCTTCGAGGGTAGCGCTACTTTCGTACAGAAAGTGAAGTTCACCAAGCCTAACTATCGTATCGATGCTTATTTAGAGTATGGCGCTTGCAGCGACCAGAATTGCCTTCCTCCTAGCGAGGCAAGCTTCAAGCATAGTGGTAAATCTCCTGCTGTAGATGGCAAGGATGCTGTCAGCCCTGAAGATGCGAAAGCTAACGAAATGACAGAAGATCCAGCAGCTATCGCTAAGGCGAAAGCAGACTCTTTGGCTCAACTTGCCGTAGCAGAGAAAGTAGATAGCACAGCTAATATTGATTCTTCATTCTCTGTAGATGGTGATGATGCTAAGGCTTGGTGGAAACCGGTTGTAAAGGAGCTTCAGGCGTTTGGTGGCAACAATGACATTGCCAACCATTCACTCTTCTATATCTTCATTATCGGTTTTGTGGGCGGTTTGCTCGCTCTTGTAATGCCATGTATCTGGCCTATCATTCCGATGACAGTAAGCTTCTTCCTGAAGCGTGCCAAGAATGACAAGAAGAAGGGTATCCGCGATGCGATCACTTATGGTTTGAGTATTGTCATCATATACTTGGCACTCGGTCTCACCGTAACTGCCATAGCAGGTCCTAGCACACTCAATGCGCTTAGTACAAGTGCGGTGTTCAACATCATCCTCTTCTTGCTTCTGGCAGTCTTCGCATTCTCATTCTTCGGATGGTTCGAAATCAAGTTGCCAGACAGTTGGGGTAATGCTGTAGATAACAAGGCTTCCAGCACAACAGGACTCATCAGCATCTTCCTGATGGCGTTCACACTCGTGCTCGTAAGTTTCTCTTGTACCGCTCCTATCATCGGCTTACTTCTTGTACAGACTGTTACATCGGGTGACTGGTTGGCGCCAACCATTGGTATGTTTGGTTTTGCCCTTGCTCTCGCCCTGCCATTTACGCTCTTTGCACTCTTCCCATCTTGGCTGAAGTCAGCTCCTAAGTCTGGTTCTTGGATGGAGACCATCAAGATTGTGCTTGGTTTCATTGAGCTTGCTTTCTCTTTGAAGTTCTTGTCTGTAGCAGATTTGGCTTATGGCTGGCACATTATGGATCGCGAGGTATTCCTCTCACTCTGGATTGTCATCTTCGGCCTGCTCGGTCTCTACCTGATTGGCAAGTTGAAGTTCCAGGTAGATGCCATCGGCGGTGACCTCAACAAGCCAATGCCAGTAGCTTGCATTATGCTTGGTCTTTGTTCCTTGGCTTTCTCCGTGTATATGATTCCTGGTCTTTGGGGTGCTCCTTGCAAGGCAGTAAGTGCTTTTGCCCCACCAGTAAATACCCAGGATTTCAACTTGAATACCAAGGTGGTAGAACCGGCTTATAAGGACTACGAGGAAGGTATGGCAGCAGCAAAGGCAGCAGGCAAGCCAGTACTGATTGACTTTACCGGCTACGGTTGTGTCAACTGCCGTAAGATGGAAGCTTCTGTCTGGACAGACCCTAATGTTACTGACATTTTGACAAAGGACTACGTACTCATCTCTCTCTATGTAGATGACAAGACTCCATTGTCACAGCCTATGGAGGTGACTTTCAATGGCGAAAAGCGTACATTGAGAACCGTCGGCGACAAGTGGAGCTACTTGCAGGCAAGCAAGTTTGGTGCTAATGCCCAGCCATTCTACATTCCTGTGGATAATGAGGGAAATCCTCTGAACGCTGCATTCAGCTTCAAGGAGGATGTCAGTGCTTATCTTGACTTTCTGCATAAGGGTCTTGATAACTATCGTAAGTAATAATTAACTTTTCATAAGGCGGGAGTGGCATGTTATTTGCTGCTCCCGTTTTTGTAATTAAAGTATAACACTATAAAAAGAGGAATTTATGAACAATAAAGAAGTTCCAGTCCTGCTTTTGACAGGCTATCTGGGCAGTGGTAAGACTACCCTGCTCAACAAGATTTTGGCTAACAAGAAGGGTATCAAATTTGCCGTTATCGTCAACGATATCGGTGAGGTGAATATTGATGCAGCTCTCATAGAGAAAGGTGGTGTGGTAGGTCAGAAGGATGATTCCCTGGTTTCACTCCAGAATGGATGTATTTGCTGTACCTTGAAGATGGACCTTGTAGAACAGCTCAAGGAAATCGTAGATATGAAGCGTTTCGACTATATTGTAATAGAGGCAAGCGGTATCTGCGAGCCTGCACCTATAGCTCAGACCATCTGCTCTATCCCATCCCTGGGTCCTCAGTATATCAAGAACGGTATCTTGCGCCTAGACAGCATCGTTACAGTAGTTGATGCACTTCGTATGAAGGACGAGTTTGCCAATGGTTCTGATTTGATGAAGCCAAACCTCGATGAGGAGGATCTCGCTTCTCTCGTAATTCAGCAGATGGAATTCTGTAACATCATCCTTCTCAATAAGGCCGCAGATGTAGAGCCTAAGGAGTTGGAGCACCTGAAGCAGATTATCCGCGCTATCCAGCCTAAGGCAGAGATTTTCGAATGTAACTATGGTGATGTAGATCTCGATCTGATTATCAATACTCACAAGTTTGACTGGCAGACTGTTGCAACATCAGCAGGCTGGATCCAGGAAATCGAATCTGAACGAAGCGGAGAAGAGGACCATGATGAAGAAGAGCATGAGCATCATCATCACCATGATGAAGACGATGACGAACATGAGCATCATCACCACGATGAAGACGATGACGAACATGAGCATCACGATCACGAGGATCATGAATACGGCCATCACCACCACCATCATCACGATCATGACCATGACCACGAAGGTGGCGAGGTTGAGGAATATGGTATCGGAACCTTCGTATATTATCGCCGCAAGGCATTCGACCTGGGTCTCTTCGATGAGTTTGTTGCAAGAAAATGGCCTCGTGACATCGTTCGTGCCAAGGGTATTTGCTATTTTGCTGATGAACCAGACATGTGCTATGTTTTCGAGCAGGCTGGTCAGCAGAAGACAGTCAAGCAGGCTGGTCAGTGGCTTGCAACAATGCCAGCCGACCAGCTCGCAGAACTGCGCAAGAACAATCCGCAGCTCGAAAAGGAATGGGATGAGAAACTTGGTGACCGTATGATCAAGATTGTATTCATAGGTCAGCACATCAAGGACCAGAAGGATGCTATTATCGCCGAACTTGATAAGACTTTAGCACTCTAAAGGAAGTCGCCCTGTCAGGCAAAAGCATGAAGAGATTTATGTTTTTGTCCTCACAGGGCGTTATATTTTACTTGTAAAACTTAAGAGATAATAGCGCATTTTAACTACCGAAAAGATGAAAAAACTAGAAATTTAAGGAAAAATGCGGGTAAAAATGCAGTTTTTTCTTCGTTTGTACTTTTAATTCGTTTTTTTTTGTTAAATTTGCACCCGATTAATAAATAATTAAGTGAATATACAAAGAAATGAAGACCGATTTTCGACCTGCATATATTAAGGACTTTGAGGCGTGTTGGAACATCATTGACCAGGCTCGTCGCTCTATGATTGCATCAGGACGTCATCAGTGGACTAATGATTATCCTGCCGAGCACGATATAAAAGACGACATCAACAATGGTAACGCATACGTACTTACCGTAGATGGCGAGGTGGCTGTCTATGGTGCAGTAGCACTCAATGGTGAACCACAGTACGATTTTATCGATGGCGACTGGCTTACCACAGGCGATTATTATGTAATACACCGCTTTGCTACGTTGCCAAAATATCAGCGTGAGGGTTTCGCACGTATATTTATTAATAAGGTGAATAGTCTCTGCGAGGTAGAAAAGGTTCCTAGCATCAAGGTAGATACCAATTTCGATAATCTTCCGATGATTAACTTGCTCTCTTCTATGGGCTTCTGCATCTGCGGAAGAATCAACTATGGGAACAGAGGTATGCGCTTTGCTTTCGAAAAGCAAACGATACAGCCACAAATACAATAACGATTTACAGACATTATGGAGGATAAATTAAATAGAATGAGAAGCTTGGTCAATCAACTGAACCAAGCTTCTGATGTTTATTATAACGGCAAAGGTGAAATCCTTACCGATTACGAATGGGATGCCCTGTTTGACCAACTCAAGAAGCTGGAAGAGGAAACCGGCGAAATTCTCCCCGATTCCCCTACCAACAAAGTTTCTGAAGATACTATCGTAGGCCAGAAGGAAGAACACGAGTTCGCTGCTCTCTCTCTGGCAAAGACCAAAAAGGTCAGCGACCTCGTCAAGTGGGCAGAAGACCGCCCTATCTGGATTTCCTGGAAGCTGGATGGTCTCACCTTGGTTGTGACATACGACAATGGCAAACTAACCAAGGTGGTGACTCGCGGTAATGGTCATATTGGCACCAACATTACGCATCTGGCACCAGCTATCAGTGGTATTCCGCTGTCCATCAGCGAAAAGGGACATCTCGTGATTCGTGGCGAGGCTGTCATCTCCTATGCCGACTTCGAGCAGTTTATCATCGAAAGCGAAGGTGATTACGCCAATCCCCGCAATCTTGCATCCGGATCTCTTTCTTTGAAAGATGTAGAAGAAGTAAAGCAGCGCCATATCCAATGGATTCCTTTCACCCTGGTTTATTGCGAACAGGAAATCACATCATGGGGCAAAAGAATGCAGTGGTTGGAAGAACAGGGTTTTCATCCGGTAGAACGCCAGAGCATAGAGCAGCCAACTTCTGATAACATCCAAAAGGAAATTGATGCTTTTACAGCTAAGGTGACCAATAAAAAGAATCCTTTCCCTGTAGATGGTCTCGTCATCTGCTACGATGATACCTCCTATGCTGCTACAGGTTCCGTAACAGGTCATCATGCAACAAGAGCCGGTTACGCCTTCAAATGGCAAGATGAGCACGCCGATACCGAACTCGACCACATCGAATGGTCGTGTGCAGCCAATACCATCACTCCAGTGGCTGTCTTCAAGCCTGTAGAACTGGAAGGCACAACTGTTCAGCGAGCATCTCTCTGCAATGTAAGTGAATGCGAGCGTTTGGGTATCGGAGGCAAGGGAACCCGATTGCAGGTAATCAAGGCCAACAAGATTATCCCAAAGGTGATCAATGTGACAGAATCACTGGGTGTTTTTGAAATTCCTGAAGTGTGTCCTGTCTGCCATGCAGAAGCTATCGTCAGAGAAAGCGAAAGCGGTACGAAAACACTGCATTGTACCAACCCGCAATGTGCAGCGAAGCAGTTGAAGAAGTTCACGAGATTCGTAAGCAAGGAAGGTTTGAACATAGAAGGTATTTCAGAACAGACCATCTGGAAGCTGGTAAACGAAGGTTTGATCAGTGAGTATGCAGACTTTTATCATCTTTCCGATCATGCCTATGTCATCTCTTCCTGGGAAGGATTCGGAAAGAAGAGTGTAGGCAATATGCTGGAAAGCATCCGCAAAAGCCGAAATACAGATGGTCGTCATCTGCTCTATGCACTGAACATCCCGCTGTGTGGAGGTGATGTCGCCAAAAAGCTGATTGAACGCTATCCTGTCAGGAAACTGATAGAAACTGCACGGCTCTGTATGTTTGATGATGAGTTTGCCAGCATCGACGGCATTGGCCCTGAAAAAAGTGCCAAATTCATCGCCTGGTTCAAAGATGACAACAACTTCGCTCATATACAGAATCTGATGAAGGAGCTGACCATTACAGAACAGGCACCTGTAGAGAAAGGCACGCTGTGTGATGGACTAACCTTCGTTGTAACGGGCGATGTTCATCATTATAAAAACCGCACCGAGCTGAAGGCTTACATCGAAAGCCAAGGCGGCAAGGTGACGGGAAGCGTAAGCAAGAGTACCAACTATCTGATTAATAACGATGCTGCCTCGCAGAGTTCAAAGAACAAGAAGGCACACGAACTCAACATCCCTATCATCACGGAAGATGAGTTCGTTGAGAAATTCGGATAAAAAGAAATCCCTTAGACTTCAACAAGCCTAAGGGATTTTTATTTGGTTATTCTTGAATTAGTGCGTTCCGCAATATTGACCCATAAAGAGGATACCGCCACTCTGACTGTCCTGAATCATATACACGAATGGACGGTCAGCGATGAACTCCACATTTCTTGTCTCCTCAGGTGCCATGGCTGTCAGCATCACGGCAGCAGTTACAGCAGCAGCCTTTGTTCCCTGCTCATTCACCTCTATCTTTGCCTTCTGGAGCATCTTGCTTACAAAGAAATTGCCGTCAGCAAAATGACTGAAGTTCGCTTTGCCTGCCACAAACATAGAAGGAGCACCCAAATCACTGATGATTGAATTCAGAGGCAGTTCCTGTTCGATGGTAAATTTAGGCAACTTGAGATTCACCATACAGTTTTCCATATTCTGCGAAATCTGATTCAGCTTCTCTTCGTCCAAACCTTTCATCATTTCCTGGATATTCTTGCCCTCATTTGGCAGAAGTACCAGCATGCGATAGCTACCATTACCATAAGGAAGATCTACAGCCTTGAAATCCTTGTTCTCAGCATAGAAGAGCTTCTTTACCTGATGCATCATTTCTACTTTCTGGATATCACGTGTATAGCCACGGAAGTTCTCCTGCTTAGTGTCCTTGGCATTGAACTTGTTCTGCCATGTTCCCTTGAAATAGATGGCATTCATCAAATACGATACCGCATCGGCTGAAACCTGATCAATAATACGTGGAATCATGCCGTTGGTCTTTTCCTTACACCAGCCATTGATGCGGTCAGTTGACTTGGAAGAGGTGAAATCCAGACTTTCAATACCTGCCTGATAGCCATCACTTACCTGCTGGGAGAAATTCTTGTTCAGTTTGAAGTTCTTGTTTACTGCGATATAATTGGCAATATTAACGGTTGTCTGCTTGTCTTGATGATTGGCATTAAGAAGCATAGCCTTATAAAGCTCATTCAGATCGTTGACAGAAACTCCTTCGCAACCGATAGCTTTCAATATCTCCTGCTGCGTGATTCCATCCGCACCATTTGCCAGCATTCCCATCAGATAAGATACGCTCATAGGTGAAATCACCTTAGACTCCATATCTGTAACCTTATTGAAGAGGCGAAGCGCAAATGCATTGTTCTTCTTCACTATATCCTGCTGGGCGTCAGAAAGAACAAGATAGCTATTATCCAAATCCTCTTCATTCTTACCCATTTCGCTGCTCTTGCCTGCATTAGAATTGCCGTTTATCTTCTTGCTGCTGGCACAAGAAGTCATAGCCATTGCAGCCATCATCATCAGGGCTGCCATAGTTATCTTACTGTCATTTCTCTTTTTCATAATCTTTTAATTTTGTTGATAATCTGTCTATGAAATGCAAGTTGCTGCGATTCCTTGCATCGGAAGGCTAAAATTTAAGACTCGTTAACTGCCTCCTTACCTGGCAACACACGCAAATGATATCTGTTACCATCAAAGTCAACACGCATCAGACTCTGAGGTTTGGTTATCTTGGCTAACTCAAGAGCCACATGCCCCATCGTTCTGCGAAGATTCAATTCGATACAAGATACAAGTTCTAACTGACTATCCTTTGCTGCAATCATCATATCTACTCCAAACGGCCCATTATAGTTTTCCTTTAACGCAGGTTCAACTATATCTATAATCTTCTGTCTTGCAGAGAAAAGCGCATCTTCGCTGACGTATTTCTTCAAAATATCAATCTTCTCTTCTTCAGAGCAGAGCAAGTTGCCGGTATAGGCATTTTTGACGGTGTCGAAGAGCGAGAGTCCCAGATAGTGTACCTTGCCGTCACGCATCTCGAATTCCATACCGAAATCTTTCACCTTATTATAATATGGCTCTACGGTAACACCACCCTGCCTGAAGATGATGTTGCTTACCCAGCGTTGGAAAGCCGGATATTCACCATTTGTCCGGAACTCATCGGCAGAAACATATTTCACGCCTCTACCACTGCTGCTCCAAGGAGCCTTGACAACAGCCTTGCCCCACTTCATTACGCATTTCTTAACCAGAGCAAAGTTATCTGCATATACTACATCCTGCTGCAGATGTTCTGCAGCCCATTGGCGGCTGCTTATCGCGCGTACCTTATCTAATACCTCATCAGTAGGCAGCATGATTTCCGGCAAACCGATACGTTCCAGCTCGCCTTTCAGACTCAAGTCCCATCCCCAAGGATGCACGCAGTCTATAAACTCCGTCTTAAGCAGATGCTCAAGCTGCAGTTTGGTTATAAACTCAACTTTTTCCAACAGGTGCTCACCCAAATGGCGCACCTTGTCGCGTGCATTGTCGATGTCGTCAACAAGCACCAAGTCACCCTGATCTGCCCACAAGGCAGGTATGAATGCAAGGTCGCTTCGCAACTGTCTTCCAGCATGTGGAGCGGTAAACTGTCGCAAATGAGCGGCCAATGCCAAATCGTGTTCTGGATTGAAGATATGTAGTTTCATACTGCAAAGATACAAATTATTGAGATAAAAACGGCAAAATAAGGTAAGTTTTACTTAGAAAAGTGCTAAATAATGAAAAAAATGTTAGATTTTGCTATCTAGAGTTTGCAAATTTAAAATATATTATTACCTTTGCATCGTAAAAAACAAATATGAATCAATATTAAACGCATGGAAGAAGCATTCTTCAGAACACATACATACCTAGTTGAGCATACAGATGCTCCAGTCAGACGAACCTTGATGGATGAGATTGACTGGAACGACCGTATGATTGGCATCAAAGGCACTAGAGGCGTAGGCAAATCTACCTTTCTCCTCCAGTATGCCAAGGAACACTTTGGACCATACGATCGCAAGTGCTTGTATGTGAACATGAACAACTTCTATTTCCAGAGCAGAGGTATTGCCGATTTTGCAGGTGACTTTGTGAATCAAGGTGGACGCACACTTCTGATAGACCAGGTTTTCAAGCAGCAGGACTGGAGCAAGGAGCTCCGCAAATGTTACGATTTGTATCCTGAATTGAAGATTGTGTTTACAGGTTCCAGCGTCATGCGCTTGAAGGAAGAGAATCCGGAACTCAATGGCATCGTGAAGAGTTACAATCTCCGTGGCTTCTCATTCAGAGAATATATCAATCTGAAGACGGGCAACGATTTCCAGCCATACGAGCTCGAAGATATTCTCCGCAATCATGAACACATCATCAAGCAGATCCTTCCTAAGGTGAGTCCGATGAAATACTTCAATGATTATCTGCATCATGGCTTCTACCCATTCTTCTTGGAACAGCGTAACTTCACGGAGAATCTACTAAAGACAATGAACATGATGACCGAGGTTGACATCCTCCTCATCAAGCAGATAGAACTGAAGTATCTGCCAAAAATAAAACGCCTGTTCTACGAGTTGGCTGTGGAAGGCGCCAAGGCTCCCAACGTGAGCCAGCTGGCCGAAAGCATCAATACAAGTAGGGCAACCGTGATGAACTACATTAAGTATCTGGCTGATTCCAGACTCATCAATATGATCTATCCAGAGGGGCAGGATTTTCCGAAGAAACCATCTAAGGTGATGATGCATAATACTAACTTGATGTACGCTATCTATCCTATACAGATTGACAAGCAGGAAGTGATGGAAACTTTCTTCGTCAATTCTCTTTGGAAAGACCACAAAGTTCACCAGGGCGGTAAAGACCACTATTATACAGTGGATGGCAACAGGAAATTCAGAATCTGTGATGCACAAACTCCCAACAAGATGCGTAGTAATCCAGATACCATCTATGCCCGTTACAATACGGAGGTGGGCAAGGACAACAAGATTCCGTTGTGGCTCTTGGGATTCCTGTATTAACGAAATTTCGAAAAGAAGAATTAAATACAAAACATTTTTAATATTTTATCTAAAAGTAAAATGGCAAAAGAGAAAAAATTTATCACTTGTGATGGTAACACAGCTGCCGCACACGTAAGCTACATGTTTACTGAGGTTGCTGCTATCTACCCTATTACTCCATCATCACCAATGGCGGAGCATGTAGATGAATGGGCTGCCAAAGGTCGTAAGAACCTTTTCGGTCAGCGAGTTTCTATCCAGGAAATGGAGTCTGAGGCTGGTGCTGCAGGTGCAGTTCACGGTTCTCTCCAGGCTGGTGCCTTGACTTCAACTTACACTGCTTCTCAGGGTTTGTTGTTGATGATTCCTAACATGTACAAGATTGCTGGTGAGTTGCTCCCTTGCGTGTTCAACGTATCAGCTCGTACATTGGCTTCTCACTCTCTTTGTATCTTCGGTGACCACCAGGACGTTATGGCTTGTCGTCAGACTGGCTTCGCTATGTTCTGCTCTGGTTCTGTTCAGGAGGTAATGGACCTTTCTGCAGTTCCTCACTTGGCTACATTGGAGACAAAGGTTCCTTTCATTAACTTCTTCGATGGTTTCCGTACTTCTCACGAGTACCACAAGATCGAGGAGATGGATATGGAAGACATCCGTCCATTGGTTAAGGAAGAGTTCATCGAGGACTTCCGTAACCGTGCTTTGACTCCTGAGCGTCCTGTTACTCGCGGTACCGCTGAGAACCCAGAGACATTCTTCACTCACCGTGAGGCTTGCAACCCTTACTACGATGCAATTCCTGAGGTAGTAGAGAAGTACTGCCAGGAGATGACTAAGATCACTGGTCGTGAGTATCACCTCTTCAACTACTATGGTGCTGAGGATGCTGAGAACATCATCATCCTGATGGGTTCTGCTACAGAGCCAGCTCGCGAGGCTATCGACTACTTGAACAAGCAGGGCAAGAAGGTTGGTATGGTTGCAGTTCACCTCTTCCGTCCATTCTCTGTTGACTTCTTGAAGAAGACTATCCCAGCTACAGTTAAACGTATCGCTGTTCTCGACCGTACTAAGGAGCCAGGTGCAGAGGGTGAGCCATTGTACCTCGACGTTAAGTCTGCTCTCTACGATGACGAGCGCAAGCCATTGATCGTTGGCGGTCGCTACGGTCTCGGTTCTTCTGATACTACTCCAGCTAAGATCGTTGCTGTATTCAAGAACCTTGAGTTGCCACAGCCAAAGAACCACTTCACTGTAGGTATCGTTGATGACGTTACATTCACTTCTCTCCCAGAAGAGGAGGAGATCCCAATGGGTGGCGACGACTTGTTCGAGGCTAAGTTCTATGGTTTGGGTGCTGACGGTACTGTTGGTGCTAACAAGAACTCAGTTCAGATCATCGGTAACAATACCAACAAGTATTGCCAGGCATACTTCTCTTACGACTCTAAGAAGTCTGGTGGTTTCACCTGCTCTCACTTGCGTTTCGGCGACAGCCCTATCCACAGCGCATATCAGGTAAATACTCCTAACTTCGTAGCTTGCCACGTACAGGCTTACCTCCACATGTACGATGTAACACGTGGTTTGCGTAAGAACGGTTTCTTCCTGTTGAACACTATCTTCGACGGCGAGGAGTTGGTTAACTTCATCCCTAACAAGGTAAAGCGTTACTTCGCTCAGAACAACATCACTGTTTACTATATCAACGCAACTAAGATTGCTCAGGAGATTGGTCTCGGTAACCGTACCAACACCATCCTCCAGTCGGCATTCTTCCGCATCACAGAGGTTATTCCTTTGGATCTCGCTGTAGAGCAGATGAAGGCATTCATCGTTAAGTCTTACTCTAAGAAGGGTCAGGACGTTGTTGACAAGAACTTCGGCGCTGTTGACCGTGGTGGTGAGTACAAGCAGTTGACAGTAGATCCAGCTTGGGCTAACCTCGCTGACGATGAGGCTAAGGAGGATAACGCTCCAGCATTCGTTAAGGAGCTCGTTCGTCCTATCAACGGCCAGGCAGGTGACCTCTTGAAGGTTTCTGACTTCGTTAAGCACAATACAGTTGACGGTACATGGCAGAATGGTACTGCAGCATTCGAGAAGCGTGGTGTTGAGGCATTCGTACCAGTATGGAACGTTGAGAACTGTATCCAGTGTAACAAGTGTTCATTCGTTTGTCCTCACGCAGCTATCCGTCCATTCGTATTGACCGACGAGGAGCTCGCAGGCATCGAGGGTCTCCAGACTCAGGATGTTAAGGCACCTAAGGCTTTGGCTGGAATGCACTTCCGCATCGAGACTTCAGTACTCGACTGTCTGGGTTGTGGTAACTGTGCTGACGTCTGCCCAGGTAAGAAGGGTGAGAAGGCGTTGACAATGGTTCCATTCAACGTTGACGCAGAGGATATGGTCAAGGAAGCAGCTAACTGGGAGTACCTCGTACACAACGTTGCTTCTAAGCAGGATCTCGTTGACATTAAGCAGAGCCCTAAGAACTCTCAGTTCGCTCAGCCATTGTTCGAGTTCTCTGGTGCTTGCTCTGGTTGTGGTGAGACTCCATACGTTAAGTTGATTTCTCAGCTCTTCGGTGATCGTCAGATGATTGCTAACGCTACTGGTTGTTCTTCTATCTACTCAGCTTCTATCCCATCTACTCCATATACAAAGAACGCTAAGGGTCAGGGTCCTGCATTCGACAACTCATTGTTCGAGGACTTCTGCGAGTTCGGTCTCGGTATGGTAATGGGTAACAAGAAGATGAAGGAGCGCATCGCTCACTTGCTCGAGGAGGCTAAGGCTCAGGAGCATGTTCCTGCTGAGTTCGTAGCTGCTGCTGACAAGTGGATGGCTAACATGAACGATTCTGAGGGTTCTAAGGAGGCTGCTGCAGAGTTGAAGCCTCTCATCGCTGCCGGCGCTGAGAAGGGTTGCCCTATCTGCAAGGAGCTCAAGACTTTGGATCACTACCTCGTTAAGCGTTCACAGTGGATCATCGGTGGTGACGGTGCTTCTTATGATATCGGTTACGGTGGTCTCGACCACGTATTGGCTTCTGGTGAGGATGTTAACATCTTGGTACTCGATACTGAGGTTTACTCTAACACTGGTGGTCAGTCTTCTAAGTCTACACCACTCGGTGCTATCGCACAGTTCGCTGCTCAGGGTAAGCGTATCCGTAAGAAGGATCTCGGTTTGATGCAGACTACATACGGTTACATCTACGTAGCTCAGGTAGCTATGGGTGCTGACAATGCTCAGACATTGAAGGCTATCCGCGAGGCTGAGGCTTATCCAGGTCCATCACTCATCATCGCTTACGCACCATGTATCA
>OLSX01000089.1_pt1 | contig 77734 bp, 76 predicted proteins | sample 1673141 | NCBI WGS metagenome assembly OLSX01 (sample SAMEA3136759, study PRJEB25190) | human gut metagenome | biome: human gut; feature: human-associated habitat; material: faeces | place: Austria | collected 2013 | reverse complement strand
TCTCGCCCACGACGATGTGACCGCAGTTGCGGCACTCCCACACCTTGACCTCGCTTTTGGCGAAGACCTGCGCCGTCTCTACATTGCGCAGCAGGGCGCGGTAACGCTCCTCGTGGTGCTTTTCGATGGCAGCGACCAGACGGAAACGCTGTGCCAGCTCATGAAAGCCTTCCTCATCGGCGGTTTTGGCAAAGCCGTCGTACATATCCGTCCACTCGTAGTTCTCACCCTCAGCGGCGGCGAGAAGATTTTCGGCGGTGTCGCCGATGCCGTTCAGCTCCTTGAACCACAGCTTGGCATGTTCCTTCTCGTTATCAGCAGTTTTGAGGAACAACGCCGCGATTTGCTCGTAGCCTTCCTTCTTGGCCTTGGATGCAAAATAGGTGTACTTGTTGCGTGCCTCGGACTCACCGGCAAAGGCAGCCATCAGATTTTTTTCGGTTTGAGTACCTGTGTATTTCGTTTCTTTCATGGTCAATGCTCCTTTCAGCTTTTCTGCTTTTATTGTACCAAATTTATGATTTTTTTCTGTGACAAGGTCACATTTCTTTTTATTTTAGACGATTTAGTCTGTTCTTATCCCGCAGCGTGATTGCGCCTCGTCTTAGCTCCACAAGCCCGTCCTCCGAGAAGCCTTTGAGCATCCGTGCCACCGCCTCCCGCGCCGAGCTGATGTGCCGGGCGATCTGCTCATGGGTCATGCGTATCGTGTCGGAGCCGGTACGCTCCGCTTCGGCAAGGAGAAATTCTGCCAGCCGACGGTCCAATCCCTTGAACATGATCTGCTGCATCGCCCACATCACATCAGAAAACCGTTTCGTTGCCAACTCATAGAGGAAGCAGCGGACATGAAGATTTTGCTCCTTGAGCGCAGCGATGACATTTGCAGGGATAATCAGAACGTCCGTATCCGGTCCTGCGGTCATTTGCGTATCAAAGGTGATTTGACTGATCACACAGGAGGCAGAAAGCACGCATAGTTCGCCCGGATACAGCCGGAACAATGTGACTTCTCGCCCTTCCTCGGAGAGAAGATAGGTGCGAATTTCACCGGAAAGGACGAACAGCATTCCAAGACATTCGCTGTCGCTGCTGTGTATGAACGCGCCCTTTTCATAATGACGGACAAAGGCGCTTCGGCGCAGCGTTTCTTGCTCCTGTTCGGTCAAGGATGACCAGAACGGAAGTTGTGTCAGTGTGCGTTCCATATCAATGGCAGCTATGCTTACCGCAGCCGTGGTCACCGCAGGTGTGACCAGCTTCGCCGTGCTCATGGTCATGGTGGTCACAGTGAACATTGGGATCGTAGCCCAGATTTCCGCTGAGCAATGCGTTCACCGCTGCGTCAGCGTCCCCGCTGACACCGCCGTAGAGCTTGATACCCGCCTCGGCCAGAGCTGCCTGCGCACCGCCGCCGATGCCTCCGCAAATCAAAGTGTCCACGCCGTTCTGCATCAGGAAGCCTGCCAGTGCGCCGTGACCGCTGCCGTTGGCATCAACAACTTCCGCATGAGTGATTTTGCCGTCCGCAACTTCATAAAGCTTGAACTGTTCGGTATGGCCGAAATGCTGAAAGATTTGACCGTTTTCATAGGTAACTGCAATTTTCATAATGGATTCTCCTTTGCAACTTTTATTGGATTTTTCTGTGTTGGCTCTCTGCGTCCGGCAGCAGCGGCCGCAGTGGGCTGCCTCCTGTCCTCCGCAGATACGGTAGTTTCCATGTTTATTAGTGTCCCTTTGCTCTAAATATATCCTGTCCTCCGCAGATACGGTAGTTTCCCCCTGTGATGTGCAGCGATTTCCCGTGGACAAGACACGCTGCGATCTTGCGCCGTGCGACTTCGTAAATCTCCTGCACGGTAGAGCGGGAAATGTCCATTTGTGCGGCACACTGCTCGTGGGTTTGCTGCTCCAAGTCAACCAGCCGGATGACCTCGTACTCGTCCAGCGTCAGCAGGATCGGCTCGGTATTCTCGCACCCGTTTGGGCAGAAGGTATCAACTTGTGGTACATCACAAATCCGACAGCACCGCGGCGGTCTTGGCATAGATACGCCACCCCTTTGTTTCCGGTATATACCGATTATAGCACTTTAGACAGGAAAAAGCAATATTCTTTTCAAAAGCCGCTGCAATTTCCGTCCACATGTGGAGCTGGTTGATATTCGGAGTCGAAAGCTACATGTAAGCCATGATCGTATTGTCAGATTATCTACATTTGACAGAACTTCGCAGGGCATGATGAATTTGCTTGGATTCATTATGAGTTTAGTTTACATGCAAGCCGTTCACGGGCGGTTGTCCACCTATGAACGGCTTGTAAATTCTCAAAATTTTTTTAGTCCCTACTTGACCGCTTTTTCTTTCACCCACAGGAGAACTGTCCGGTGGGTGATTTTAATTGCTCTGCGGCCTGTCTTGCGGAAATTCCGCTCCAGCCGCCGGCAGCGCTCCCGTGTCGAAACACGTGCATCGCCAGAGTCTGACCTTCAATCAATCGGATGGATCAGTTGCAAACAAATATGCAGCAGCCCAGACCGCTTTCACGGCAGTCTGGGCTGTTGTATATGGAATCGGTTATTCCGGCTCAGTGTGCGGTCAGCTCGCAGGTGCGTTCGTAGGCGGCGATCACTGCGTCCATGGCAGCGGCGCGGGCGCCGCGCTGTTCCAGCGCGCGGACGCCTGCGATCGTCGTTCCGCCGGGGCTGCAAACCTCGGATTGGAGCTTTCCGGGGTGCTTGCCGGAGGCAAGCGCCATTTCTGCCGCGCCGATCATGGTCTGTGCGGCAAGTGCCAGCGCCTGCGGATATGGCAGGCCGCAGCTTACGCCGCCGTTTGCCAGCGCGTCCAGAAACAGATAGACGAACGCCGGGCCGCAGCCGGAAACTGCGCTGCCCGCGTCAAGCTTGTCCTCCGGCATCCGCATCAGAAGCCCGGCCGGTTTCAGTGCTTCTTCCAGTGCGGTCAGCTCATCCTCCGTAACAGTATCATCCGGGGAGATCAGAACCACGCCCTTCCCAAGCGCGACCGGCAGATTCGGCATGATCCGCACGACCGGGCAGGGGAGGCCCAGCGTTTCTCTGATCGTCCTGATCGTAACGCCTGCCGCCATGGAGACGAGCACGGGCCGGTCCGTCCGCGCCGAAAGCGGCGCTTTCAGCTCTGCCAGCAGCGCCTGGAGCATCTGCGGCTTGACGCCGAGAAAGATGTATTTGCAGCCTTCTGCGACCTCCAGATTCGTCCCGGCTGCGCAGCCGAGCTCTGCGGCCAGACGCACCGCCTTGTCCGCTGTGCGGTTGGACAGGAGCATACCCGCGCCGCTTTTTGCCGCAGCCTGCGCCAGCGCGCCGCCCATATTCCCGGTTCCGATAAATCCAAGCTGATAGGTTGACATAAGTTCCTCCTTACCGGGTCTGCCCGTCGCCCGTTATAATATATTTATAAGTCGTCAGCTCCCGCAGACCCATAGGGCCTCTGGCGTGGAGCTTCTGCGTGGAAATGCCCATTTCGCAGCCGAGGCCGAATTCGCCGCCGTCTGTAAACCGCGTGGATGCGTTTACATAAACTGCAGCACTGTCAACCAGCTGCGTAAAGCGCTGCGCGGTCTGCGCGTTTTCGGTGATGATCGCGTCGGAATGGTGCGTGGAGTGCGCGGCGATATGGAAAATCGCCTCGTCCGCGCTGGAAACGGTCTTGACGGCAAGAATATAATCCAGAAATTCCGTGTCGAAATCCTGTTTCCCCGCAGGTGTGCCGGAAATGATCTGCTGCGCAGTCTCGTCCAGACGAAGCTCGACGGGCGGCAGACCGGCCGCAGCGCGGTCGTCGACAAGGCGCTTTTTGAGCATGGGCAGGAACTGCCCGGCGATATCCGCATGGACGATTGCGACTTCTTCCGCGTTGCAGACGGACGGGCGGCTGGTTTTGGCGTTTTCGATGATATTCAGCGCCTTGTCCAAATCTGCGTCCTTGTCCACGTACACATGGCAGATGCCGGTGCCCGTCTCGATGCACGGGACGGTCGCCGATTCGACGCAGGCGCGGATGAGTCCCGCGCCGCCGCGCGGGATGAGCAGGTCAACCAGGCCGTTTGCCGTCATAAGCTCGTGCGCGCTCTGCCGCGTGGTGTCCGACACCAGATTCACAAGGGCTTCCGGCAGGCCGACGGCGCGCAGGCCCTCGTGCATAGCCGCAACAATGGCTGCGGCAGAACAGTATGCCTCTTTCCCGCCGCGCAGGACGCAGACATTGCCGCTTTTGAGGGCGAGCACCGCCGCGTCAGAGGTAACGTTCGGGCGGCTTTCGTAGATAATGGCGACGACACCCATCGGAACCGCAGTTTTGCGGATCACAAGTCCATTGGGCCGCTTCACCTCAGCCAGAATTTCCCCAACCGGGTCAGGGAGCTTCGCGACCTGCCGCATACCGTCCGCCATGGCGGCGATCCGGTCCTTTGTCAGGCGCAGGCGGTCGAGCATGACGCTTGAAATGACGTCCTGCGCCGCGTGCATATCTTCTGCGTTTGCGGCGAGAATGACATCTGCATTTGCCTCAATTGCATCTGCCATTTGCAGGATGGCCCGGTTCTTTTCTTCACTCCCCAGCCACGCAAGCTGCGGGCAGGCGGCCTTGGCCTGCTGTAAAAGCGCCTGTGTCGTCATATGTCTGCCTTCTTTCCTAAAAATCTTGTGCCGATGGATTTCCCGTCGAGCAGCGCATAGAGCTTCTCGACCTCTGCTCCGTTGGCAATGATCATATCTGTTCCGGCTTTTGTGACGATCTGCGCAGCGGTAAGCTTGGTTTTCATGCCGCCGGTTCCAAGCTCGGAACCCTTGCCGTCGGCAAGGCGCAGAATTTCTTCTGTGATTTCGGGAACCAATTCGATGCGCGCAGCGTCTGGATTTTTATGCGGGTCGGCAGTGTACAGACCGTCAATATCCGACAGCAGCACGAGCAGATCGGCGTGAACGCTGGTCGCGACGATGGCCAAGAGCGTATCATTGTCGCCGATGCCGAACTCTGCGACGGAAACCGTGTCGTTCTCGTTGACGATCGGAATCGCATCCAGCTCCAGCAGGCGCTGGATCGTGTTCCGGAAATTCTCGTGCCGGACTGGGTCGGCGATATCGTCCGCCGTCAGCAGGATCTGTGCGACGGTGTGGCGGTATTCGGAGAACAACTTGTCGTAGGTATACATCAGCTCACACTGACCGACTGCGGCGGCAGCCTGCTTGGTCGGTACATCTGCCGGCCGCTTTCCGAGGCGGAGCTTGCCCACGCCCATGCCGATCGCGCCGGAGGAGACGAGGATCACCTCATTTCCGGCATTCTTGAGGTCGCTGAGCACCTTGCAGAGCGCTTCCATCTGGCGGATGTTCAGCCTGCCGGTTGGATGCGTGATGGTGGAGGTGCCGATTTTAATGACAATGCGCATACAGGCGTCCCTTCTTCCGTATCTTGCTGTGTGGAAGTATAGCATATTGCGGGGCACATGACAAGTGCTGATTTCGAATGCAGTTCATGAATTTTCTTCATGTAAAATATTATCGTGATATACCTTGACAGGCGAGGTATATCGTGTTATACTAGCAGCACCGAAACGGAGGTGGGGATGTGTCCATTCGGGCAGACGTGATCCGCGGTCATACGGACGCGGTGATCCTGGCGCAGCTTCTGCGCCGCGACAGCTACGGCTATGAGATCAACAAAACCATTGAAAATTGTTCCGGCGGCGAATTCGTCCTGAAGGAGGCCACGCTCTATACCGCCTTCCGCCGGCTGGAGGACAGCGGGTACATTACCTCTTACTGGGGCGATGAGGCAGTCGGAGCAAGAAGGAAGTATTACAGAATTACAGAAAAGGGCCGGGAGGCTTACCGGCAGGCGCGTTCAGAATGGGACGCAAGCGTGCGCATTCTGAACGCATTATTGGAGGGAGAAGCATGAGAGAGAAGATCAGTGTCTATGTAGATGAACTTTTTTCCGATGCTGCGCTGACCATCCGCAACGCGGAGGTGCAGCAGGAGATTTTGCAGCATACGCTCGACCGGTACGACGATCTGATCGCCGCCGGTAAATCGGAGCAGGAAGCGTATGACGAGGCCGTCGGCGGCATCGGCGACGTGTCAGAGCTGTACGAGCACAAGCCGGAAGCGGAAGCGCCGAAAACGCGGGACTTTCCCGCTCCGCCCACACCCGGCGTTGTGTTCACTGCGCCGCAAACGCCGCAGTCCGGCAAAAAGAAAAAGCTCCCCGGCTGGGCCATCGCGCTCATCTGCGTGGGTGCAGTCGTAGCGATACTGGCGCTGAACTTCGCGGGCCGGGCGGTCGGCGCCGTGCTGCGTGTGGGGGAACGCTATATCTATGAGAGCGCAGGCAGCTATGAAACGCTGGACCGCACCGGCTTCGGCAGCAAGGAGCAGCCTGCAGCGGCTTCCGAGCTGCTGACAGATATCACAGAAATCGAGATCCATTGGCTGACCGGCGATGTGTATCTGGTCGAATCGAACGCGGACGGCGTGGCTTTTCAGGAGGATTATACCGGAGACAATGAGGATTACCGGATGCGCTACAGAGTCAGCAACGGAAAGCTCATCATCCAGCCGTGCAAATCGAGGCTTTTCAGCAACATGGATCTGCCGAGAAAGGCGCTGACTGTCTTCCTGCCGGATACGCTGACGCTGGATAACATTACGGTCGAGACTGTCTCGGCGAATGTCGAGCTGATGGGAGGCAGCGTGGATTCGCTCACCGTCAGCACCACAAGCGGCAATATTACCGGCCCGGGGCTTCTGGCTGAGGACTATGACTTCGGTACTGTCAGCGGAGATATCTCCCTGACTGCGCTTCCGGCGGACGGCAGCGATATTGACTGTGAGACCGTTTCCGGGGAAGCGCGCATCAGCTGCACCGCAGCCCCGGATGAGGTCAGCTTCAACAGCGTCAGCGGCGATCTGCGCCTTACGCTTCCGGAGGGCAGCTGCCGGTACACGCTGGATCTCAGCACCGTCAGCGGCGACCGTGACACCGACGGCTTCCTCTCCAGCGGCGATAAGCTCTGCGCCATCACCGCAGAAACCGTCTCCGGCGATGTCGAGCTGCGGACAGGGCCGTAAAAAAACAGCTTGCAGCAGAAATGGCCAGCAGCGTAGCTGCTGGCCAAAATTATTTTTATGCCTGCTTCCACTTGCGGCAGCGGCGTGCTTTTTTGCGGCGCCGGACAATGCCGGAGATCACGAAGAACAGGATTACTGCGGCAATGGCCGCAATCGTCAGAATCAGATACAGTGTCGTGTTTGATGTTGAGGTCTTGACGGAAAGCCACAGGTCATTCATCACCTGCGTGGCCTCCACGCCGAGCTCGGCAAAGGATTCGCTGCGCGCAAGCGTCTCGTCGTCCGGGTAGGAGACGGGGCTGGACGTCACTTCCTCGTCCAGATAGTCCTTTGCGGCAGTCTCCGGGGTGGAATAGCCGATGTAATCCAGATTGGCGGCGGAGATATCCGGGCGGCAGAGGAAGTTGATAAATGCCTCCGCGCCCTCCTTGTTCTGGCAGCCCTTCGGGATGCACATGGCGTCAATGAAGATATTGAAGCCCTCTTTCGGGTGGCTGAAGCCCAGATCGGGATTTTCCTCGACCATGGTCAGGTAGTCGCCCGCGTAATAGGGAGCTGCCCAGGCTTCGCCGCGCTCCATGCGGTCAAAGATCTGGTCCATGACGTAGCCCTGCAGAACAGGGGACTGCGTGGCCAGCAGGTCGGCGCAGTTTTTAAGCTCCTGCTCGTCCTCCGTGTTGAAGCTGTAGCCCAGCATGGATTCCGCAATGGCAAACGCGTCGCGCGGGTTATCGAACATCAGAAGCTTGCCCTGATACTTGGAGTTCCACAGGCAGGACCAGCTTTCCGCATCCTCGTCCGAAACGTAGTTTTTGTTGTAGATCAGACCGACCGTGCCCCATGTGTAGGGAACGGAGTAGGTGTTTTCCGGGTCGTACGCCTGATTGCGGAAGGCTTCGTCAATGTATTCGTAGTTCGGAATATTGTCGAAGTTCAGCGGTTCCAGCATATCCTCAGAAATGAGCTTGGCGATCATATAATCAGACGGGATGATCACGTCGAACGTTGTGCCGCCGGTCTTGAGCTTGGTGTACATGGACTCGTTGGAGTCGAACGTCAGGTAATTGACCTTGATGCCCGTCTCTTCCTCGAACGCCTTGATCACGTCCAGACCGTCATCCGTGCCGTCGGAGATGTACTGGCCCCAGTTGTAGACGGTGATCTCATTGGCGGCGGCGTGCACGGGCAGGGGAGCGGCGCAGAGCAGCAGAACGAGCGCCAGCAGAACAGAAAAAAATCGTTTTTTCATGCACGGACCCTCCTCGGCTGCTGCCGGTTCTTCTCGGATTTGGCCTGCAGCAGGTTCATGACGACCATCAGGACAAGAATCACGATGAACATCAGCGTAAACAGCGCGTAGATCTTCGGCTGAATGGGCTTTTTCGTATAGTTGTAGATCTCGACCGGGAGTGTAATGAAGCTGGAGCCGGTGACGAAATACGAAATGACGAAATCGTCCAGACTCATGGTGAATGCCATGAGAGCGCCGGAAATGATGCCGGGCATGATCTCGTGAATGACGACCTTGGTGAACGACTGGAACGGCGTGCAGCCGAGATCCAGCGCGGCCTCGACCAGATCCTTGTCCATCTGCTGGAGCTTCGGCATGACGTTCAGAATGACATAGGGGAGATCAAACGTGATATGCGCGATGAGAAGCGTCCAGAAGCCGAGCACGGAGTTGGTCTTCAAAACCGTCCCCGCGAACGCGAACAGCAGCGCCAGCGCAACGCCGGTGACGATATCCGGATTCGTCATGGGGATGTTCGTTATGGTCATGACGGCGGAGCGGAGCCTGCCCTTCATGCTGTGGATGCCGACGGCGGCCATTGTGCCGACGACGGTAGAGATGAGCGTCGCCAGCAGCGCAATGATGACAGAGTTGCGCAGGAGCGTCAGGAGCGTGCCGTCCCGGAACAGATTGGCGTACTGCCGGAGCGTGAAGCCCTTGAAGCTTGCGATGTCCGTGCCGGTGTTGAACGAGGCCACGGCCAGAACGATCATCGGGATATACAGGAAGATGAACACCAGAACGGTGACAGTGCGGTTGAAATGCTTCATACCTTGATGACCTCCTCTCCATCGCCCTCGCCGAAGCGGTTCATAACGGCGACACAGATAAAGATCAGGATCATCAACACCAGACTCATGGCCGCGCCGAGGTTCGGGTTGTAGGCGGTCTTGAACTGGGACTCGATCACATCGCCGATGAGCGTCGTGCCGGTGGAGCCGAGCTTCTGGGAGATGTAGAAGGTAGAGACAGCCGGGACGAAGACCATCGTAAGGCCGGACAGAATACCGGGGCCGGAAAGCGGCAGGATGACACGGGAAAACACCTGCGACGGACGGCAGCCGAGGTCAAGCGCAGCCTCAACAAGCCGGTTGTCGATCTTCATAATGACCGTGTAGAGCGGCAGGATCATGTAGGGCAGGTAGTTATACACCATGCCGAGAATGACGGCGCCGTTTGTCCGGATGAGCGGCAGCGGAGAAATGCCGATGTGCTGCAGGAGCGTGTTGATGATGCCCGTATCCTCCAGCATACCGACCCAGGCCAGCGTACGGAGCAGGAAGCTCATGCACATCGGGAGCATAATGAGCATTTCGAGGAACCGCTGCGTGAGCGGCTTACACTGCGCGATAAAATATGCGACAGGGTAGCCGATGATCAGGCAGATCAGCGATGCAAACAGGCTCAGCCAGATCGAGCGCAGGAAGATCGGCAGATACGTGCCCATGCCGGACAGGTTGGAAAGCGTAAACTGGCCGGTGATAGAATCGGTCAGCGCGTAATAGACGACGATACCCAACGGGATGATCGTAAACAGGACCATCCAGATGATATACGGGCAGGCGAGAAGCTTGTTGTTATTCTTCATCGGCTTCTTCCTCCGAGGCGTCGGCAATCTCGTCATATTCCGCGCTGTAGGAGGAGTAGTCGCCGTAGAGGCCGGAATACTCGCTCTTGTGCATGATATGGATATCCTCAGGATTGAGGCGAATGCCGATGTACGCGTCAACAGGGCAGTAATCCGTGGTCTGAATGAGCCACTTGAAGCCCTTGAAATCGACAATGGTGTCGTAGTGGACGCCCTTGAAGGTGACGGAGGTGACGGTGCCGCACAGATGGCCCTGCTCCGGCGGGACGATATCCACGTCCTCCGGACGGATGACAACGTCGACCGGCTCGTTGGGGGCAAAGCCCTTGTCCACGCACTGGAACTTGCGGCCGAAGAACTTGACCACATAGTCCTCCAGCATCACGCCGTCGAGAATATTGGACTCGCCGATGAAATCCGCGACGAATGCGTTCTTCGGTTCATTGTAGATATCCTCCGGCCGGCCGATCTGCTGGATCTTGCCCTTGTTCATGACGACGATGGTGTCGGACATGGTCAGCGCCTCTTCCTGATCGTGCGTGACATATATAAATGTAATTCCCATTCGCTGCTGGATATTCTTCAGTTCGTTCTGCATATCCTTGCGCAGGCGCAGATCGAGTGCGCCCAGAGGCTCGTCGAGCAGCAGCACCTGCGGGCGGTTGACCAGTGCGCGGGCAATGGCCACACGCTGCTGCTGGCCACCGGACAGGCTCGTCACCTTGCGGTTTTCGAAGCCCTTGAGGCTGACGATTTCCAGCATCTCGGTCACGCGTTCGTCGATCTCATCCTCCTTGACCTTTGCAATGCGCAGACCGAAGGCGATGTTGTCGTACACGTCCAGATGCGGGAACAGCGCGTAGCGCTGGAAGACCGTGTTGATCTTGCGCTGATACGCAGGCAGATCGTTGATCCGTTTGCCGTTGAACAGCACGTCGCCGGACGTCGGGGTCAAAAAACCGCCGATGATCCGGAGCATGGTCGTCTTTCCGCAGCCGCTGGGCCCCAGCAATGTGAGGAATTCCTTGTTGTTGATGTACAGGTTGATGTTGTCGAGAATCGTCTCTCCGTCCTCGAATGTCATAGTGAGATTCGTGAGGCGAATGAGCTCTTTGGACATGTATCCTCCCCCATTTCAAAAAAATTTGTATGCGTCGAACTTTGCCGGAGCCGCCCGAAACATACTGGATTGAATATATCCGGCGGGGGTGGATTTGTCAATATCTAAACAGAAAATTGTGCAAAAAAGTTGGAAGAACATTTTGAAATTTCTTCCAACTTTGGAGAAAACGAAGAAAAAGATTGATTATGTAAAGTATTCCTGCACAAAATCGACAGACTCGACCTGAAACGTTTTGCCGTCGAGATAGGAAAGACACCCGGCGTCTGTTGTAAATTGGAACGTCAGCTTGTAGGAATAGAGCGCCTGAAATTTCCGGTCGTAGCGCTTGTCGAGCTTTCCGTATTTGCCGTCGCCCAGCAGCGGCCAGCCTGCGGCGGCCATCTGCGCGCGGATCTGATGGGTGCGCCCGGTCACAAGCTCGCACTCCACAAGGCTCAGCCCGCTCCGGCTCTGAAGCGTTTTGTAGAATGTGATGCAGGTCTTTGAACCCTTCTGCGGCGTTTTCGTGATGTAGACGCGGTTTTCCTTCGCGTCCTTGAACAGCTGCCCCTCGAGCCTGCCGGAGGCCGGGCGGGGCGTTCCGTGCACAATGCAAAGATAGCGCTTGTCGATTTCGCGATCCTTGATCTTCTGGTTCAGAATGCGCAGTGCCTCCGCGTTCTTTGCGGCAATGACAATGCCGCCGGTATTGCGGTCGATGCGGTTGCACAGGGCCGGGGCAAAGGCGTGCTCCTCTCTGGGCCGCCACTCGCGGTTGGCGTAGAGATATGCCTGAATGTGATCGATCAGCGTTTTGCCGTATTCCGCGCCGTCATGCGGATGCACGGCCTGTCCGGGCTTTTTATCGACCAGCAGGAGATTTTCGTCCTCATAGACGATATGCAGTTTCGGCGCGGCGACGGTCAGATAAGCATTTTCTTCTTTTGGGGTATCAAAAAACTCGTCGTTGATGTATAATTGCAGCGTGTCCCCGGCGGTCAGCCGCGTGTCGCGCTCGGCGCGTTTGCCATTCAGCTTGATGCGCTTGAGCCGGATGTATTTCTGTGCCAGCGAAGCGGGGAGCAGGGGAACGGCCTTTGCCAGCCACCGGTCGAGCCGCTGCCCGGCGTCGTTCTGTGTGATGGTGAATTCCTTCATAGCGGTCTCCATACAAAACAAATAGTCTGTTTTTATTTTATCACGCGGCGTCCTTTCTGTAAAGAATCCGGTGTTCGCGAAAAAGAACGAAAAATTTATGAAAAAGTATTTGACTTCCCTGCGATTATTCGATATAATATCCATCGCACGATTATGGATTGGAGGGCGCTATGCTGCTGGATCTGAAGCCAATTCTTGTAACGCCCGGCGCAAGTCTTCCGTTTGAGACGCGCGAGGATCTGTCCGATCTTGTTTTCGGCAGCTGCAGGCCCGCGTCAGAGCCGATTCTGGCCAGCGGCAAGGTTCGCAATACGGCAGGCGTTCTCGAACTGACCGGCGAACTCAGCACGACGCTGCACGGCGTATGCGACCGCTGCGCCGGTGAGTTTACGCGTGCGGTGCAGATCCCGGTCCACGCAGTTCTGGTTTCAGAAGAGGAGCTGGAGCAGACGGAGGATGAATGGGTGTTCGGCATCCACGACGGCTGCGCCGATCTGACCGACATCATCACGACCGCCTTTGTTCTCAATATGGACAGCCAGCTTCTGTGCAGGCCCGACTGCAAGGGCGTTTGCTTCCGCTGCGGCAAAAACCTCAACGAAGGGCCGTGCGGCTGCAAAAAGGAACCCGATTCCCGTTTTGCTGTTTTACAGCAGTTACTGGATAAATAAGTAGATAATGTGCCTTCGGGCATTTAGACCAAGGAGGTGTACCACATGGCAGTACCCAAGAGAAAAGTATCCCGCGCAAGAAGAGATAAGAGACGCAGTTCCCACTGGAAGCTGGCGATCCCCGGCGTCGTCGCTTGCCCGAAGTGCGGCGAGCCCCGCCTGCCTCACAGAGCCTGCAAGGCTTGCGGCTACTACAATGGCCGTGAAGTCATTTCTGTTGAAGCTAAGTGATTTCGCTGAAAGAGATGAGAGGGAGGCTGTGCGCCTTCCTCTTTTCTTATCCTGAAAAGGAAGCCTGAAAGGAGGGCCTACCATGTCGAAGCCCATCGTAGCCATCGTCGGCCGGCCGAACGTCGGCAAGTCGATGCTCTTTAACAAACTGACCGGCAAGCGCATGGCCATCGTCGAGGACACGCCCGGCGTCACCCGCGACCGCATTTACGGCGAATGCGAGTGGAACGGCCGCGGCTTTGCCCTTGTCGACACCGGCGGCATCGAGCCCGGCACGAACAACGAAATGCTGAAGTTCATGCGCCGTCAGGCGGAGATCGCCATCGAGACGGCCACGGTCATCGTTATGGTCGTCGACGTGACGGTCGGCCTGACCGCTGCGGACGCGGAGGTCGCGTCCATGCTCAAGCGGTCGAAAAAGCCGGTCGTGCTGGCCGTCAACAAGTGCGACCAGACCGGCCATGCCAATCCCGACGCGTATGAATTCTACGCGCTTGGCCTCGGCGACCCTATCGAGGTTTCCGCCGTCCACGGCCATGGAACCGGCGACCTGCTCGACGCGTGCGTCGAAAGCTTCCCGCCGGACGACGGCGAGGAATACGACGAGGACGTCATCAAGGTCGCCATCATCGGCAAGCCGAACGTCGGCAAATCGAGCCTGCTCAATAAGATTCTCGGCGAGGAGCGCGTGATCGTCTCCAATGTCGCAGGCACGACGCGTGACGCCATCGACAGCTATTTTGAAAACGAATCCGGCAAGTTCCTGTTCATTGACACCGCCGGTATGCGGCGCAAGTCGAAGGTCGACGATGCAGTTGAGAAATATTCCAATCTGCGCTCCATTGCCGCCATTGAGCGTGCGGATGTGTGCCTCATCCTGATCGACGCCAACGAGGGCGTGACGGAGCAGGATACCAAGGTCGCAGGTCTGGCACACGAGGCGGGCAAGGCCTGTATCATCGTCGTCAACAAATGGGATACGGTCGAAAAGGACACGAACACCATGGACGAGAAGACAGCGGAGATCCGCCGTGACCTCAGCTACATGACCTATGCGCCGGTCGTATTCATCTCGGCGTTGACCGGTCAGCGCGTCGACAAGCTGTTTGACATGATCGTCGCTGTTTCCAACCAGAACAGTATGCGCATTACAACGGGTATGCTCAACAACATTCTGGAGGACGCGACCGCGCGTGTCCAGCCGCCCACGGACAAGGGCCGCCGTCTGAAGATCTACTATATCACGCAGGTCGGCGTCAAGCCGCCGCACTTTGTCTTCTTCTGCAACGACAGCCGCCTGTTCCATTTCTCGTACCAGCGGTATCTGGAAAACCAGATCCGCGCGGTCTTTGGTCTGACCGGTACGCCGATCAAGATCACCATCCGCCAGAAGGGCGACAAGGAAGACGTGTAAATTACGATCCCGGCAGAAACCACAGCTCTGCCGGGATTTTTGGAATTTTAATTCAAAAGGGGAATCGGAAACAATGGAACAGCGTTATGCGCAATATGCAGTAGAAAAAGCCGTCCAGCTGCTTGCAATCGACAGCCCGACGGGCTTTACGGACAAAGCGGCCGAATGGGTGCTGGAGGCTTTTGCATCGCTCGGCTTTGACGCACGGAAAACGACCAAGGGCGGCATTCTGATCGATCTCGGCGGTGAGGAGTCCGCAGAGGGCGGGCTGCTTTTGCAGGCGCACACGGACACGCTCGGCGCGATGGTCGCGGAGATCAAGGCCAATGGCCGCCTGCGCGTGACAAGCCTCGGCGGTATGCGCGCAGAAAACGGCGAAACGGAAAATGTGCGCGTCTATACGCGCTCCGGCAAGGTCTATGAGGGGACGCTCCAGCTCTGCAACGCCTCTGTCCACGTCAACGGCGAATACGCCAAGACGAACCGAACCTTCGACACGACCGAGATCCTGCTGGACGAGAATGTTTCTTCTGCCGAAGAGACGCGTGCGCTCAGTATTGAGACAGGCGATATCGTCTGCTTCGACCCGCGCACGCACGTGACGGCTTCGGGCTACATCAAAAGCCGCTTCCTCGACGATAAGCTCTCCGTCGGTATTCTGCTCGGCTTTGCAAAATACCTGCATGACGAAAAGAAGACGCTGCCGCGCCGCACGTATGTCCATGTGACCGTCTATGAAGAGGTCGGCTTCGGCGGTTCGGCCTCCGTGCCGGAGGGTGTGACGGAATCCATCAGCGTCGACATGGGCTGCGTGGGCGACGGCCTTGCCTGCACGGAACGGCAGGTATCCATCTGCGCCAAGGATTCCGGCGGCCCGTACAGCTACGCCGTCGTCGGCAAGCTCATCGACGCGGCCAAGCGCGAGGGCGCGGACTATGCCGTCGATGTCTATCCGTACTACGGCTCCGACGTGGAAGCGACGCTCCGCGCGGGCTATGACATCCGCCACGGCCTCATCGGCTCCGGCGTCTACGCCAGCCACGGCTACGAACGCAGCCACATGGACGGCGTTCTGAATACGCTCAAGACTATCAAAGGCTATCTGCACGTCTGATAAAAAGTACAACTCTGGGTGTATACCGGTAAGACAAAACGTTTGAGAGCATCGTAAAATTACTGAGATTCGAAGGATGAACGGAGGGAGCATGGAAATCACGTTTGTAAATCCCGGTGCTGATTATATGATCCAGCGAATGATGGATTTTCAGGCCGAAGAGGAATCAGCCTTTTGGTCTGAACCGTTGTACCATTTCTATCCGCAGTTGGACAAGGTCTATGCTGCGGGCCTGTCATTCGATGAACGAACAGAATATATTGCACGGACAATGCGCACTGCTTACGCTGAATCAGAGAATACGATCAACGAAAAGGCTGCTTTATACGCGCACCATTGGAAAGTCTGCAAACCGCAAATTACTGCGGCTTTATCGGATGCTTTTGGTGTGGATTGTGCCAACTTGTTTGATGACATACGGTGTAATGTAAGCCTGAATCCGATCGAACCCCGCTTTCTGAAAGAGCACTGTTACGACACATTCTTTCTGAACAGCGAACGCGGCGCGATCGGTGGCGGAATACATGAAATCATACACTTTGTTTGGTTCTATGTGTGGAACGAACTATTCAGGGATGATTACGATGAATACGAACGTCCATCTCTTAAATGGATTTTAAGTGAGATGGTAGTTGAATCTGTAATGAAAGATGAACGCCTCAGTTCTATCAACCCATACTTTCCAAGAGAGAATGGCGGCTGTATCTATCCGTATTTCTTTGATATGATGATAGATGATAGGCCAATTTTGGATACATTGGATACCATGTACAGAAGCCAGTCTATCAGAGAGTTTATGCGGAACAGCTATGCCTATTGCCAAAAGCACGAAGCTGAAATCAGGCAGCATATCAGGAAATCAGAAGGATAAGTACATAAACAGAGTGCGGTTTTTCGAAGCAGACGAATCCATCGGACAGAGAATCACGCTTTTTGTGCCTGGAAACAATATTGGGGTTGCAACAGCTGAAGTGGGTAGGATAGCCTGCAAGGCTCAGAGTGCTCCTGAATTTTCTGCATTCGAATCCCCTCAGGCGCTTCGCACCAGCTCCCCTTGAGCCCAAGGGGAGCCTTTGGGCAACGAAAAAGAGCAAGCCGACTGGCTTGCTCTTTGGCTTGTCTTCGATCAGATCGCACGCTCAACCTTGTTGGAACGCAGGCATCTTGTGCAGACATATACATGGCGCGGAGTACCGTCAACGATTGCCTTGACACGTTTGACGTTGGGCTTCCATGCACGGTTCGCACGTCTGTGAGAATGGGAGACCTTGATACCGAATGTTACGCCCTTGCCGCAGATATCGCATTTTGCCATCGGATGCACCTCCTTGCCGCTTGGAAAATCAGATTCACGCGCTATAAAGCGCCGACAAGTATATTAACAGATTGCGTTGGAAATTGCAAGCACTTTTTTCGGAAAAATCCGAAAATTTCGCGCCGGGGCGACAAAGGATTTTCCCTGTTGCGAAACCGGGGCAAAGCGGGTATAATCGAGGTATCCTGAAACAGAGGTGATCATGTGGCAAGTACCTATACGGTCCTGCTGTCCGAGCTTGCATCGGAATTCAAGCTTGACTTTTTCTACCGGTCGACGGATTTTGACAAGATCCATGTGACCGTTGACGATATCAGCCGTCCGGGCCTCCATCTGGCTGGCTTTTTCGACCATTACGAGCCGATGCGCGTCTATGTCTGCGGCACGGTGGAGACGGCGTATCTGCAAAAGCTCACGCCGGAGGAGCGCATCATCATTTTTGACCATTTCCTGTCCTATAAATGCCCGGCGCTGATTTTTGCGCGGGGCTTTGAACCCATGCCGGAGTGCCTTGAAATGGCGAAAAAATACGACGTGACGGTGCTGGGAACTAAGGACACGACGTCTTATATCGTTTCGAGCCTCATTACCTATTTAAAAAGCTCGCTGGCCCCGCGCGTCACGCGCCACGGCGTTCTGGTCGAAATTTACGGCGAGGGCATCCTCATCAACGGCGACAGCGGCATCGGCAAGAGCGAGACGGCCATCGAGCTGGTCAAGCGCGGCCACCGCCTCATCGCGGACGACGCGGTCGAGATCAAAAAGGTCTCGCCGCACGAGCTGGTCGGCTCCGCACCTCCGGTTTTGAAGCGCTATATCGAACTTCGCGGCATCGGCGTTATCAATGTCGCCAAGCTGTTCGGCATGGGTGCGGTCAAGGAAAGCTCCAACATTGACCTGATCATCAATATGGTCCCGTGGCGCGACGGCGAGGCGTATGACCGCCTCGGCATGGAGACGCAGTACACGGAAATTCTGGATGTCAAGGTTCCGTCTATCACAGTTCCCATTACGCCGGGCCGAAATCTTGCCGTGATCTTTGAGGTCGCCGCCATGAACAACCGCCAGAAGCGCATGGGCTACAACGCCGCTGTAGAATTTACCGAGCAGATGAGCAAATACTTTACGGCCCGCAACGATGATTGAAACATAAAAGAGGAACCGGTTGGCTGGTTCCTCTTTTATTTTTATTTGAGATGTGCTATGATAGAAAAAAATTATCCACCCGGAGGCGTTTATGTGGAGTTCTGAGCTTCAGCAGACCATCACCCAGAGGTGCAAAGCGGTTCAGTACCGGCTTCAGGAGCCGCTGAGCTGCCATACCTCCTTCCGCATCGGCGGCCCCGCGGCAGTCATGGCGTTCCCCAAAACCACGGAGGAGCTGAAGCAGCTGCTGCAAGGCGCTGCCGCAGCAGGCGCGCAGCCGTATATTCTCGGCGCAGGAACGAACATTCTTGCCCCGGATGAGGGCCTTGATGCGCTTGTGATCTGTCTCAAGGATGCGCTGTGCGGCATCCGCCTCCTGGATGAGGCGCGGATCGAGGCTTATGCGGGTGAAAGCATGGCGAAAGCGGCAGTTTTCGCAAAAAATCACGCGCTGACGGGTCTGGAATTCGCGCACGGCATTCCGGGGACGCTCGGCGGCGGCGTATATATGAATGCGGGCGCATACGGCGGAGAACTGAAGCAGGTCGTGGAATCGGTCACGATCCTGACCATGGACGGCGAGGAGAAAACGCTGTCCGGCGAAGAATGTGCGTTTGGCTATCGCACAAGCGTATATCAGAAGCTGCCCTGCGTGATCGTTAAGGCCGTCCTGCAGCTGCATCCGGGCGACCCAGAGGAAATCGGACAGACCATGCGCACGCTGATGGAAAAGCGCAGGGCCTCGCAGCCGCTGGAGCTGCCATCCGCCGGAAGCACGTTCAAGCGTCCGACAGGATATTTTGCAGGCCCCCTCATCGAGCAGGCAGGACTCAAGGGCTGCGGCGTGGGTGGCGCGGAGGTATCGAAAAAGCACGCGGGTTTCGTCGTGAATACCGGCGGCGCGTCGGCTGATGATGTAAAGAAGACGATCGCAATGGTGCAGTCGCGCGTATGGGAGGCATCCGGCGTCCAGCTCGAGCCGGAGGTTCGGATCTGGTAAAAGGAGAAGACTATGCAGTTTGTTATCATTTCCGGTATGTCCGGCGCAGGAAAGAGCAGGGCCGCGTCCGATCTGGAAGACCTCGGCTTTTACTGCGTCGACAATATGCCGGCAGAGATGATCCCGCAGTTTGCTCAGCTGTGTCTGGCAACGAAGGGACGATATGAAAAGGTCGCGCTCGTGACGGATATCCGCGCGAGCATGACGTTTGACGCGCTGTTTCAGGCGCTGCAGAAGCTGGACGATATGCATCTGCAATATTCGATCTATTATATTGAAGCGTCTACAGCGGTCATCATCAAGCGCTATAAGGAAACGCGCCGCCTGCACCCCCTGATGAAGGATGGCTCCACGCTCGAAAATGCCATCGCGCGCGAGCGCGAGCTGCTGGCCCCCGTCCGCAACCGTGCCAGCGCCATCATCGACACGTCCAATCTCTCTACTGGCAAGCTGCGCGGACAGCTCATCGATCTGGTCGCGGGCGGAATGCGGGAGCATTCGATGGACGTGCGCGTCGCGTCCTTCGGCTTCAAATACGGTCTGCCGCTGGAGGCCGATCTGGTCTTCGACGTGCGGTTCCTGCCGAACCCGTACTATATCCCGGAGCTGAAGCACCAGACCGGGCTGGACGAGCCGGTCAGAAGCTTCGTGTTCAAATACCAGCAGACGCTGGATTTTGTGACAAAAACCGAGGATCTGCTTTCCTTCCTGCTGCCCAACTATCTGGACGAGGGCAAAACAGATCTCGTGATCGCCGTCGGCTGCACAGGCGGCAAGCATCGGAGCGTCTGTATCGCGAAGGAGCTGTTTGAGTTCGTATCCAAAAAGGGCTACGCGGCCACGCTCAGCCATCGCGATATGGGCAGAAGGTGATTGCTATGACGGATTTTACAGAACAGATCCGGCTCTATGAGCCGCACCGCAGGCAGCCGCGCATCGCGGCCATCGGCGGCGGACACGGGCTGTCCGCCATGCTGCGCGGCCTGAAGGCCTATACGAGGGATATCACCGCGATCGTGACCGTCGCGGACGACGGCGGCGGCTCCGGTATGCTCCGGGAGGACCTCGGAATGCTTCCGCCGGGCGATATCCGCAACTGTATTATGGCGCTTGCCAATACGGAGCCTACCATGCAGCAGCTGCTCAATTACCGCTTTACCGATGGGAGCCTTGCAGGCCAGAGCTTCGGCAACCTGTTTCTGGCGGCCATGAACGGCATTTCCGGCTCCTTCGACGAAGCGGTCCACCGCATGGGGGACGTTTTGGCCATTACGGGCCGTGTTCTCCCTGTGACCAATCAGGACGTGCGTCTGGAAGCGGAATTTCATGACGGCAGCCGCATTCTTGGCGAAAGCAAGATTTTTTACGCGAAAAAGATCAACAATTCCCGTATCCGCAAGGTGCGCCTCGTGCCGGAACGTCCGGCGGCGCTGCCGGAGAGCGTCCGGGCGATCCGCGAGGCGGATATCGTCGTGATCGGACCGGGAAGCCTGTATACCAGCATCATCCCGAATTTTCTGGTCAGCGGTATTGCAGACGCAGTGCGGCAGAGCCGGGCCTTGAAGATTTATGTGCTGAACATCATGACGCAGGACGGCGAGACGGACGGCTATGACGCCGACGATCACGTCCGCGCGATCCTGGAGCACGCGGGTCCCGGCGTGATGGATGTGTGCATTGCAAACGACGCGCCTGTGCCGCCTGAGATCATGGAGCCATACGCCAAAGAGGGCGTTTCGCAGCTTGAGCTGCGCCGCGAGGATCTGGAGCAGATGGGCCTTGCTGTGCGCACGTTCCCGCTCCTTGAGCCGGGACGCTATATCCGCCACAACTCCGACGCGCTGGCACGCGCGATTTTGTCGGTGTGGCGGGAATTCAGAAACTGAAACAAGCGAGGAGGCAAACGCCGTCATGTCTTTTTCATCCAACGTCAAGCAGGAGCTGTGCCGGCTGCCGATCAACCGGAAGCTGGAAGCCGCCGCAGAGCTGTACGGCATTTTGCTCTACTGCAACGCGTTTACCGCGGAGCTTGTCCGCATCACGACAGAGTCGCGCGATCTGGCTGAGCGCCTGCCGCGCCTGATGAAAAAGGTCTTCAGCTTCTCCTTCGACCAGGAGCCGGAGGAGAGCGCGGGAAAGCTGCTGTTCGTGATGGAATCACAGGAAAAAATCCATAAAATGTTTGCGCAGTTCGGCCTCAGCGCGGCCAGAGACGTGACGCTGCACGTCAATTACGGGATGCTGGAGGAGGACGAAGAGCGGCTGGCGTTTTTGCGCGGCGCGTTTCTGTCCGGCGGCTCGGTCACGGACCCGGCCAAGCGCTACCACCTGGAGCTGACGACCTCTCACTATAAGGTCAGCCGCGAAACCTGCGCGCTGCTGCTCGACGCCGGATTTTCCCCGAAGGAAACGACGCGCGGCGGCAACAGCATTCTGTATTTCAAGCAGAGCGACATGATCGAGGATTTTCTGACGGCCATCGGCGCGCCGGTGTGCGCAATGGGCGTGATGGAGGCGAAGGTCGAAAAGGATCTTCGCAACGGCATCAACCGCCGCGTCAACTGCGAAACGGCCAATCTGACCAAGGTGGTCGACGCGTCGATTGAGCAGGTCGCAGCCATCCGGAAGCTTCAGAAGCAGGGACGACTCAAGGAGCTGCCGCCGAAGCTCCGCGAGACGGCAAAGCTCCGTCTCGATAATCCGGAAGCAACGCTGCAGGAACTTGCCGCCATGCAGGACCCGCCTGTTTCCAAATCCGCAATGAACCACCGTATGCGCAAGCTTGTCGCGCTTGCGGACGAAAGCTGAGAGGAGAAAACTGCCATGGCCTTTGTGCATCTGCACGTTCACAGTGAATACAGCCTGCTTGACGGAGCCTGCCGCATCGGCTCCATGATGGACCGGGTGCAGGAGCTCGGCCAGAACGCCATCGCCCTGACCGACCACGGCGTCATGTACGGCACCATCGATTTTTACCGCGCAGCGAAAAAGGCCGGAATCAAGCCCATTATCGGCTGCGAGGTCTATGTTGCACGCAGAACGCGTTTTGATAAGGTGCATGGCGTTGACAAAGAACCGTATCACCTGGTTTTGCTCTGTGAAAATGAGGCTGGATACCGGAACCTCAGCTATATGGTTTCGCTCGGCTTTACCGAGGGGTTTTACAACCGCCCCCGCGTGGATATGGATCTGCTGCGGGAGCATCACGAGGGCCTGATCGCGCTCTCCGCCTGCCTTGCGGGCCGTATCCCGCAGGCGATCATGCAGGAGGATCTGGACGCGGCGGAGCAGGCCGCGCGTGAATACGCGGAAATTTTCGGCCCGGGGCATTTTTATCTGGAACTGCAAGATCACGGCATTCCAGAGCAGCGAACGGTCAACGGGCATATCAGAAAGCTTGCGGACAAGCTGGGCTTGCCGCTCGTAGTGACGAACGATGCGCATTATCTGCGCAAATCAGACGCAAAAATGCAGGACGTGCTGCTCTGCATCCAGACCGGCAAGACCGTCGACGACCCAAACCGCATGAAATTTGAGACGGAGGAATTCTATCTCAAGAGCGAGGAGGAGCTGCGCAGCCTCTTCCCGGATGTGCCGGAGGCGTTTGAAAATACCGTCCGGATTGCAGAGCGCTGCAATGTAGAATTCACATTCGGCAAGTATTTCCTGCCGGAATTCAAGCTTCCGGAGGGCGTGACGAGCCTTTCTTATCTCAACCAGCTCTGCAAAGAGGGCTTTGACGAGCTGTACGGCACATCGCACCCGGAGTATATGCAGCAGCTGGAATATGAGATCGACATGATCGAGAAAATGGGCTTTACGGACTACTTCCTCATCGTGTGGGATTTCGTGCGCTTTGCAAAATCCGCCGGGATCCCGGTCGGCCCCGGACGCGGCAGCGCAGCAGGCTCGATGGTGACTTACTGCCTGCATATTACCGAAATTGACCCCATGAAATATGGCCTCTATTTCGAACGCTTCCTGAACCCCGCCCGCGTGACCATGCCTGATATCGATATGGACTTCGGCGATACGAGAAGGAGCGAGGTCGTCGACTATGTCCGGCAGAAATACGGCGAGGATCACGTCGCGCAGATCGTCACCTTCGGCACCATGGCAGCCAGAGCCGCCATTCGCGACGTGGGCCGTGTCATGAACTTCACGTTTGCCGAGACGGACGCCGTCGCAAAGCTCGTGCCGACGACGCTTCATATCACACTCAAGGACGCACTGAAGCAGTCCCCGCAGCTGAAGCAGATGTATGACGGCGATGCGCGCGTTAAGGAGCTTGTCGACACGGCCATGGCCCTTGAGGGTATGCCGCGCAATACCTCAACGCACGCAGCAGGCGTGGTCATTACAAAACTGCCGGTCTACAACTATGTGCCGCTTGCGACAAACGACGGTACCATCGTCACGGAATACACCATGACAACGCTTGAGGAGCTGGGGCTTCTCAAGATGGACTTTCTCGGCCTGCGCAATATCACCGTCATTGACGACGCGATCCGCGATATCCGGAAGACGGAGCCGGATTTCTCCATGTCCCGCGTGACGGACAACGACCCCAAGGTCATGGATATGCTCACGCAGGGAAGAACAGCCGGTGTGTTCCAGATGGAATCGACCGGCATGACAGGCGTCTGCATGGGCCTGAAGCCGCAGTCAATCGAAGATCTTTCCATTATCGTCGCAGCCTACCGCCCCGGCCCGATGGAGTCGATCCCGCGTCTGATCGCCTGCAAGCAGGACCCATCGCTTGTCAAATACAAGCATCCCATGCTGAAACCTATCCTTTCCGTCACCTACGGCTGCATTCTCTATCAGGAGCAGGTCATTGAGATTTTCCGGAAGCTTGCCGGATATTCGCTTGGCCAGGCGGACATGGTGCGCCGCGCCATGAGCAAAAAGAAGGTCAAGGACATCGAAAAGGAGCGCGGCGCCTTTATCCGGGGCGACGCCTCGCGCAATATCACCGGCTGCGTCGCAAACGGCATTCCGGAGCAGACGGCGGAAGCCATCTACAACGAGATGTACGACTTTGCGAACTACGCGTTCAACAAGGCGCATTCCGTCTGCTACGCGGTGATCGCGTACCAGACCGCGTGGTTCAAATGCTATTACCCGCGCGAATATATGGCGGCGCTCATGACGTCGGTGCTGGGAAGCTCGGTCAAGATCTCCGAGTATATTGCCGAGTGCCGCGCGATGGGCATTGCGCTGCTGCCGCCGGATATCAATGAATCCAACGACAATTTCACCGTCGTGCCGGGCGGCATCCGCTTTGGCCTGGCGGCGATCAAGAATATCGGACGCGGCTTTATCCAGAAGGTCATGAACGAGCGAGAGCAGGGCGGGAAGTTCACCAGCCTTGAGGATTTTGCCTCCCGTATGTACGGGACGGATCTCAACAAGCGGGCGCTGGAAAATCTCATCAAGGCCGGCGCCTGCGATGGCTTTGGACTGAACCGCGCCCAGATGCTGCGTATCTATGAGCTTGTGCTCGACGCAGCGGCCAGCCAGAAGAATAAGAATGTCGACGGCCAGATGGGTCTGTTCGATCTGCTGTCCGGCGAAGACAGCGCCGCTGCCATGCCAGCTGTGCAGGCACCGGATATCCCGGAAATGAGCGTGCAGGAGAAAATGAGTCTGGAAAAGCAGACGACCGGTCTGTACCTGTCCGGCCATCCGATGGACGAGTACCGGCCGCTGCTGCGCGGCATGGATGTGGTTCCAATCGGTGAGATTCTGGAATGCTTTGAAAACGGCGGCGATACCTATCAGGACGAGCAGATCGTGAACATTGCCGGAATCGTCGAGGCGGTCAAGATGAAGACCACGCGCTCCGGCTCCATGATGGCCTATGTCACAGTGGAGGACGATACCGGTTCCATGGAGCTTCTGACATTCTCCACGATCCTGGGCCAATATGGCTCGCTGCTTTATGAAAACTCGCCTGTTATCCTGAATGGCCGCATTTCCGTTCGCGACGAAAAACCGCCGCAGATGGTCGTGAACCGCGTGGTGCAGATCGGGGATATGAAGGATCTGGATGCCGCGCAGGCCGCGCGTCAGACAGCGGCGCAGGCGCATACCGTCTATCTCAAAATCGAAAGCTCCGCGCAGCGCTCGGCAAAGAAGGTTCTGCCCATTCTCAAGATGTTCCCGGGAAAAGCGCGGGCCGTGATCTATTTTGCCGACACCGGCGCAAGGATGGGTGGAAGCTGTGCGCTGGACGAGCGGATGCTGCAGGAGCTGCGGGAGCAGCTCGGCGAAAAAAATGTGGTCGTGAAATAGTCTTGTTTTTTACAAATTCGCTACACTTTTGTAACTTAACATGATATACTATAAAAAGTTGAAAAAGGAGTTGGAACGATTGCACGGAAAACGGGCGGGGCTTGCGCTGCTCGCAGCAGCGCTGACGCTGCTGCTTTCAGGCTGTTTTGTCAAAACGGTCGACGAGCTGTATACGCTGCCGCGGCATTCTGATGAATATGACCGGCTGGAGCTTGCAATCGATGCGGTTCTGAGCGGCCAGAGCGCTGCCTATTCTGCGCCGGTGTCTGGCCCGAATCAGCAGTCTGTGCAGCTGGCCGATCTCGACGGCGACGGACAGGAAGAAGCGATCGCGTTTTTGAAGGCGGCAGGGGACAGGCCGCTCAGAGCCTGCATCTTTTCCCGTGTGGACGGCGATTACCACCTGACGGATGTGATCGAGGGCGACGGCACCAGCTTTGCCAGTGTCGAATACGTCCAGCTGACCGGCCAGCCGGGCATCGAGCTTGTCATCGGGCGGCAGCTGTCCACCGACGTGCTGCAATCGCTCAGCGCATATTCCTACTCCGACGGCCATGTGGCCGAGCTGATGAATGCCAATTACTCGGAATACCGCGTAGTCGACCTTGACGGCGACGGCCGGAAGGATATTTTCCTGCTCCGCTTTGAAGCAGAGCAGCCGCAGGGCATTGCAGAGCTTTACCGCTGGCAGGCCGGGCAGATGGAGCGCGAGAAGGAAGCGTATCTAACTGCCGGAGCGTCCCTTGTCAAGCGTATTCTGACCGGAAATCTGATGAAGGACATTCCCGCCGTCTTTGTGTCGAGCGCATATGAGGATACCGGACTTGTGACAGACGTCTTTGCGTTTCAGAACGGCGTGTTCCAAAGCGTCACTATGCGCGAGGCGGAAGGCCCTGTTTCCACTGTCCGCAGCTACTATGTCTACGCCTCCGATATTGACGGCGACGGGCTGATCGAGCTGCCGCAGATTTTGCCGCTTCCGTCGGCAGAGGGATCCGATGAGAACGATTCCGCGATCAGCTGGTACAACCTTGATCTGGACGGACGCAGCCTGCCAAAGCTGACGACCTATCACAGCTTTTCAGGCGGCTGGTTCTTAAAGCTTCCGGACCGCTGGCAGAACCAGTTCTGCATCACGCGCGGCGCAGAGGCGGACGGCGTGCATGGCTATGCATTTTCGCAGTGGGAAGACGGGCGGCGCACAGAGCTGATCTTTACGATCTACGCGTTTTCCGGAGAGAATCGAAATGAATCTGCATCCGCCGACGGCAGGTTCATTCTGGCCGAAAAAGGTGATATCACCTATGCGGCGAAGCTTGGAACAGGGAAGTGGGCCGAGGAGCTGTCTGCGGACAGGCTGCGGGATATGTTCCACTTTATTCATATTGATTGGAATTCGGGAGAGACATGAGGAGCGAAACAGCATGAAAAAGGTTTTGATTTTGGAAGATGAGGTCAGTATCCGCAGCTTTGTGGTCATCAATCTCAAGCGCGCCGGGTATGAGGTCGTAGAGGCCGGGACCGGAGAAGAAGCGCTGGAGCTGCTGAAGGCCAACCCGGATGTCGGCGTCGCGATCCTCGATATTATGCTGCCTGGCATCGACGGCTTTGAGGTCTGCCGCAGCATCCGGGTGACGGATAAAAAGATCGGAATTATTATGTTAACCGCAAGAAGTCAGGAAATGGACAAGATCACCGGCCTGATGACAGGCGCGGACGACTATATGACCAAGCCCTTCAGTCCTGCAGAGCTGACCGCACGCATCGACGCGCTCTACCGCCGCATTGACTCCGACGGCTCGTCCAATCAGATTGAACTCAAACACGGTCCGTTCGTGTTGAACACGCGCAACCGGACGCTGGACAAGGAGGGCCGCCGCATCAAACTGACGCAGGTGGAATATGCCATTGTCAAGTTGTTCATGCAGAATCCGGGCCGGGCGCTTTCTCGGGAGGATATCCTCGCTGCGGTCTGGGGCCGGGACTATGACGGAGAGCTCAAGATCGTTGACGTCAACATCCGCCGCCTGCGTATTAAAATTGAGGACGATACCGCAAATCCGACTTATATCACAACAGTCTGGGGCTTTGGCTACAAGTGGGGCGCATAAGGCGTGAGGTGAGGCTTTTTGAAGAAAAAGAAACGCCTGTCCGGCATTGAACGGCGCTGGTTCGTCAATAACGTGGGCGTGATCATGCTGCTGGTCGCAGCGTGCGTGCTCGGCGTGGTGTTCTCCATGGCGGCGTATTACGACACAAACCTTCGCTCCGGCCTCGAAAACAAGGCGAAAACAACAACTGATTTTTTCAGCAACTACATTTCGCAGAGCTATAAGGAATACTACCAGTCCTGCATCAAATTCGCGCAGACCTTTGAGGAAAAGGACCGGCTGGAGCTGCAGTTCATTTCCGCAAATGGAAAGCTCGTCGCCTCCTCCTACGGAAAATTCGCAGGACGCTCCCCCTCGACGCCCGAGATCCAGCAGGCCATCGACAGCCAGCAGATCCGGCACTATAAAGGCAGAAACCCGCTGACAGGGGAGCGCATTCTGGCCGTCTCCAGCCCGATGATCTATACCAACGGTGAGGTGATCGGCGTTCTGCGCTATGTGACGAGCCTGCGCAACGTGGATCTTCAGATCCTGATGATCGCGCTGATCGCCGTGACGATCGGCTTGCTTTTCATCGGCTCGATCTTTTTCCTGAGCAGCTTTTTTATCAAGTCCATTCTGGTGCCCGTCTCGCAGATCAACGCGACGGCCAAGCGCATTGCCGCCGGCTCCTACGGCGTGCAGATCCCCGGTCAGTATGACGACGAGATCGGCGAGCTGGTCAGCACCATTAATGATATGTCTGTCAAGATCGGACAGGCGGAAAAAACACAGACAGAGTTCATTTCCTCCGTGTCGCATGAGCTTCGAACGCCGCTTACAGCCATTTCCGGCTGGGGTGAGACGCTTCTGACATCCGAGAATCTGGACGCGGAAACGCGGCGCGGCGTCGTGATCATCGCGCGCGAGGCCAAGCGGCTGACCGGTATGGTCGAGGAGCTGCTGGAATTCACGCGGATGCAGGACGGGCGGTTTACGCTCCATGTCGAAACAGCCGATATTCTGGCGGAATTTGAAGACACGGTCTTCATGTACGGCAACCGGCTCAGGCAGGAGGGCATCTGCCTGCACTACGACGGCTGCGACGAGGATATCCCCGAAATCCCGTGCGACGTTGCGCGCATGCGGCAGGTTTTTTTGAACATTCTCGACAATGCGGCCAAGCACGGCGGCGAGGGCAAACGCATCGACGCGTCCATCGCACATGAAGGGAGCTTTGTCGTCATCCGTATGCGGGACTACGGCCCCGGCATTCCGGAGGAAGAGCTTCCGCACGTCAAATTAAAATTCTATAAGGGCAGTTCCAAGGCCCGCGGCAGCGGCATCGGCCTCGCCGTCTGCGAGGAGATCGTCACCATGCACGGCGGCACGCTGACGCTGGAAAACGCGGAGGGCGGCGGTACGCTTGTCACGATCAGCATCCCCACCGGGGAAGAATAAGAGGTTTGCATGAAAAAAGAGAACAATCCTGTCAGCCAGGAAAAATTTAAAACACTCATCGGCGGTCAGGCACTGATTGAAGGCATTATGATGCAGGGGCCGGACAAGCGCTCCATCGTCGTGCGCGGGCCGGAGGGCCTCGTCACGAAGGTCGAGCCGCTTAAAAAGCGCACCGGCGTCGCCAAATGGCCGCTGATCCGCGGCGTGGTGAATTTTGCTTCGTCTATGGTGTCCGGTGTGAAAGCACTCATGTATTCGGCGGAGTTCTTCCCGGAAGAGGAGGAAGACGCGCAGCCGTCCAAATTTGAGCAGTGGTTGGAGAAGAAGCTTGGTAGTGAGAAGCTGGAAAAGGCAGTTGTGTCCTTCTCCGTGTTTCTCGGCGTTCTGTTTTCCGTCGGCCTGTTTTTCCTGCTGCCGACGCTCTTGAGCGGTATTTTTGACCGCTGGATCCACAATGCTGTCGTCCGCAGCCTGATCGAGGGTGTGATCCGCATCGCGATCTTTATGGGCTATATGATCCTGATTTCCCGGATGAAGGACATGAAGCGCGTCTTTTCCTATCACGGCGCGGAGCATAAGACCATCCGCTGCTATGAGGCGCAGCTTCCGCTGACCGTTGAAAACTGCCGCGGTATGACCCGGCTGCATCCGCGCTGCGGCACAAGCTTCCTGTTTGTCGTCGTTGCAATTTCGATTTTGCTCTTTGCGCTCGTAAGCGCCGTTTTCCCGACCAGCAATATGCTTGTCCGTATGCTTATCCGGCTTGCGCTGCTGCCGTTCGTCGTGTCAATCAGCTATGAATGCAACCGCTTTGTCGGCCGTCATGACAACGCCCTGACGCGTGCGCTGTCCGCGCCCGGTATGTGGTTCCAGCACTTTACGACCAACGAGCCGGATGATTCCATGCTGGAGGTCGCCATCGAAGCGCTGAAGCTCGTCATTCCGGACGAGGTGGGTGCCGACCGATGGTAAAGAAATACGGCGACCTCTATCTGCAGGCCCGCCGGGCGCTGCTGCCGTCGGAAGGGGAGAATGCCTCCATGGCCGCACGGGAGCTGTTGGCATTCGCGTCCGGGAAATCCGTGACAGCTGTGCTGGCTGATTCGAATTTATATGCAAGCGAGCAGATCGAAGAAAAACTGAGTAGTTATGTAAACCGTATGCTGGCGCACGAGCCGCTGCCGTATATTCTCGGACAGTGGGATTTCTATGGGATCTCGCTGGAGGTCACGCCGGATGTGCTCATCCCGCGCGACGACACCATGGCTGTCACCGACCTTGCGCTTGATGTTCTGCGCGGCAGGGAAGCACCGCGCGTGCTGGATCTTTGCTGCGGCAGCGGCTGTATCGGCCTCGCCATCGCGCACCAGCTGCCGGATGCCCATGTGACGCTTGCGGATATTTCGCGCCCCGCGCTGGCCGTCGCCAAGCGCAATATCAAGCGTCTGAAGCTTATGAACCGCGTAACGGCAGTCGGGCTGGACGCGCGAAAAAGAGGGCCGAGCTTTGTCGGCACGCTCGACGTGCTGGTCTGCAACCCGCCGTATGTAACGAGCGAGGAAATGACGCGGCTGGAACCGTCCGTGAAGGAATACGAGCCAGCTCTTGCACTGGACGGCGGGAAGGACGGTCTGGCATTTTACCGCGCTGTCGCTGAAAACTTTACCCATCTGCTGGCAGACGGCGGATACCTTTGCTTTGAATTCGGCCTGGGACAGCATATGGCCGTATCCATGATCCTGCAGGAATACGGATATACGGACATTGTCCTGCGGAAGGATCTGCGCGGCGTTGTCCGAGCAGTCAGAGGCAAAAAGAAGTAAAACAAATGTTTGATTTTTATCGAATGATGTGTTATAGTAGGTTCATACACAAAAGAGGAAGGAACTGAGACGATGGAAAAGAAAAAAGCAGCCGATCAGACTCCCAATAACGACAAGAAGCAGGCGCTTGATACGGCCATCCGGCAGATCGAGAAAAACTTCGGCAAGGGTGCGGTCATGCGCCTTGGCGACCGGCCTGATCTTCAGGTCGACGCGATCCCGACCGGTTCTCTGGCGCTCGACGCCGCGCTCGGCATCGGCGGCGTACCCAAGGGCAGAATTATTGAGATCTACGGCCCGGAATCCTCCGGTAAAACGACGCTTGCACTGCATATCGTCGCACAGGCGCAGAAGCGCGGCGGCGAGGTCGCATTCGTCGACGCTGAGCACGCGCTTGACCCGGACTATGCCGCCCGTATCGGCGTGGATATTGACTCCATGCTGGTTTCCCAGCCGGATACCGGCGAGCAGGCGCTGGAGATCACCGACGCGCTTGTGCGCTCCGGCGCGGTCGACGTTGTGGTCGTCGACTCTGTTGCGGCGCTGACGCCCCGCGCGGAAATTGAGGGAGAGATGGGCGATACGTTCGTCGGCCTGCAGGCCCGGCTCATGTCGCAGGCGCTGCGAAAGCTGGCGGGCAATATCTCCAAGACGAACTGCGTCGTCATCTTCATCAACCAGCTGCGTATGAAGATCGGCGTCATGTACGGCAACCCCGAAACGACAACCGGCGGCAACGCGCTGAAATTCTATGCGTCCGTGCGTATCGATATCCGCCGCACGGAGGCCATCAAAAACGGCTCCGAGGTCATCGGCAACCGCACGCGGGCCAAGATCGTCAAGAATAAATGCGCGCCCCCCTTCAAAGAGGCGTTTTTCGATATCATGTACGGCGAAGGCATCTCCAAATGGGGCGAGATGGTCGACCTTGCCGTGCAGCTTGAGCTCATCAACAAGAGCGGCAGCTGGTTCTCCATCGGAGACGAGCGTATTGGACAGGGCCGCGACTCGGCCAAGCAGTACCTCATTGATCATCCCGACGTCGCTGACCGCATTGAGCAGTCCATCCGAGACAATATGTGGAAGCTGCAGGGCAAGAACGCAAAGCCGCCCGCATCCGTCGCCGCGAAGCCTGTAAGTATCTCGGCAGACGATTTTAACGACGACTGATGCGCTTGCTTGCCATTCAGGAGCTGCCGCAGTCAAAGCGCGTCAAGCTTGTCTTTGACGACGATACTGTTTTAAAAACGCAGCCGTATCTGCTTGCGGACTTCGGCCTTTACAGCGGAATGGAGCTGACGGAGGAAGACTATCAGGCGCTGCTGGCTGCTGCCGGAAAAGCGTCTGCAAAGGCGCGGGCCGTGCGCATTGTCGCAGCGGCAGGCGTGTCTGAAAAGGAGCTGCAGAAGCGCCTTGTCCGGAAGGGTGAGGAAGCAGCCGACGCGCAGGAAGCCGTCGGCTGGCTCAAGGAGCTGCATCTGCTCGATGACCGCGAGACAGCACGGCAGCTCGCTGCAAGCGCTGCGGCAAAGGGCTACGGGAAAAGCCGCATCAAAAATATTTTATTCGAAAAGGGCATCCCGCAGGAACTCTGGGAGGAGGCGCTTGCGGAGCTGCCCGAAATGGACGACGCCATTGACCACTTTCTGCTCCGCCGCTGGCAGGGGAAGGATCCGGACGAAAAAGAAGTAAAACGGACTGTGGACGCGCTCATCCGGCGCGGCCACAGCTGGAAGGATATCCAATCCGGCCTCCGGCGCTACCGCACCGGGCTGGAGCTGGAGGAAATCACGGAGGACGACATATCATGACCCATACGATCGGCATGATCTCGCTCGGCTGCGCCAAAAATCAGGTCAACGCCGAGCACATGCTCTGGCTGCTGCGGCAGGCGGGCTATGAGATCAGCCCAGACCCCGACGGTGCGGAACTCGTCATTGTCAACACCTGCGGCTTCATTGAATCCGCAAAGACAGAGGCCATTGACAACATTCTGGCCATGGCGCAGCTGAAAGCAGAAGGGAGAATTCAGAAAATTCTCGTCACCGGCTGTCTTGCCCAGCGCTATCAGGAGGAAATTCTGAAGGAGCTGCCGGAGGTCGACGGCGTGCTTGGCACAGGCTCGTATTACGATGTTGCGAACGCGGTCGGGCAGGTGCTGTCCGGCAAGCGCTACAAGCGTTTCGACGATATCAATGCCGATCAGTCGGAAGATGGCCGGATCCTCACAACGCCGGAATATTACGCCTATCTGAAAATTGCCGAGGGCTGCGATAACCACTGCGCGTACTGCGTCATTCCGAAGCTGCGCGGCAAGCTCCGCAGCCGCCCGATGGAAGATCTGATAAAGGAAGCGGAGCAGCTTGCGTCCGACGGCGTGAAGGAGCTGATCGTCGTCGCACAGGATACCAGCCGCTACGGCCTCGATCTCTACGGCGAGCGGAAGCTTGCGGAGCTGCTGCGCAGGCTCTGCAAAATCGACGGGCTGGTCTGGGTCCGGGTACATTATCTCTATCCCGATGAAATGTCGCAGGAGCTGATCGACGTTCTGGCAAACGAGCCGAAGATCGTCAAATATCTGGATATTCCCATCCAGCATATCAACGACGAGATCCTGCGTAAAATGAACCGGCGCGGCAACGGCGAATATGTCCGGCAGCTGTTCACAAAGCTCCGCCATGAGATCCCCGGCCTTGTGCTCCGCACGAGCCTCATTACCGGTCTTCCCGGCGAGGGCGAGGTGGAATTTGCACAGCTGTGCGATTTCCTGAAGGAATACAAGCTTGAACGCGTCGGTGCGTTCGCGTTTTCGCCTGAAGAGGGCACACGCGCAGCCGAAATGGAATATCCTGATACCGAGATCGCCAAGCAGCGCGCAGAGCAGGTTGCGGAGATTCAGTCGCGCATTATGGACGACTATAACGAGTCCTGTGTCGGTCAGGTCATGCAGGTGCTCTGCGAGGGCTATGACCCGGACGAGGACAGCTATTACGGCAGAACCTATGCCGATTCTCCCGACATTGACGGGAAGATCTGGTTCACAGCGGAAAAACACATTAAGACCGGCGATTTTGTAGACGTCCATGTCGTGGACACCTACGATGGAGAGCTTGTCGGCGTACTGGAGGAAGAATACAATGACGACTGCGAGTAAAATTACCCTTGTCCGTGTGGTGCTGATCCCGGTCTACATGGTTCTGATGCTGCTGTCAGCGAACGGCGCGGACTGGCTGCGCTGGGCCGCTGTTGCGGTCTTTGTGATCGCCAGCATTTCCGATTTTCTGGACGGCTATATTGCCCGCCACTACAATCAGGTCAGCGATTTCGGCAAATTCCTCGACCCGCTGGCCGATAAGCTGCTGGTGACGGCCTGCATGATGATCTTCGTCGGCTGGGGCCGGATGCCGTCCTGGGTCGTGTTCATCGTGATCGCGCGCGAGTTTGCCATCAGCGGCCTGCGCATGGTCGCGGCCAGCAATGGGACCGTGATCGCCGCCGGCTGGAGCGGCAAGATCAAGACCTCCTGCACGATGGTCGGTCTGATCGCCATGATGGTGCTGCCGAATCTTCCGACGCTGGATCTGGTCGTGAATATCGTCATTCTGGTCACAACGGTCTATTCCGGCGTGGAGTATTTCTGCAAAAACTGGGCCTGCCTCGGTCTTGCGAAGAAGGCTTGACTTTTTCCTGCTCCAATGATATGATTTCCCAAGAAAATTCAATATCGCGTTGATCGAAAAGAGTACCGCTGCTCCGCTTTTTCAGAGAGTCTCCGCCGTCGGCTGCAAACGGGGGCAAAGGCGATGCGGGAACGTGCGTTCGGGAGCGAGGGGAGACCCCGTTGAGGCTGACGTTACAGCCAGAGCAAGAAATCAGAGTGGAACCGCGAGTTTTTTGACCCGCCTCTTGAGCAATTCAGGAGGCGGGTTTTATATTGGAGGAGCTTCATTTGCATTTATTGGAGGATATCCGGGCATATAAGAAAAACGACCCTGCCGCACGGTCTGCCATTGAGGTCATGCTGCTGTATAACGGCCTGCACGCGACCATCGACTACCGGATCGCGCACTGGTTTTACCTGCGGCGCTGCTTTTTCATCGCCCGCGCGATCTCGCAGTGGTCGAAGATGTGGACGGGAATCGAGATCCATCCCGGCGCGACCATTGGCCGTCGGCTGGTCATTGACCACGGAACCGGCATCGTGATCGGCGAAACCGCCGAGATCGGGGACGACTGCCTGCTCTATCAGGGCGTAACGCTCGGCGGCACGGGCAAGGATATCGGCAAGCGCCATCCGACGCTTGGCAACAACGTCATGGTCGGCTCCGGCGCAAAGGTGCTTGGCCCGTTCCGCGTTGGCGACAACGCCCGCATTGCGGCAAACGCCGTAGTACTGCGCGAGGTGCCGGAGGGGGCGACGGTCGTCGGCGTTCCGGGCCGGATCGTCCGGCTCTGCGGCGATAAGCTCGACCATATTCACACGCCGGACCCGGTCATGCTGGAAATCGAAGAACTCAAGCGCCGCATGGCGCTGCTGGAAGAACAGATCAACGATACAAAAAAGGAGACTTGACGATGTATCTTTATAACTCTGCCACACACAAAAAGGAAGAATTTGTCCCCTATGACCCGAAGCTGGTCAAAATGTATACCTGCGGCCCGACGGTCTATCACTTTGCACACATCGGCAATCTGCGCAGCTATATCATGGAGGATGTGCTGGAAAAATACCTCCGCTACGCGGGCTATCCCGTGAAGCGCGTTATGAATATCACGGATGTCGGCCATCTGACCTCCGACGCAGATGAGGGCGAGGACAAGATGCTCAAGGGCGCCCGCCGCGAGCACAAAACGGTCATGGAGATCGCACAGTTCTACACCGACGCGTTCTTCGAGGACTGCCGCAAGCTCAACATCAAGAAGCCCGACGTCGTTCAGCCCGCCACAGGCTGCATTGACGAATATATCAAGATCATTACCAAGCTCCTTGACACCGGCTACGCCTATATCGAGGGCGGAAACGTGTATTTCGATACCTCCAAGCTTGAAAAATACTACATTTTCAACGAGCACAAAGAGGAAGACCTCGCCGTCGGCGTTCGCGAGGGCGTCGAGGAGGATACGAACAAGCGCAACAAGAACGACTTCGTGCTCTGGTTCACAAAATCCAAGTTTGAGGATCAGGCGCTCAAGTGGGATTCTCCGTGGGGCGTCGGCTATCCGGGCTGGCACATCGAATGCACCGGCATTTCGCTCAAATATCTGGGCGAACACCTTGATATCCACTGCGGCGGCATCGACAACGCTTTCCCGCACCATACGAATGAAATTGCGCAGTCCGAGAGCTACATCGGCCACCACTGGTGCAATTATTGGATGCACGTTATGCATCTGAACACCGCCAGCGGCAAAATGTCCAAATCGAAGGGCGAATTCCTGACGGTATCCCTACTGGAGCAGAAGGGCTACGACCCGCTGTGCTACCGCCTGTTCTGCCTGCAGAGCCACTACCGCCGTAATCTGGTCTTCACATGGGATAACCTCGACAATGCTGCCGGAACGTATCAGAAGCTGCTGACGAAAATCGCTGCGCTGAAGCCCGGCGACGGCGAGATCGACGAGGCTGCCGTGTCCGCACTGCGCGAGAAATTCAACGCCGCGCTCGGCAATGATCTGAATACCTCTCTTGCGATTACAGCACTGTACGACGTGCTCAAATACAAGACCAACGACGCGACGAAGCTGTTCGTCCTTGATGATTTCGACAAGGTACTGAGCCTTGACCTGTGCAAAAAGGCAGATGAGATCCGCAAGCGCAATGCGGCTGAAAAGCCTGCCGCAGGTGCGTATTCCATCTTCTGCGAGGATGGCAGTGACGATCCCGCTGTGACCGCGCAGATCCAGGCACGCTATGACGCGAAAAAGGCCAAAAACTTCGCCGAGGCCGACCGTATCCGCGACGAACTCAAGTCGCAGGGCATCGAGATCACCGATATCCCCGGCGGCGCAAAGTGGAAGCACATCTGAGCAAACAAAACCCGGAGCATTTGCTCCGGGTTTGCGCATCAAAAGATTATCCAATCTGAATTTACAGGAGTAGCTAATGAAAATATGCCAGCTGACAAACAGCACCGAAAAACAGGCTGTGACGCGGAGCATTCTGGAAGCACTTCCGGAATGGTTCGGTATCCCAGAGGCAAGGGAGGATTACATCACAGAAAGCGGCGATAAACAATTCTTCTGCGCCTATGACGCAGACAAGCCCGTTGGTTTTTTATATCTGAAAGAAACAGGAACGGCTACCGTCGAATTATACGTGATGGGCGTATTGAAGGAATATCACCGTCAGGGGATTGGCCGTGAGCTGTTTCAGCAAGCAAGAGAAGCGGCAGGCAAAGCTGGATACTCCTTTATGCAGGTAAAAACCGTGCAGATGGGAAGATATGCGGAATATGACAGTACGAACCGGTTTTACCTGTCGCTCGGCTTTCAGGAATTTGAGGTATTTCCGACATTATGGGATGAATGGAATCCCTGTCAGGTATACGTGATGGCAATATAATTCTGTGGGGTCGGCGGCTTATTTCTTCGGCTTCCGGTCGAAGAACGGGGACTTTCCGCTGATGCTGAGGGGCAGGCCAAGCACCAGCGAAGCCTTTTCTCCGAGCAGGCCGAGGCTTTTTGCCGCACGGCCAACGGAGAACATCACGCGGCTGTCGACGCGCGCGTCGGCTGCTGCGGCAGCGGCGGAGCCGATGGCGATGCCGATATCGATGGCATCCCACGCGCACAGGCCGTCCTTTTCTGTACAGTCGGCGCAGCTTTCGAAGTGACAGTACTGACAGCCCGCGTCAAGCCCGCGCCGCACCTCCTCCATTCCGAAAAGCACCACAGCGTCGGACGCGTCAACGTTATCTGCGTCACGGTTAAAGAACGCATAATCCAGCTCGTCGGCCAGATTCCGCATCTGCGCGGCCAGCTGGCTTTTATCCTCGCCCGTTAAAACGCAGGTCACGAGGCCGTCCATGCCTCTGGTTTTCGGCGCGGTGCGCGCTGCGGCGCAGATCTTTGCCGCCGTATCCAAAACGGCGCGGGATTCCATGTCCTTCGAAGAGTAGATCATATCGAAATGCTCCTTTTCTTTTTTCTTTAGGGTGTATCTGAAAACTCATGATGTGACCGGCAGCGAGGGATTTTTGCGTTGCGCAAGACATTTTTTCGCAGGAATACTGACGTATTTCAAGGAAAAATGACGCGGCGCACCGCAAAAAGGCCCGCTGTCCGGGTGCGTTGGGAGTTTTCAGATACACCCTAGTATAATCTTTTCACGAAAAACCGTCAACCGGAAGAAGCGCCTTTCTTGAAAGAAGGGCGGAAATGTGGTAAACTAACCAAAGAAATGCAAAGGAGTTTACGCCCATGAAGCTGATGGTTCTCGACGGAAACAGCGTCATCAACCGCGCCTATTATGGCGTCCGTGCACTGACGACCAGAGACGGGTTCTTTACAAATGCCATTTATGGCTTTCTGAATATTCTGGAAAAGCTGCGCGCGGACGAAAAGCCGGACGCGCTCTGCGTCGCGTTTGACCTTAAAGCGCCAACATTCCGCCATTTGAAATATGACGGCTATAAGGCCACGCGCCATCCCATGCCGGACGAGCTTGCCATGCAGATGCCCGTTATGAAGGATGTGCTGCGGGCCATGCGCATCCCGATTTTTGAATGCGAGGGCTGGGAAGCCGACGATGTGATCGGCACGATCGGAAAACGCTGTGGCCATGCGGGCTGGGACTGCGTGATCGTCACCGGCGACCGGGATTCTTTGCAGCTGATCGATGAACACGTGACGGTCAAGCTCGTCTCGTCCAAGCTGTCCCAGACCGTCGCAGTTAACTATGATCCCGCAAAATTCCGTGAGGAATATGGCTTTGAGCCCATTCATCTGATCGACCTGAAGGCGCTCATGGGCGACAGCTCAGATAATATCCCTGGCGTTGCGGGCGTCGGCCCGAAGACGGCGACGCAGCTGCTGCTGGACTACGGCACGTTGGACGGCGTGTACGCACATCTGGATGCGGTCAAGGAAAAGCTGCGTGCCAAGCTCGAACAGGGGAGGGACAGCGCGTATCTGTCCTACGATCTGGCGACAATCCGCTGCGAAGCGCCGATCGAGTTTTCGCCGGAAGCTTGCCTTGTACAGCCGTATGACGAAGCAGCTCTATACGAGCTGTTTGCCCGTCTGGAGTTCACGCGGCTCATTGCCCGGTACGGCCTGCACGCGCCGCAGGAGACAGCGGAGAACGGCATGATCGATGGCGTCTGCACAAGCGAGGTCGTAAGCGACGCCGCCCGCGCCGAGGCGCTTGCGGCATCCTTCCAGAAAGAACATTATGTAAATCTGATTGCAGAACCGGATTTATCTGCAATTGCGGTCAATACGGATGAAAGCGGCTATTATTTCTGCGGGGACGCGCTGGAAAGTACGAAATTTATGTCAACCCTGTTCGGCGTGTCCGTCAAGAAGGTCACGCACGACTGCAAGCCGCTCATGCGCCGCCTGCTGGAGCTTGGATACCCGGCGGAGAGCTTCATTTTCGATACCGCGCTGGCCGCCTACGATCTCGACGCGACACAGGGAAGCTACGACCTTGACCGCGTGGTCACGCATCTGCTCGGCTTTGAGATCGGCCGCGCGGACAAGGACGAGGTCGGCGAAGAGGCTGCACGGGTGTGCAATCGGCTTGCGGAGGCGTCTGCGGTCGCGGCACTGTATAAGGCGCTGCCGGAAAAGCTTGCGCAGAACGGCATGGAAAAGCTCTATTATGAGATCGAGCTGCCACTCTGCCGGGTACTGGCCGAGATGGAATATGCGGGCGTCAAGGCTGACCAGATGGCCCTGATCTCGTTTGGAAATATGCTGCAAAGCCGCATTGAAGCGGCCCAGCAGACCATTTTCGCTTTCGCCGGGCGCGAATTCAATATCAATTCCACGAAGCAGCTCGGCGAGATCCTGTTTGATGAGCTGGGACTGCCCGCAGGCAAGAAGACGAAGAGCGGCTATTCGACAAACGCGGATGTGCTCGAAAAGCTCAAGGGCAAGCACCCGATCATTGAGGCGATTCTCGATTACCGTGCCATGACAAAGCTCAAAAGCACGTATGCCGACGGGCTTGTCAAGCAGATCGCGGACGACGGGCGCATTCACACCACCTTCCAGAACCTTGTCACGGCCACGGGCCGCCTGTCCTCGACAGATCCGAACCTTCAGAATATCCCCGTCCGCACGGAGCTTGGCAGCGAGATCCGCCGGATGTTCGTGCCAAGCGACGGCTGCGTCTTCGTTGACGCGGATTACAGCCAGATCGAGCTGCGCGTTCTGGCGCATATCGCTGACGATCAGACCATGCAGGAGGCGTTTCAATCCGGCTTCGATATCCACACCGCGACGGCTGCACAGGTCTTCGGCGTGGAGCCGGAGCAGGTCACGCCGCTCATGCGCCGCCACGCAAAGGCCGTCAATTTCGGTATCGTATACGGCATTTCGGAGTTCTCCCTCTCCGAGGACATCGGCGTCACGCGCAAGGAAGCGCGGCAGTATATCGACAATTACCTGGCGCATTATGCAGGCGTCCGGACCTATATGCATGAAATTGTCGAGCAGGCAAAGCGGGATGGCTATGTGACCACGCTCTTTGGCCGCCGCCGTGAGCTGCCGGAGCTCAAAAGCAGCAACTTCAATATCCGCTCGTTCGGTGAGCGCGTTGCGCTCAACACCCCCATTCAGGGTACGGCAGCGGATATCATCAAGCTGGCCATGATTCGCGTCGACGCGGCGCTCCGAAAGCAGAAGCTCAAGGCGCGGCTCGTTTTGCAGGTGCATGACGAGCTGATCGTCGAGTGCCCGGTCAAGGAAGCGGAGCAGGTCAAAAAAATTGTGACCGCCGAGATGGAAAACGTCGTGCAGCTGAAGGTCCCGCTGCTGGCGGAAGCGAAGTCCGGCGCGAGCTGGTATGAGGCAAAGTAAAGAACATGACGGAACTTACCATAACACCGATGGAGCCGGAGCATCTTGCGCAGATCGCCGCGCTGGAAATTGCCTGCTTTTCTGACCCCTGGCCGGAGTCAATTCTTGTACGTGAGCTGCAGAACCCGCTGAGTCTCTGGCTCTGCGCCGTAGACGGCGATACCGTCGCTGGCTATATTGGCAGCCAAACCGTTCTGGGCGAATCCGATATGATGAACATTGCGGTACATCCGGATTATCGCCGGAGGGGCGTTGGCCGTGCGCTCGTTCTTGCGCTGTGTAAGGCGCTGAGAAGACAGATGCTGGCGTCGGCCCTGACGCTCGAGGTCCGGGATTCCAACGCGCCCGCAATCGCGCTCTATGACTCGCTCGGCTTTGAGCAGATCGGCCTGCGGAAAAACTATTACCAACACCCCAAAGAGGATGCACGCATTCTCAGAAAGGAACTGAAATGAAAATTCTTGCCGTGGAATCCTCCTGTGACGAAACTGCCGTCGCTGTCGTGGAGGACGGAAGAACAGTTTTGACGGACTGCATCGCCTCACAGGTCGCACTGCACCGGCTTTACGGCGGCGTTGTGCCGGAGCTGGCCTCGCGCAAGCATATTGAAGCAATTTACGCGCTGGCAGACGAGGCGCTTTCCCGTGCGTCCATAACGCGGCAGGAGATCGACGCGATTGCCGTGACGTATGCGCCGGGGCTGATCGGCGCGGTGCTGGTGGGCGTAAATTTTGCGAAGGCGGCGGCGTACAGCCTCGGCGTGCCGCTCGTTCCGGTTCACCATATCCGGGGGCATATCGCGGCCAATTATCTGGCGTATCCCGATCTGGAGCCGCCGTTTCTTTGCCTCGTCGTCTCCGGAGGGCATACGCTGATTGTTGACGTGCAGGATTACACAAAATTTCACATCATGGGCACGACCCGCGACGATGCGGCAGGGGAGTGCTTTGACAAGATCGCCCGCGTGATCGGTATGCCGTATCCCGGCGGCGCGGCGCTTGACAAAGCGGCGCAGACCGGCGACGAAACAAAATATCCCATGCCGCATACGAAGCTCAGCGGAAATCCGCTCGATATGTCCTTTTCGGGTCTTAAAACAGCGGCGCTGAACCTTATTCACACGCATGAGCAGCGCGGTGAGGCTCTGGATATCCCGTCGCTTTGCGCGTCGTTTTCCAAGGCGGTCAGTGATATGCTCGTGCCGCGGACGATGCAGGCATTGAAGGAAACTGGCTACAAAACGCTTGCCATCGCGGGCGGCGTCGCTGCCAATTCCCGCATTCGGGGCGAATTCATGCGCGAAACACAGCGGCTCGGCGTTCGTCTGTGCATGCCGCCCCTCAGCCTCTGCGGCGACAACGGCGCCATGATCGGCGCGCAGGGCTACTACGAATATCTGGCCGGAAAACGCGCAGGGCAGGATCTCAACGCCTATGCAACGATGAGTCTGGAAAACGGATAAAAAAGAACGGAGAAAGGCCCCCTGCCGGTAAGACAGTAAAATTCAAACTTCTCGGAACAGGCATGATTCGATCATGCCTGTTCCGCTTTTAGCAGTTCATCCTAGGTGACCCCAGATAAAGATCGAACTGCAGAACACGCCATTCTACTGACAGCGGAGGGCAAGGCAACGAACTTTATCCCTCACTTTTTCAAAACAACTTGACAGATTCAAATAACAAGAGTATAATACAACATGACAATGATAGTTGTCATTAAGACAAGTAAAATCGTCAGACGGAGGTGCTGCATGATACTGCAAAATCGCTTGAAAGTATTCAGGGCGATCCTGAATGTGAATCAGCAGGAAATGGGGCACTTATGCGGCGTATCACGGCAAACGATCAGCCTGATCGAGCGCGGCGATTATTCGCCGTCCGTTACACTTGCTCTGACGATCGCAAAGGTATGCGGCGTTACGGTTGAAGAAGTCTTCTATTTACAGGAGGAAACGGAAAATGAAAAATGACGAAATCAAAGAGGCAAATCGAAAAGCTCTGCCTAAGTTTTTGCTTTTTGCGGTCGTATGTGCGATTGTCGGCGGTGTAATCGGCTATTACTCCGGTTATGGTGCGGCAAAAGGAGGGATGGATGAACTGGTCGGCATGATGAAAGAAACGGGAGCGTTTTTCGGAACGCACATTGCTCCGTGGCTGATGGTTGCGATAGCAATCATCGTGCCTGTACTCTGCCTCCCGATTTATCGGAGTGCAAAGAAATTGCTCGCTGCGTGGGATGGCGAGGATGAGGCTATCTCGGATACTATTGACCGAAAGTTGTCTGTCGTAATTTGGATCGCGAGCGCAAGCTTTATCGTCGCCTATTTTCTGATCGCGGCATCCTATTCGGGAGGTTTTGCAATATTTGACGACATGGAGAAAACCATTGTATTTTTCATCGGTATCGTCTCTTTCTTCGCTATTATGATTGAAGCGATCCTCTTTCAGCAAAAGTGCGTAGATACAACTAAGCAAATGAATCCCGAAAAGAAAGCGTCCGTCTACGATATGAGATTTCAAAAAAAGTGGATTGACGACTGCGATGAAGCCGAAAAAATTATGATCGGCAAGTGTGCGTTCAAAGCATACTCCGCAACAAATGCGGTGTGTACGGTTTTGGCGATCGTGCTTGCGGTCTGTGCGCTTGTGTTCGACATTGGATTCCTGCCCTCATTTACTGTATGCCTTATTTGGGCTGTAAATATATCGATGTACTGTAAAGAAGCAATGCGATATTCCGAAGCAGGAAATAGAATCTCCTGAATATAAATTGGGAGGGATGCGCAAATGGACAGTCTTTACCTCATTTTGCTTGCCCTGTTCCTTCTTGTGATTATCCCATGGATCATGCGGCAAAGGAGACTGGCAGCAGTCAGGCATATTTTGAATCAAAAAAAGCAGAACAAGGAGAACAGTGAAATGAAAGAACTGGCAAAACGGTTTATCGGCGAAGAGTGCATCATTTATACGATCACTTCAAATGACGGCAGCGTACAGGGAGTGATAAAAGAAATTGACGACGGCGGTATGGTCATAGAGAAGAAGACGGGAGAACTGGAGATTATCAATCTGGATTTTGTCACCCGTATCCGGCAGTATCCGAGAAAGAAGAACGGAAAGAAAAAGGACATCGTATTGGACTAAGTATCCGAGCGGAAAATCGGTGATTTTCTACCCTTATATGTGCAAAACAGGCGGCGCCCAACCGAAGCTGAGTGCCGCCTGTTTTTGTTGTCCAATCCTGCCCGGCAGATGCCAATTTTGCAGTTATCTCAAATTACTGCCTTATCGGCACACGCCAAAATGCCGCTGCCGGTTTTCTCCGTTTTTTTAATATGCAGTTAGCAATCAGATCCGCAGCAGCCGCTTGGCGTTTCCGCCGAGGATGGCCGCTTTTTCCTCATCCGAGAGGGGAAGTGCGCGGATATGCCGCAGCTCGGTCTGCGGGTCTGCCCACGGGCTGTCTGTGCCGAACAGGACGCGCTCTGCGCCGAACGTGCGGACGAGGTTCACGAACGCTTCATCAGAAAGCCATTGGGGATCGTCCTCCGCTGCGTCCGCCGGACGGAGCGAGAAGGCCGTGTCCAGCAGAGCCGGGGTATCCGCAAGTAGCTCCGGAACTTCTTCCCAGCAGCACCAGCCACCCATATGCGCCAGCACCAGCGTCACAGGACCGACCTGACGAAGCGCATTTCTCACCTTTTCCGGCGTGCAGCATCGGCAGCCGGGAAAGCCAATATCGAAGCCTGCATGCGTCACGACGATCAGCCCAAGCTCGCCCGCCCGCTCTAAAATGCGCAGATATTTTGGATCGTCCAGATCGGTCTGCTGATAAGCCGGATGAAGCTTGATGCCGCGCATATTTCGGGCCGCAATGCGGTCAAGCTCCTGCTTCCAGTCTGCATAGTCCGGATGGATGCAGGCAAAGGAAAACATATTTGTGACAAACGCATGCTCGTTGTGTGTTGCGGCGGCATCGTTGATATGATGCACCTGCTCCGGCTTCGTTGCGACCGGGAGAATGATCGAACGGTCGACGCCTGCGGCCCGTTCTGCCAGCAGCAGGCCGCCTGCCGTGCCGCTGGAATACGCGGGAATATGTGCTCTGTTGGACAGGCGAGCAATCGCCGCGGCTGCGATCTGATCCGGAAATGTGTGCGTGTGGAAGTCGATAATCATGGGAAACCTCTCTGTCTGAAAATCGGTCGATACGTTCAGGGTGCGTCTGTGTGCCAGCGGAACCTGGATTCCGTGCCGTGCAGCAGACGGCTGATATTTTCCCGATGTGCCCAGATCACGAGCGCCGCGATGAGAAGCGACAGCACGAACACCGTCCAATTCCCCGGACAGAAGATCAGTGTTGTGACCGGGAAGCTGACTGCACCCGAGACAGATCCGAGCGAGACATACCGCGTTGTGAGCCACAGCAGCGCAAACAGTCCCCAGCCGACCGCCGCAATGCGCCAGTCCAGCAGCAGCAGGAGCGTACCGCTGCAAAGAATGCCCTTGCCGCCCTTAAAGGAATAGAACGCAGGGAAAATGTGTCCAATTACGCAGAACAGGGCGGAAAAATACTCGCCCTCCAGCCGGAGTCCCAGATACGCGTCGAATACAGCCGAGCCGAGCTTTACTGCGACAAATGCCTTGAGCATATCGACCAGTATGACGCAGATCGCGAATTTTTTGCCGTATACGCGGTAGAAATTGGTCAGCCCCGCGTTGTGGCTGCCGTGCCTGCGAATGTCATCCCTGTAAAACAGGAACGACGTGATGATTGCGCCGTTGCAGCAGCCCGCCAGATAAGCCCCAGCCGCGACACAGATCATCAGTGCGGTGGAAGCAAACGTCAATTCGTGCATAAAACGCCTCCAAAGAACAGATACCGGTATTTTACCGGATTAAAAGCCGCGATGCAAGCGAAAAATGGGCGATTCAGGCAGGATCGGGAAAATGTACGAAAGAGGCCGCTGCCGAAGCAGCGGCCCTATCAGAATTCACGGTCATTTTGCAGCGGTGAAGTTGACGGCAATCGCCGTGCCCTTGCCAGGATCGCTCTTGAGCTCGATCTTCGCGCCGTGGTACTGTGCGGCGTGCTTGACAATGGAGAGGCCAAGACCAGTGCCGCCAACCTCCTTGGAGTGGCTCTTATCGACGCGGTAGAAGCGCTCAAACACGCGGCTCTGGTCAGCGTAGGGAATGCCGATGCCGGTATCCACGACGGAAAGCGTGGTCGTCGGTCCATTCTGCCAGACAGAAACAGCGACATTGCCGCCCGGAACGTTATACTTGATCGCGTTGTCGCAGAGGTTATAGACCATTTCCTGTAAAAGCTGCTCGACACCCTGAATTACGGCGTGCTGCCCGGAGAGACTGAGCGTGATATTCTGCCGCTGCGCGACGGGGCGGAGGCTCTCGATCACGCTGCCCGCCAGCACATACAGGTCGACCGGCGTTTTTGCGAAGTTTGCCGTGCCCTCGTCCAGCCGGGAAAGCTGGATGATGTCGTCGACCAGATCGATCAGACGGCGGGATTCCCGGTAAATGTCGCCGGAGAATTCCTGCATCTTTTCCTTCGGGACCATCCCCTCCTTCATAAGCTCGGCAAAGCCGGTGATGGAGGTCAGCGGCGTTTTCAGCTCATGCGAAACATTGGCCGAGAATTCGCGGCGCAGCGCCTCACGCTGTTCGCGCTCGGTCACGTCCATGAAGATCAAGATCGCGCCCGTCACGCGGCTGCCGGTAATGACCGGATTGGCATACAGCTGCCACGTGCCGCCGCCGAAGGAAAGCTCCTCGTCGCCGCGCGTTCCATCCAGCGCAGCATCGACCAGCGTCAGAAGCTCACCGGAGCAGACGGCCTGATGCAGATTTTCAGGCTTCGGCGTCCCGTCAATCCCCAGCAGACGCAGTGCGCTGCGGTTGCTGGAAAGAATGTTGCACTTATCGTCGACGATCAGAAAGCCCTCGCGCATATTCTCCGTGATCGCGTCAAACTCGCGTTGCCGCGTTGACAGCTCACTCAGCTGCGTGCGGATGGTGCGGTTCTGCTCCTGCAGGCGGGAGATCAGCGGCTGAAGCTCCGGATAGGTCGGCGTGGCGTTCGGATTATCGGGATTGATGGCGTTGATGGGCCGGACAATCTGCTTGGCCAGCCGCATGGCAAGCAGTCCGCACAGCACCAGCACCAGCACAACAATCCACAAAGACGGCTGCACCAGCATCAGCGCCATGGCCGCTACGCTCGTCTGCTTTCCGGCCACGCGGAGAACCGTCCCGTCCTTCAACAGACGCGCGTAATAGTTGTTCTTTTCCAGAATCGTGGAGGAATAGCGGTCAGACCGTCCGCTTCCCGTCTCGAAGGCCCCCTGCACCTCCGGGCGCTGAAGGTGATTCTCCATCGTATCGGCGTCCGCCATATTGTCATAGAGCACAGAGCCGTCCGGCGCGATCCATGTGATGCGCTCGTCAGACTGCATCGCGGCGAGATACTCTTCGCCGCCGCAGATCTGCATCCCCTCCGCAATGTGCTCGGCTTCGACCTCCAGAATGTCATATGCCTGCGCCTGATAGTTCGAGTACATAATGAAGAAAAAGAGCAAAATACAGGCAAGCAGAACGGTAAACCCGATCAAAAACGCGTTTCGAAATATCTTGGCCGTCACAGATCCTCACCTCCGATCTTATAGCCGATGCCGCGCACCGTCTCGATATAGCTGCCCGCTTCGCCGAGCTTGACGCGCAGCGTTCGGATATGCACGTCCAGCGTCCGGTTTTCCCGTTCGGACTCAAAGCCCCAGACGCGGTCCATCAGCGTTGCGCGCGTCAATACGATGCCCTTGTTGCGCAGCAGCAGGCACAAAAGCTCAAATTCCTTGTTGGTCAGCATCACGTCCTTGCCGCCGACCTTGACCTCGTGGCGGTCAGGGGAGACGAACAGCAGGCCGAGCGAAAAATCGCCGCTCGTCTGCGCAGGCTCTGCTCGGCGCAGGACTGCGCGGATGCGCGCGATCAGCTCCAGCATGGAAAACGGCTTGGAAACAAAGTCGTCCGCGCCGTGGTCAAGTCCGATCACGCGGTCGTATTCCGAATTTTTCGCCGTCAGCATAATGATGGGCAGGCGTTTGGTCGCAGGCCGCGCGCGCAGCTTTTTCAGGATGGACAGGCCATCTTCTTCCGGCAGCATGATATCGAGCAGCACCAGCTCCGGAAGCTCTGTGTCCATAGCCCGCCAGAATTCCGAAGGAAGCGCAAAGCCCTTTGCCTGAAAGCCCTGGCTGTCCAGTCCGTAGAGCACAAGCTTGCGGATGGAATCGTCGTCTTCCAGTAAATAGATCATCTGAACCACTCCTTTTGCGAATACGATAAAGCAGAAATGTAAAATCGTCGTTCCTCTTTATGTTAAGTTTACGTGAAATGTAAAGAAAAAGCAAGATTTAACATGAATTTAAGATAAAAGATACATAACATTTAATCTTCGTAATTTAACATACAATTAACAAACAGAGAGGATGTTATGCGTGGGTATTTCGAATGTGATCTCGCTGCTGAGCGGCATCGCGCTGTTTTTGTTCGGCATGGCCCTGATGGGGGACGGACTGAAGCAGGTCGCGGGTAATAAACTGGAGCTGATTCTGTACCGGCTGACCGGCAATCCCATCAAGGGCTTTCTGCTGGGCGCCGGCGTAACGGCGGTGATCCAGTCCTCGTCCGCCACATCGGTCATGATCGTCGGCTTTGTCAACTCCGGTATGATGAAGGTGCGGCAGGCCATTTCCATCGTGCTGGGCGCGATCCTCGGTACGTCCATCACGGGCTGGATCATCTGTCTTTCCGACATCGGCTCGACCGGAGGCTGGCTCGACCTGTTCTCCACGGCGACGCTCACGGGCGTGATCTCGGTCATCGGCATCGTTCTGCGTATGGCGGCAAAGGACCCGGCTAAAAAGCACATCGGCGATATCCTGATGGGCTTCGCGGTCCTGATGTTCGGTATGTCCACAATGTCCGCCGCCGTTTCGCCGCTGCGCGAGGACCCGACCTTTATCCGCATCCTGACGTCCTTCTCCAATCCGTTCCTCGGCATCCTCTTCGGTACGCTGTTTACCTGCGTGCTGCAGTCCGCGTCTGCCGCAGTCGGCATTTTGCAGGCGCTCGCGTCGACCGGCATCATTGATTTTTCCATAGCGCTTCCCATCATCATGGGCATTGCCATCGGCGCGGCCATGCCGGTGCTGCTGTCCGCCATCGGCGCGTCTGTCGACGGCAAACGGACGGCCATGGTTTATCTGGTCGCCGAGGTCACGGGCGTGATCCTCTTTGCGGCGATTTATTATACGCTTGACGCGCTGATCCGCTTCCCGTTTGCCGACCGTATCATGACCAGCGTATCCATTGCGTTTGTCAATACGGTGTTCCGTTTCATCAAGGTCGTCGCGCTGCTGCCGTTTACAAAGCAGATCGAAAAGACCGTCAACTTCCTGGTGCGCGACAAGCCGCAGCAGAAGGAGGTCGAGCCGGAGGCCATGCGGCTTGAAGAACGCTTCATCCAGCATCCTGCGCTCGCCATCGAGCAGAGCCGCCTGACCATCAACGCCATGGCCGAGGAGGCCAAGCGGAATTTTGTCGAGGCAGTTGCGCTGCTGCATGGCTATTCCAACGAACAGTTCAAGCTGGTTGAGGATCTGGAGAACTCTGTAGACCGGTATGAGGACAAACTCGGCACCTATCTCGTCAAGGTCACCGAGCGAGAAATGACAGTCAAGCAGAACGCAGAAGTATCCAAATTCCTGCATACGATCTCTGATTTCGAGCGTATTTCCGACCACGCCCTGAATATTGCCGAGGCTGCGAAGGAGCTGCACGAAAAGAACCTGTCCTTCTCCGAGGCGGCGGCGCACGAGTTGGAGGTCATGGAGGCCGCTCTGACAGAGATTCTGTCCACGGCGATCCGCTCGTTCGTCAATAACGATCTGCAGCTTGCCGCCCGCGTCGAGCCGCTTGAAGAGCTGATCGACAATCTCTGCGACGAGATGAAGCTCCACCATGTCGACCGCCTGCAAAAGGGACTCTGCACACTTGGACAGGGCTTTGTGTTCAACGATCTTTTGACAAACTATGAGCGCGTCGCAGATCACTGCTCCAACATCGCGGTCGCTCTGATCGAGCTGGAGTCGGATTCGTTCGATACGCACGAGTATCTGAACAGCCTCAAGGAGCTCAAATCCGATATGTACGAGCGGTATTATGAAGAATACCGCCGGATCTATCAATTATAATCCAAACGGCAGGGGAGTCCCTGCCGTTTTTTCGGGGGAGGGAATGCCCAATATGCTGACCGGACGATTTGCGCCCAGCCCCAGCGGCAGGATGCACCTTGGGAATGTGTTTTCCGCGCTGCTGGCCTGGCTTTCCGTGCGAAGCCGGAACGGGCGGATGCTGCTGCGCATTGAGGATCTGGACCCGGATCGGTGCAGGCCGGACTATATTGAAACGCTCAAGCGCGATCTGGACTGGCTCGGCCTTGACTGGGACGAGGAACAGACGCCGCAGTCCATGCGGGCAGACGCCTATCATGCGGAATTTGAACGGCTGCGTGCGCTCGGGCTGGTCTATCCGTGCTATTGCTCCCGCGCCGAGCTGCACGCGGCCTCCGCGCCGCACGCGTCAGACGGCAATGTGATCTATGCTGGAACCTGCAGGAGCTTGACAGAGGCAGAGCGCACGGCGAAAATAAGGAAGCCCGCGTGGCGCGTGATTGTGCCGGATACAGTCATAACCGTACAGGACGGCCTGCAGGGCGCGTATTCCGAGAACCTCGCGCGGGACTGCGGCGACTTTATCATCCGCCGTTCCGACGGCGTATACGCCTACCAGCTCGCAGTCGTGACCGATGACGCGGCAGGCGGCGTCACAGAGGTCGTCCGGGGGCGCGATCTGCTGAGCTCCGTGCCGCGTCAGGTGTGGCTGCAAAAGACACTTGGGTTTCCAACACCTGCATACTATCACGTTCCGCTGCTGCTTGCGCCGGACGGACGGCGGCTGAGCAAGCGGGAAAAATCGCTGGACCTCGGCGCGCTGCGGGAGCGCTGCACGCCGGAGCAGCTGGTCGGAACGCTTGCGTTCCTTGCAGGCCTTCAGCCCGAACCTGCGCCTGCTGCACCTGCCGCGCTGGTATCTGGATTTGCGTGGAAAAACGTCCAATCCGACAATGTCGTAATTCATTCCGAATTCGGATGCGATATATCATAAATGGTATAAGCTAATTCGTAACATGGAATGTATCGGTATTTTTTTATCGATTTTCTTGTTTACAACAGAATGGAAGATGTGGTATACTGAGTGTGTTGGATTATCAGAACGAACAAGAAATTACTGATGATTTGAAGGGATGAACAAGTTATGTACAAAATCGTGCGCAAGAAAGAGCTGAACGCTGCCGTCACGTATATGGAGATCGAAGCTCCGTTCGTTGCCCGCAAGGCAAAGGCCGGTCAGTTCATCATTTTCCGTGTCGACGAGAAATCAGAGCGCGTTCCGCTGACGATCGCGGGCTATGACCGCGAAAAGGGAACGGTTGCGATCATCTTCCAGAAGGTCGGCCTGTCCACCGAGATGCTCGGCAGTCTGAACGAGGGTGACTATATTCAGGACTTCGTCGGCCCGCTTGGCAAGCCGACGGACGTGGAGGGCAAAAAGCGCGTGTGCGTAGTTGGCGGCGGTGTCGGCTGTGCAATCGCGTATCCGTCCGCAAAGGCGTTTAAAGAGGCTGGCGTCGAAACCGATGTGATCGTTGGCTTCCGCAACAAGGACATCGTCATTCTCGAAGACGAGTTCAAGCAGGCCTGCGACCATCTGTACCTCATGACCGACGACGGCTCCTACGGCGAACACGGCTTCGTGACCGTCAAGCTGCAGCAGCTGCTTGAGTCCGGTATCCAGTATGACGAGGTCCTCGCCATCGGCCCGATCCCGATGATGAAGTTTGTCTCCAAGACGACCGAACCGTTCGGCGTCAAGACCGTTGTCTCGCTGAACCCGATCATGGTCGACGGAACCGGTATGTGCGGCGGCTGCCGCGTCACGGTCGGCGGCGAGGTAAAGTTCGCCTGTGTCGACGGCCCGGATTTTGACGGCCACAAGGTCGATTATGACGAGCTCATGAGCCGCAACAGCGTCTACCGCGAGAGAGAAGCAGAAGAGCGCAAGACCCATATCTGCCGCATCCAGAAGATGGGCGAAGAGCTCATCAAGTAAGGGGAGGGAATCATCATGGCTAATATGCAGGCTACCAAGACTCCGATGCCGGAGCAGGACCCGAACGTCCGCAATAAGAATTTCAAGGAAGTCACGCTGGGTTATACCGCTGAGATGGCCATCAATGAGGCCAAGCGCTGCCTGCAGTGCAAGAAGCCGCACTGTGTCGAGGGCTGCCCGGTCAATATTCATATTCCCGAATTTATCCATGAGGTCGCCGAGGGCAACTTCGAAAAGGCCTATGAGATCATCACCGATACCAATGCGCTGCCCGCCCTTTCCGGCCGTGTCTGTCCGCAGGAGACGCAGTGCGAATCCAAATGCGTTCGCGGCAACAAGGGCGAGCCAGTCGCGATCGGCCGTCTGGAGCGCTTTGTCGCCGACTGGTACCGCGAGAACATCAACGCCATGCCGAAAAAGGCTGAGTCCAACGGCATCAAGGTCGCTGTCGTCGGCTCCGGCCCGTCCGGCCTGACCTGCGCGTCGCTGCTTGCCAAGAAGGGCTATGCGGTGTCCCTGTTTGAGGCGCTGCACACTGCCGGTGGCGTTCTGGTCTACGGCATTCCGGAGTTCCGTCTGCCGAAGGCTATTGTCGCCAATGAGGTCGAAAAACTGAAGGCGCAGGGCGTTGAAGTCATGACCGATATGGTCATCGGCAAGGTCCTGTCCATCGACGAGCTGTTTGAGATGGGCTTTAAGGCTGTGTTTATCGGCTCCGGCGCAGGTCTTCCGATGTTCATGCACATCCCCGGCGAATCCCTCAAGGGCGTCTGCTCGGCAAATGAATACCTGACCCGCATCAACCTGATGAAGGCGTATCTCGAAGAGAGCGACACGCCGATCCTGCACTCCAAGGCAGCGGCGATCGTCGGCGGCGGCAACGTCGCGATGGATGCCGCCCGCTGCGCAAAGCGCATGGGCACCGACAAGGTGTACATCGTCTACCGCCGCGGCGAGGCCGAAATGCCCGCCAGACTGGAAGAGCAGCACCACGCGAAGGAAGAGGGCATCGAGTTCCTGACGCTCACCAACCCGACCGAGATCCTCGGCGGTGAGGATGGCCGTGTGTGCGGCATGAAGTGCATCAAGATGGAGCTTGGGGAACCTGACGCGTCCGGCCGCCGCCGCCCGATCCCCGTTGAGGGCAGCGAATTCGTGCTGGATGTCGATATGGTCATCATGTCCCTCGGCACATCTCCGAACCCGCTGATCCGCTCCACCACGCCGGGCCTCGAGACAAACAAAAAGGGCGGCATCATCGTCGACGAGAACGAAATGTCTACCCGTGAAAACGTCTTCGCAGGCGGCGACGCCGTTACCGGCGCTGCGACTGTCATTCTGGCTATGGGCGCAGGCAAGAAGGCTGCGGAAGCCATCGACCGCAAGCTGCAGGGCAAATAAGCTGTTTAACAGCCGGCAGTCCCGGCTACAATCTCCATAAACGCAGAAGCTCCGGCAGCGTTTGCTGCCGGAGCTTTTCAAATGATGGAGGGTCTTATGAAGGTCAAGGATTGTATGTCCAGAAATGTCGTCAGCGTCGGTGCACAGGAGCCGGTTTCCGTTGCAGCGCGGCTCATGAGCCGGTATAACCTCGGCTTTCTGCCGGTTCAGGGGGAAAATGGGCGGCTCTGCGGGGTTCTGACAGATCGCGACGTTGTGCTGCGCTGCGTCGCGGCAGGGAAAGCGGCAGAGCAGATGCGTGTGAGTGAGGTCATGTCCGCAGGCGTTTTGTCCGTCGAGGCAGGGGAGGATGCGGCAAAGGCCGCGCGCCTCATGTCCCGCGCGCAGCTGCGCAGACTGCCGGTCACGCAGAATGGAAAGCTGACCGGCATGATCTCCGTTGCGGATTTTGCGCGGCGCGGCAATTTTGGCATGGAAACAGCGCAGTGCATGGAAGCCATTTGCAGCCCGGTCGTGCATCTGGATTAAAAATGCGCGCTGCGTATGCAGCGCGCACCAAAATCAATATTCCACTTCCTGATTGGCCGGTGTTTCCAGCAGCTCCGGGTTTTCCAGCAGCTTCTTGAGCAGGCGGATGGTCTTGGAGTAATAATAGCCGTCTGCCAAACGCTCGTCGATGGTGAGGCCCAAATCGAGCATTTCGCGCATTTCGATCGTGCCGTCCTCGTGATAGACCGGACGCTTCGACTTTTCGCCGATGATGCAGAACACGGAGCAGGTGCCCCAGTTCGTCAGATGATGATAGCCGCAGTTGAGCTTAATGGAGCCAAGATTGGAGATCACACACGTCGTATAATACGGGTCTGTCTCAATGATGCTGGCGGGTATCCAGCCGTGGATATCCAGACGCGTCAGGATCCAGACCAGGAACTTGCCAAGGAAGCGCGGCATATGGTTGAAGAAATCCATGTTGTCGGTCGAGGAATCGACCTTATGGACATCCTTGCAGTCAAGGATCTGATGGCGCAGATCCTCGTGGATGGACTCGACGTTGGATTCGTCCTTCGCGTGAATAACGGCCAGCGCCTCCGCCGCCTCGTCCGCAAACTGCTTCTTTACAACAAAGGACATGGATACCTCATTGCGCTGATAGAAGTTCTTGTTGGCAATGAACCGGTTCATCTTCGGGCGCAGCGTGATCGTCTTGACGAGTCCTGCCACGATAATATGGAACATGGTGTAGGGGAACTCTGTCTCCGACTCGTTTTTCTTTTTTAGATACGCGTTCATATTGGTGAGGTCGATCGTTTCTCTGATATAGGCCTCGTTGTCGCAGCGGTTCGGGTAGATCAGCGGCGTAATAAAGTGCATACCGTCCAGATCGCGCAGCAGCACACCGTCCTTCCGGTCGCCCCAGCGACGTTTTTTCTTTTCCATTGTAATCACACACCTTAATTAACGGAAATCCGCCAAGAATGTCTATAAGATACCAGACAGCGGCATAAAATGCAAGCCTGAACCACAAAATACAGGTCAAATCACGGAAAATGTACACATCTGTTTTTCTCACATGGGCACTTGTCAGGAATCAAGAATTGAAGTTGTGAAAAATTCACAAAAGAAAACTCGAAATTTGAGGCATTTTTCATATTTCAGCACTTGACATCGCTAAAGTATGTGGGTATAATGAGGCCATCATTTCAAGGAGGTGCGCACCATGATGCAGTTCACGGCAAAGCAGAATACCGCTTGTTCCGATGCGTCCAGCTGCGCACCGGCTACCTGCTGTGCAGCATCCGCCTGCACGGCTGATTCTGCCGCAGTCTGCAAGGACACTGCCATTCTGGCAGTGTCCTTTTCTATTTCCATTCTGGTGCTTGTATCCATTTGCATTCGCGTTTTCCCCATTATCGGCCTGTTGGTACTTCTGGTACTGGCATGGGGCCTTGTAAACGGAATGCTTCTTATTATGATGTACAAGCTTAAAAACGCAAAAAGCGACAGGATTTGGATCCCTGAAGCGGCCTGAGGGCCGGACTTATCCGGGCATTCGAAGCGGTTCTGCTTTTTGCAGAGCCGCTTTTTGAATAGCAAAACAGCAAAAAGAACAAAGTGAGGTAAATGAAAATGAAAAAAGCAATGAAACTCGTAAGCCTCGTTCTGGCAGTCGTGATGCTGCTGGGCTGCCTGACAGCCTGCGGCTCCAAATCCGCCACCACGGATGCAACAGCTTCTACTGACACAGCGTCCAATGACACTGCCGCTGCCTCTGACGGCGGCGAGATCGTCATCGCTCTCATCAGCAACACGACCGGCGACTATGCCCAGTACGGCCAGCCCGTCCGTGACGGCGCAATGCTCTATATCAATCAGCTGAACGCCAATGGCGGCATCAACGGCAAGCAGGTCAAGGTTCTGGAATACGATGACAAGGGCGACGGCGTTGAGGCTGTCAACGCGTACAACCTCGCCTGCGACAACGGCATCACCGCTGTCTTCGGCGCTACGATGACCGGCACGACCATTGCGCTGGCTGATGCGACCTATGAGGACAATATGCCGCAGGTCACCGCTTCCGCAACCGCTACCGGCGTCACCGTCATCGACCCGGCTGACCCCGAAAGCGAGATCCGTCCCAACGTCTTCCGCGCCTGCTTCATCGACCCGTATCAGGGCGAAAAGATGGCAAACTACGCCGTTGAAAAGATGAGCGCCAAGACCGCTGCTGTCTTCTATCAGACCGGCAACGACTACTCCGAGGGCCTGATGAACGCGTTCGTGGAAAAGGCTGCCGAGCTTGGCCTGGAGATCGTCGACACCGAGGCATTTGCCGAGGGCGATAAGGACTTCAAGGCCCAGATGACCAACATCGCCGCTGCCGATCCCGACGTTGTCTTCGCTCCCATTTACTACGCTGAGGCTGGTCTTGCCATCACGGCAGCCCGCGCAGCTGGCTGCGACGCAGTCTTCATGGGCGGCGACGGCTTCGGTTCCGTCAAGAACTACGCTTCCGCGGAAGATCTCGAAGGTTCTGTCTACTGCTCTGGCTACGCGCCCGGCACGGATTCCGTCAAGCAGTTCGAAGAGGATTACAAGGCTGCTTATAATGTCGACGAAATCCCCAACATGTTTGCGCCTCTGGCATACGACGCTGCCATGCTGCTCTGCGAGGGTCTGAAGGCTGCCGAAGAGCAGGGCCTGACCGCTGGCACTGACGAATACAAGCAGGCTGTCATCGACGCCATCAAGAACATGAACGGTACCGAGGGCATCACCGGTTCCTATTCCTTCGACGAGTACAACAACCCCATCAAGCCCGTTGCCATCATCGAGCTGACCGGCGGCGACGAGGTCTATCAGGAAATGTACTAAAACTTCCAATTCGCATTGCATCATGCGAAGAAACGCGTTATAATCAGTAAGAATTTGTCGGTTCCTGACGGATAAAGCAAGAACCAGCCGGACAGGTACGGAGGTCTTCTCCGTACCTGTCCACGGCGGACATCGGATGGACGGTTCCAAGCGCGCTTGGCGCCGGCCATCGGGTGTCCGCAATAGAGAAGGAAAGTGAGGTATCAACATGAACCTGTCCCTGCTGCTCTCGCAGCTGTTCAATGGCCTCCAGACAGGCTCGATCTACGCGCTGGTGGCACTTGGCTACAGCATGGTCTACGGTATTATCCTGCTTTTGAACTTCGCACACGGCGACATCATCATGGTCGGCGCATATGCCGCCTTTTACGCCATGACGAACTTCCATCTGCACCCCATCGTATCTGTTATCATCGCGGTCATTACCAGCACGCTCCTCGGCGTTGTGATTGAAAAGGTTGCCTATACGCCGCTGCGCAAGGCGCCGAGACTGAGCCTGCTTATCACCGCGATCGGTATCTCGTTCCTTCTGGAAAACGGCGCGCAGCTGCTCTTTGGCTCCGATACGAAGAGCATGGATCCCATTGTTCCGGGAAATATCTCGCTCGGCTCTGTGACCATCAGCAACGCAGCGCTGTTGACCATTATTGTGACCATCATTGCCATGGCTGCCCTGACCGTCGTTGTGCAGAAGACGAAGCTCGGCAAGGCCATGCGCGCCGTGTCTGAGGATATGGGCGCGGCACAGCTGATGGGCATCAGCCTGAACAGAACGATCTCCTTTACGTTCGCCATCGGCTCGGCGCTTGCCGGTATTGGCTCTGTCTTGTATCTGTGCGCCTATCAGCAGGCGTCGCCCACGATGGGCTCTATGCTGGGCCTGAAGGCGTTCGTTGCCGCCGTCCTCGGCGGTATCGGCTCGATCCCCGGCGCGATGATCGGCGGCTTTGCCATTGGTCTTCTCGAAGCGCTCGTTTCGGCAGTCGGTCTTTCCATCTGGAAGGACGGCGTTGTATTTGCGATTCTGATCGTCGTTCTGCTGGTCAAGCCGACCGGTATTCTTGGCCGTCCGCAGACGGAAAAAGTGTAAGGAAGGGGAGACGGACTATGAAGAAAACACGATCTGCCATCCGCATTCCCATGCCGCTGCGGTATCTGATCAATCTTGTGCTGATCCTCGCGCTGTGGTTCGTGCTGTATACGCTCATTCAGAACGGAACCATCACAAACTATTGGAGCGGCATTCTCATCACTGTCGGCATCAATATCATCCTCGCAACCTCGCTGAACGTCGCAACTGGCTATCTGGGCCAGCTCCCGCTTGGACACGCGGGCTTTATGGCGGTCGGCGCATATGCGGGCGGCATTTTCATGAAAGCCGTCCCGGTGCAGGAGCTTTTGAAATCCGGCAATACGGGCGCTGCCATTCCCTATATCCTGCTGGCGCTGCTGATCAGTGCGGTCGTTGCCGGTATCTTCGGCATTCTGATCGGCATCCCGGCGCTGCGTCTGCGCGGCGACTATCTGGCAATTATCACGCTGGGCTTCGGCGAGATCATCCGCGTCATCCTGACGAACATTGACTCCGTGATCGGCAAGGACTTTACATATGGCGCAGCCGGTCTGAAGCGTATTCCAAAATATTCCTCATTTACACTGGTGTTTATCTGCGTGGTCGTGTCCTGCTATATCATCCACACGATCATGAAATCCCGCCATGGCCGTGCGATCTTGTCCATCCGTGAAGACGAGATCGCGTCCGAGAGCGTCGGCGTGCAGACGACGTATTATAAGACGTTCGCGTTCGTCGTCTCCGCTATGATGGCCGGTATCGCGGGCTGCCTGTACGCAGGCTATATCGGCTCTTTGTATCCCTCGACGTTCAAGTTCATGAAGTCCATTGAAATTCTGGTCATGGTCGTGCTTGGCGGCATGGGCTCCATGCTGGGTTCGATCCTGTCGGCAACCGTGCTCACCATCCTGCCGGAGCTGCTGCGTTCGTTCTCGGATTACCGCATGGTCGTATACTCTCTGGCACTTGTCGTGATGATGATCTTCCGGCCGAAGGGACTGCTCGGCAGCTATGATTTCTCGCTTTCCCGCAGCCTTGAAACCTTCCTGAACCGGCTGATCGGACGCACAGAAAATCCAAAGAAGGAGGCGGAAGACAATGAGTAACAAATGGGTCAATCCACAGCCCAAGCTTGTTCCGCAGCCGTACACGAACCTGCTGACAGAACGTGACATCGGCAAGCCTCCGATTCTGGAAACGCGCCACCTCGGCATTGACTTCGGCGGTCTGACCGCTGTTGCCGACTTCAACCTCGCCATCGGCCGCACGGAGATCACCGGCCTGATCGGCCCGAACGGCGCAGGCAAGACGACGATTTTCAATTTGCTGACCAACGTGTACAAGCCGACCCGCGGCTCTATTCTTCTGGACGGCGTTTCAACAGAAGGGAAGAGCACGGTCGAGGTCAACCACATGGGCATTGGCCGAACCTTCCAGAATATCCGCCTGTTCCGCAATCTGACCGTTCTGGACAACGTTTTGATCGGCCTGAACAATGAAATGAAATATTCCGCCGCTTCCGCCATTCTCCGCCTGCCGGGGTATTGGAGACGCGAACGCATTGCAAAGGAGCGCGCGCTGGAACTGCTGAGCATTTTCAACATGGAAAATGTGTCGGATCATCTGGCAGGCAGCCTGCCGTATGGCGCACAGCGCCGGTTGGAGATCGTCCGCGCACTGGCGACGAATCCGTGCCTGCTGCTGCTGGATGAGCCTGCCGCCGGCATGAACCCGTCCGAAACGAGCGAGCTTATGGAGAATATCGTGAAGATCCGAGACACCTTTGGCATCGCAATCATGCTGATTGAGCATGATATGAACCTTGTAATGGGCATCTGTGAGGGCATCTGCGTTCTGAACTTCGGTAAAATCATCGCAAAGGGCACGCCGAACGATATTCAGGCCAATCCGGCCGTTATCGAAGCGTACCTCGGCAAAAAGAAGGAGGGCTGAGATATGTTGCTTTCCGTCAATGATCTTCATGTCTACTATGGCGCAATTCATGCGGTCAAGGGCGTCTCCCTTGAAGTCAACGAGGGCGAGATCGTCACGCTGATCGGCGCAAACGGCGCAGGCAAGAGTACTGTTCTGAACACGATTTCCGGCCTGCTTCGCGCGAAGACCGGCACGATTGAGTTTATGGGTACGCCGATCAACACTATGGCCCCCAACAAGATCGTCCAGCTTGGCCTTGCGCAGTGCCCGGAGGGCCGCCGCGTGTTCGCGCACATGACCGTCGAGGAAAACCTCGAAATGGGCGCGTATACCCGTCCGAACAGCTCCATTGAGGGAAATCTTGAGCACGTATATGAGCTTTTTCCGCGTCTGAAGGAGCGCAGCAAGCAGATCAGCGGTACGCTCTCCGGCGGCGAACAGCAGATGCTTGCCATGGGCCGCGCCATGATGTCAGAGCCGAAGCTTCTGATGCTGGACGAGCCGTCCATGGGTCTGGCGCCGATCCTGGTCGAGCAGATCTTCGATATTATCCGCGAGCTGCACAAGGCCGGTGCAACCATCCTGCTCGTCGAGCAGAACGCGCAGATGGCGCTGCAGGTTGCAAACCGCGCCTACGTTCTGGAAACCGGCAAGATCACGCTCTCCGGTTCCGGCAAGGAGCTTCTTGAAAGCGATTCCATCAAAAAAGCCTATCTGGGCGGTTGATCGCAGCATAAAAACCAGACAGCACGCAGCTATGGCTGTGTGCTGTCTGGTTTTTCTATTTCTTGCAATTCGGGGAACCTCCTGCTATAATAGCGGCAGCAGACAATTTGCCTGCAAATACGAAGCAGAAAGGGTGGTTTTTTATGAAATTGAGTCGTGTATGGAGGGTTCACGCTTCCTAACCCTCCGAATCAAATTTTGGAGGAAACAGCATGAAAAACCAGATCATCATCCGTGAAGCGATTTCAGAAGCCGATACTGCCGCCTTTTGGGAGCAGCTTCACTCCTATCACAAGCGGGATATTTTCCCTGACCCGGAGGACGAAAACCTCAAGCATTTTCTGAGCGATACGGAATACCGTGTGCAGATCGAACACGTTCACAACCGGCCGCAAGACAACTGCTATTATCTGTTCTTTCAGCGGAACGGACAGGACATTGGCTTTGCACTGCCGGTGATTTTCACTTCCGAGGATGGAAAGTGCTTTATCATGGAATTCTGCGTCTACCCGGAATTCCGAGGCAATGGAACAGGCCGAGCATGCGCTGCTGTTCTTCTGGACTGGGCAAAGGCGCGCGGCGCACGCTACGCTGAACTGAATTACGGCGGAGATGAACGGCGCCTCCGGTTCTGGAAGCGTGTCGGATTTGTAGAAAACGGCGTGGACGAGTGGGGAGAGCCGTTGATGCTTCTGCCGCCTGCGGAGACTGTACCGTTTACCGTGGAGCTTTTGAACGATCCCACCGATTGGCAGCTTTTGAAGCTGGAAAACGGCTTCAAACGTGAAATTGGCGAGGAATCACTTACAAAAATCCAGCAAAAGCAGCTTCAGCAGGCTGTCCGAGTGGGGAGAATCACATTCTTTTTTGCAAAGCGCGGTTATCGCGCCGTCGGCATGTGCAGTGTTGCCGCATATTATTCGACTTTTTCCTGTTCGAATGTGGGCGTGTTTGAGGATTTTTACATTGAACCCGCATTCCGAAACAGGGGAACCGCACGGAAGCTGGCGGAAGCAGCGCAAAGCTGGTGCAGAGAAAACGATATTGCAAGCTTAACCGTATGCTGCGCCGCGTGCGACGAGGCAATGTATCAAGCGCTTGGATTTAATACCAGCCTTGGAACGACCTTCGCAAATATGGGATAACAAACTGAGCAGGCAGTACGCAGCCAAAGCTGTGCGCTGCCTGCTTTTTATAGCTTCAGCTTGGAAAGGGGATTGGCCTCTGCGGCAATTTTCTTATCTGTATTTTCAATGTGCGTGTAGATCTGCGTCGTATTCAGATTTTCGTGGCCCAGAACCTCCTGCAGCGTTTTCAGATCCACGCCGTTCGCTAGCATCAGCGTTGCGGCAGTGTGCCGCAGCTTGTGCGCAGAAAACTGTGACGCGTCAAGGCCGCATTCCAGCAGGTGCTTTTTGACCAGCCGATGGACGGCAGAAACGCTGATACGGTTTTTATCCCGTGACCCAAAGAGCGCCTTATTGTCCGTCAGCACGATCTGGTTCCGTTCCTCCAGATACCGGTCGATGGCTTTCCGGCAGGAAGAGCCCATGTAGACGATCCGTTCCTTGTTGCCCTTGCCGACGACGCGAATGCGATCCTCATAGACGTCCGTAAGATTCAGCCCGACCAGTTCCGAACGGCGGATCCCACAATTCAGAAACAGCATCAAAATTGCAAAATCCCGGTTTTTATTCGGCCCATCGACAGCCTTCAAGAGCGCGGTAGATTCTTCCAGCGTCAGGTATTTTGGCAGACTGCGCCGGATTTTGGGAAATTCGATATCTTTGACCGGATTGTTCTGGATCTGCTTGGTGCTGATGGTCAGATACTTATAGAATGCCTTAATGGCCGACAGCTTCCGCGCGCGGGCAGCAGCCGCGATCCCGACATCAGCCGGGCCTTCACGGTTTTGCCGGTCGTTTGTAAGATAAGATAGAAAATCAAACACCTCAGAAGACGACACCGTATCGAGAACGGACGCGTCGATCCATTTAATGTCGATCTCGTCAAGCGGCGTCTGATACGGAAGCTCCTTGCGCATCAGCGTCAGAAACCGAAGAAACATCCGCAGATCCAGATGATATTCCGAAACTGTGCGCCGTGATTGGCCCTTGATCGATTCATGATACGATAAAAAGTCCCGCAGCACCTGCGGACATTCAGAATACGGCTGCATACATAAAAACTCCTTTAAAACAGCTTTGATAAAGGCATTATAACACACCTGCCCTCTGAACGCAACAAAATCTTTATTTTGTTGCGTTCACCAGACCCAAACAAATATTGTCCTCTTCTACCGTGGTCTGGTCTGTTAATGCGCTTCCCTATCTGGCAGTGGGTTCGCGTCCTTCATCGAATCTTAAGCAATGCTTAATCGGATGCTTTCGCCCATGTGCGTGCAGATATGATATACTTGAGGCACAGAAACTACAAAGGAGAAAATTCTATGAACGCGGCAGTCAATGCGTTTTTTCTGATTTTTAAGCTGCTTTCCCTATACTTTTTGGCTGTTTCACTCTTCTGCCTGTGCAGGCGGAAAAAGCCGGCAGCTTCCGCCGGACAGCGGCGGTTCGCCATATTGATCGCGGCCAGAAATGAAGAAAGCTGTATTGCAGGACTGATCGAAAGTCTTCAGGCGCAGCGGTATCCACGGGAATTATTTGATATCTGGGTGCTCCCGAACAACTGCACCGACCACACCGTGGAAGCAGCACAGCGCGCTGGAGCCAGGATCATGGAAATGCCGTCCTCTGTCCGCTCCAAGGGTGCTGCGCTTCAGTATGCGGCGGACACACTTTTGCGTGGCCAGCAGCACTACGATGCGTTCTGTGTTTTTGACGCCGATAACGAGGCGGATCCCGCATTTTTAGCCGAAATGAATCAGGCGCTGTCGCGCTCTGCAATCGTTAAAAGCCGGATTCTTGCAAAGAACCGTATGCAGGCCGGGATCAGCGCCTGTTATGAGATCTATTTCTGTACGGCAAATCGCTTCCTGAACCGCGCCAGAGAGGCTCTGGGGCTATCCGCCAGAGTAATTGGAACCGGCTTTTCCATTCGTCGCGATTTGCTGGAAGCGTTGGGCGGATTCCCCTGCTGCACGCTTGCGGAGGATGCTGAGTTGTATGCAGCCTGTCTGACGCACGGCGTCCGGATCGGCTACTGCGAAAGCGCCGTGACCTATGACGAGGAGCCGGTCACATGGCGCGCCTCGCTCGTGCAGCGCAGACGCTGGATGAGCGGCATCATGCAGGTTTCACGCCTGACGCTGCCAAAGCTTTTTCGGAATTTTCTGCGCCGACCCAGTCTGAACCGGCTGGACGGTATGCTTCAGCTTGCGTTTCCGTTCCTGCAGGCGCTGACCCCGTTTTTTACACTGGCAGCGTTCCTCGCGGGCAGCATATCCCTGCAAAGCTTGCCAGTCAGTCTGCTCTCCGCTTATGCTGGCAGTCTCGCGGTGGCTGCTGCGGCACTGGTGCTGGAAAAACGGTTGGATTTCAGACTGACAGGCGGCATCCTGCTCTATCCTGTTTTCATGGCGTGCTTTCTGCCGCTGCAAACGCTGGCGCTTTTCAAAACGCAGACGGTATGGCATGAGATCCGACATTCCGGCGTGAGGCTTGCATCGCCAGAGTTCCAGCTTCGCCGGAAGAAAATCGCATGAACCAGCTATACTCCATAGGAAACCTCTCAATGCTTATCCAAGTGCATAAATCACGCGATACAGGACCTGTTTCCAGAAGCGCTTGTCTGCGAGCAGCTGCTTTGTCAGCTGTTCCGCGTGCGCTTGCATCGGAAGCAGGTCTTCCCTGTTCAGCTTATGATGGCTGAATCTTGCCTTTTCAGCGATTTCCAGAAAATCGCGCGGAACCTCTGTTTTGGTCTGCCGGGAAAGCCAGCAGATATGATGATACAGCGCAACTGCCCGGCGGTTGGGTGAGCCCCTCCCAATCGCAGCTCTTCGAACGCTGAACCGCAGCGCGCGCCAAAGGAACAGGGCGGCAGCCAACACCAGAACCGGCCAAACAAAATGCAGGATGTTAACGGACTTTTTGTCGGTTTTCTGCGGCGTTTCCTGACTTTCTGCCGGGATATCCGGGGCAGCGGGCGGTTCGTTGCCTGCGGGCGGCGTATCCTTCGGCTGGTTGTCTGCCGGCTCAATAGGAGCGGCAATGGGTTCCTCCGGTGCTGTCTGCGCAGGGGTGTCTGCCGCAGGCGTTGGATCATCCCGAAGCCAGCCGATCCCGTTCAGATAGATCTCCACCCACGCATGCGCATCGTCCGAGGTCACGGTCGTCCATTCGTTTTCATACACATTTGTGTAATAGCCGGTCACATAACGTGCCGGAACGCCAAGACATCGCAGCAAAATCGTCGCCGCAGTCGCATAATGCACACAGTAACCGGTTTCGCTGTCGTGCAGGAACCACGACACAAAATCTTCTCCGTCCGGCACAGCCGGCGTATTGAGGTCATAGCGGGCGCTGGTCGACACATACTCCAGAACACGCGGGATATACTGATACGGATCGGCGTCCTCCTCCCCGACCAGCTCCGAGAGGATGTCGGAAAGTGCCTGCCGCGTCTCATCCGGGACTTGTGTGTAGGTCTCATGGACGAACGCATCATACGCGCTGTTCTGCAACGGGCTGCGCGAGAGAACATAGGGAACCGTATAATTCGTCTGCTGCGAGGGGTTTTTGACGTAGGCGTCGTAAAACGGCTCCGCGTCCTCCGGAAACGCGGTTGCGTTGTATGGGATATAATAGATCCCGGACTTCATATCCGTTTCGATCGTTACCTCTGGCTGAAAGCTGACGACAGCCTCTCCTGCCAAAAGCGGATTATGCATATTCTTCATATCAGGATATGCATTTTCCGGGAGTGGTTTCCAACGGTTATCCTCATAAACGGCCATGGAATCCCCGCGCAGGTAGAATGAAGCGCCAGCCCAAGAGGATCCAAGCGTTGCTTTTACGCGCATCACAGAGCGGCCAAATTGGCGCTGCGGCCCGACCCGGTTGAGATTGACGCCAGTTACGCTGGAATCCCAGAGATAGCTGCCGAGCGTGCTGGGGCTGATGGGCGAAGAAAATTTCACCTGTCCGGTCTTCGCGTCGCGGCGGAAGATCGTCAGCTTGTCTGCGGCTGTGGAGATGGTTTCCTGCAGATGGTCGGACCATTCGGCGCGGTCATACGTACCAGCCGGAAACAGAACGGCGAGCAAGCCGATCAAGAGCGCCAGCGGCGCGGCCAGAAGCAGCGCCAGCCGGTTCCCCTCGCCTGCCTGCCGTGCGCGGAGCAGCTGCGTCAGAAGAAGCAGCGCAAGAACGCCTACAACGAGCAAAATGGCCCAGGCCGCCGGAGGCGTCTGCAGAATGATCAGGCACAGCGCCAGAACCGGCAGTGTCAAAACAAGCAGATAGACAAGGCTTTCACTGCGCATGACCGTCCAGCTGCAAAGAAGCGCATAGAGGGCGGCAATCAGGATCAGAATCAGCGTTGCATCCATACCGGAAGTATCTGTCAGATGAACGGTCTGAATGCCCGGAATCGCCTCGGAGTATTGCTGTGTTACGGCGGCCACAAGCGCGGAAATGCTCTCGATCAGCTGCGCACGCAGGATATAAAACCCGCCGCCCGCAAGTGCAGCCACGGTCAGCAGCCAGACCCAGCTTTTCGGCAGCAGGAGCAGCGCGGAAAAGAGCAGCGCCGCAAGGACGCACGCGCATACCAGCGAAAGGCCGTCCGCCGGGACGGCAAACGAGGTCATCACGCAGAAGCACAGCCCGGCAGACAGACCAGAGGCACAGAGCAGGGACGTAAAGAACGTATATTTTGACGGTTTCATGCCTGCTGCACCTCCTGTTCCTCCGGCTGCACATGATAGCGCCAATCCGCGTGCGGGTAGGCTCTGGACGCAAGCGAGGGCGTATTGCCGGTCAGATGGGTCTGCAAAAGCGTGTTCAAAAGCTCCCGCAGATCGTCCGGCGTTTTGACGGACTTTGTCTGCGGCTCCAGCGAATCCGGCTCGATCCAGTCGATCTGGTGGGCCACTTCCCTTTCGGTCAGCCAGCCGGAAAGCCACAGCAGCTGCCGCAGCGTGCTGTCCAGCTGCGTGCGGGTTCCGGAAAAGTCGAAGCTCAGCACAACCAGGCCCAGATCCGGCTCCTCCGCCTCGCGGACGATCAGCTTGTCGGTCTTGGCAGACAACTTCCAGTGGATCTCATGCAGGCTGTCGCCGGGGCGGTATTCGCGCAGATCGTGGATCTCGGAAAAGCCGCCGCCGGGCTTTGGATGATAGGAGCGGTACTGAAAATGGCTGAGGTTCGGCAGCACGGGCGGCTCCTGCGGCTCCGGCTCGACGGCGATGGAGCAGGCGTCCGGCAGGCGCAGCGGCAGGCTGAAAAGCCCCAGCGCGTCGCACACGCGGCCCTTGCCGGGCTGAACGGTCTGCACGCCTGCGTGGCGCGTATCAATGCGCAGCGCAAAGCCGAGCGTCCCTGCAAGCTCCAGCCTTTGCTGGCGCACCTCGCCGCCCACGGCGTCGGATACCGTCAGGCGCAGGCGGCAGCGGGATACCGGAAGCTTTGCCATGTGTCGGGCGGTCAGCCGGTACTGCACAGTCTGCCCGCAGAAGCAGCGCGCCGGAAGCTCCGCTTCATAAGCAGCGCGGAGCATGGCCGGCAGGCTGACGAGCAGCGAAAAAACCGGCAGCAGCACGGCGAACACCAGCAGGAAAAACGAAAACCAGCCGGTATAAAAGCTGTGAAAGATCACGGCTGCGAGTAGAAACAGCCCGTAGAGAATGCGGTTTTTCGCCATAGCCTTACAGTCTTGGCGACGGGACCTGATGCAGGATCTCGTCGAGCAGCTGCTCCGGCGTGATCTGACGCGCTCCGGCCTCCGGAGCCAGCAGCAGGCGGTGCGCGATGACCTGCGGGAACGTGACCTGAATATCTTTCGGCACCACATAATCCCGCCGCTGGACATAGGCGACTGCCTTGGCCATCGCGGTCAGAGAGAGCGTCGCACGAGGACTTGCGCCGCGCAGGATCATCGGATGCTTCCGCGTGGCGTCGATCAGCGCGACGATGTAGTCGATCAATTCGGTCTTGATGTAAACAGCGGCGGCCTCGTCCTGCATGGCGATCAGCTCGTCGCGCGAAAGCACCTGACAGACGGTTTGCAGTGGATTGACGCCCTGCCGGGCGAGCACCATATTGCGCTCATCCTCCGGTGCCGGATATCCGATGGACAGCCGTACGGTGAACCGGTCCATCTGCGAATCCGGCAGCAGCTGCGTACCAGCAGCGCCGGTTGGGTTCTGCGTGGCAAAGACGATGAACGGCTGCGGGATCGGATGGCTGACGCCGTCGACCGTGACCTGGCCTTCCTCCATGGCCTCCAGAAGCGCAGACTGTGTACGCGAGGTCGCGCGGTTCAGCTCGTCCGCCAGAAACAGATTGCAGAGCACCGCGCCCGGCTGATAGACCAGCTTGCCAGTCTCCTTCTGGTAGACAGAATAGCCCGTAATATCTGACGGCAGTACGTCCGGCGTAAACTGGACGCGGCCATATTCCAGCCCCAGTGCACGGGAAAAGGCCAATGCCATGGTCGTTTTACCGACGCCGGGGATATCCTCCAACAGGACGTGCCCTCTTGCAAGCAGCACGGTCAGCACCCACACCAGCACGTGGTCCTTTCCACATACCGCTTTTTTGACTTCCTCCAGAATTCTTCCTGTCTGGTTCAAGCTCCCGCCTCCCTTATGTATATATTGTAAGTATAGCACACCTGCGGCGAAGAAAACATAAATTTTTCCTGAAGATTGATTTTTCACAGAACTCCGCCGATTCTGCGCGATTGCCTGTTTACATTTTTGCTTTTTTGGGGTATGATGAAAGCAATTTTAATGGAGAGGAAGTACCTGTATGGCAAATGCAGTGAAACGAATCGGTGTTCTGACCTCCGGCGGCGATGCGCCCGGCATGAATGCGGCCATCCGCTCTGTTGTGCGCGCGTGCACATATATGGGGATCGAGTGTGTCGGCATCCGCCGCGGTTATAACGGCCTGATCAACGGCGATTTTATGGTTCTGAAAAACGGCAATGTCGCGCATATCATCAACCGCGGCGGCACGATGCTCTATACGGCGCGCAGCGATGAATTCCGCACGCTGGAGGGGCAGAAAAAGGCCGCCGCGACCTGCAAGCTGCTTGGGCTGGACGGCATTGTCTCCATCGGCGGCGACGGCTCGTTCCGCGGACTGGTAGAGCTTGCAAAACAGGGCATTTCGGTTGTCGGCGTTCCGGCTACGATTGACAACGACATTGTCTGCACCGATTATACCATCGGCTATGACACGGCCGCCAATACCGCTGTCGAGGCCATCGACCGCCTGCGCGACACGATGCAGTCGCATGAGCGATGCTCCGTCGTTGAGGTCATGGGCCGCAACGCGGGCCATCTGGCACTTTATGTCGGGCTTGCCACCGGTGCAACGGCGGTTCTGGTGCCGGAAAAGCCGCTTGATTTTGACGGTGACGTGATTGACCGCATCCGGCAGGCGCGTCTGGCCGGCAACACGCACTTCATGATCATTGTTGCCGAAGGCGCGGGCAGCGCGATCGAGATCGGCAAGGGGATCCATGAGGAGCTGGGGCTTGACCCGCGTGTGACGATCCTCGGACATATCCAGCGCGGCGGCACGCCGTCTGCGCGCGACCGCGTCATGGCAAGCCGTATGGGCTATCAGGCGGTCAAGGCGCTGGCCGAGGGCAAGACCAACCGCGTGATCTGCGCGCGGGCCGGACAAATGGTCGATATCGACATTACGGAAGGACTTTCCATGAAGAAGGGCCTGAACGAGCAGCAGTATGAGGTGCTGCAGGCCATGACAGGCATTGACAACTGAGCAATCAAAAATTTTGGGTGCGCCGCAAAAGCGGCGCACCCGTTTTTTATCCCAGAGCAGCCAAAGGGCATCCCTCATTCCCCTCTCTCATGCAAAAAGTCAGATGCCGATCTCATGGGACGCGGAAATCCTATGCCTTTGGATGATATTTGTTGTAGACTGCCTTCAGGTTCTGCTTAACCAGCTGCGTGTAGACCTGCGTGGAGGAAATGTCGCTGTGGCCGAGCATTTGCTGGATGGAGCGCAGATCAGCGCCGTTTTCAAGCAGATGGGCCGCAAAGCTGTGGCGGAGCGTGTGCGGCGTGATATCCTTTTCGATGTGCGCCTTTTCCTGATAATGCTTGATGATCTTCCAGAAGCCCTGGCGGCTCATGCGTTCGCCGGATACGTTGACGAAGAGCGAATGCTCGGTCGGGACGGCGATCATTTTGGGGCGGACAGTTTCGATGTATTCGCGCAGCGCCTGAAGCGCTTCGGGATAAATCGGGATAATGCGCATTTTTTCTCCGCTTTCGCAGCGGATGAAGCTTCCGGGGAGGCTGACGTCGTCGATGTTCAGGCCGATCAGTTCGCTGACCCGGATACCGGTCGCATACAGAACCTCAAGCATGGCCTTATCCCGGCAGCCCTTCATTTCCGAAACCTTGGGCTGTTGTAAAAGAAGCTCGACCTCTTTTCCGGTCAGGATCTGCGGCAGCTTCTTTTCCGCCTTATCGATCTTGATGTTCTGTATGGGGTTTTCCTCGATCTCGTGGATCTGGATCGCAAATATGTACAGGCTTTTGATCGAAGCCAGCGCGCGGGAGATCGTGGCGGCGGACTTGCCGCCTGCCTTCATGCTGCCCATGTAGCCGGACACGACCGCCTGATCTGCATCCAGAACGTCGACGCCTTCGGAGCCAAGATATGACGCATACTGACGCAGATCGCGCATATAGGACGCGACGGTATTGTCAGACGCGTGTTTGGTGTGGATGAGGTAATCCTCATATCGCATAATAATGTCACTCATGCGAAGGCCCTTCCGAAATCGATCAAAATCATGGTCGCATATTTTTAAGAATCAGAAAAAATCGAACGTTGCGCATGATCTTCAGAATTCTTAAGAAATTATGCGATCGAAATTATTTCTACCGCCTGTTTCACAGGAAGTGATGTTACTATAGCGCAAACATCGGAAAATTTCAAGGAAAAAGTAGTGATTTCGAAATTTTTGTAAATTATGACTAGGAGTTATGTTAATGATATTATGTCAATAAAGGAACTGCGCCGGCGTTGAAATCCACTACTTTTTGCAAAAAGCACAACATATGGTGCCGCATCCGCGTGTGCGGGTCGAAATCTTGAAATGAAAGAAAATGCTTCGAAGTATGCACGGATAGTAAATTATATTTACATTTTGTCGTATGCAGGAACTCCTTCATCGCCTGCGTCGGCGAGCGTTCTTTTTCCGCGTACCGCCCAGAATGCCCGCAAGAAGCGCGGCCGCAAGCATACAGACCGCAGGAGTCAGCATATGTGCCTGCGTATTTCCGAAAGCCGTCAGCCGCGCCAGAAAGCAGACCGCAAAGCAGCAGCCCGCAACCGCAAGTGCAGCAGGCAGCCGCTTCCCGGCCGTATGCTTCGCAGCCAGAAAGCTTCCGAGAAAAACCGCCGCAAAGCAGATGCAGCAGGCCGCCGCCGGGATCTGCTTTTGATCGACCACACCGCCGAGCACGAGTCCCGCCCCCAGCGCAGACAGGGCCAGAAGCGCTGCGCAGGCGATGGCAAGGCATTGCAGAACCGTTCGCAGGAAACTTCCGTTCCAGAATTTTGTTTTCATGTGTTCTCCCCTCCTCTGCCAAAGGGTATGTTTGTCCGGACAGAAAAAGAACCGGCTGAGGTCAATTGGTGAACTGCACCCCATTTGTTAGACAGTATGATATACTATCTAACAAGTGGGGTGTTTTGCTATGCCAAAGGGAGTACCAAACAAACGATATACGCCGGAATTCAAAAAACTGGTGATCGAAACCATGCGAGAAGATAAATTGAGTTACAGCGAAACTTGCCGTAGATTTGAAGTAAACAGCAGAGATCAGATCAAATCATGGGAGCGAATCTATCTGGAGGAAGGTCCGGAAGGCTTTTCCATCGAACGGCGCGGCCGCAGCAGTAAGGGAGGTCCGCCAAAGCGGCTGCCAAAGGAGGTAGAAGAAGATCTGCTGGCAGAAGTTCAGCGGCTGCGTGCAGAGGTAGAATACCTAAAAAACTTGCAAGCCTTGGTTTTGGAAGACGAGCGACGCCAGCGCAGAAAACGCAGGTAGTTCAAAAGCTGAGGCAAAGACATTCTCTGGATATTCTTCTCTCAATCGCTCAACTGCCCCGTGCCACTTTCTACTATCATCTGAAACAGATGCAGAAAGAAGACAAATACGCATCTGTCAAAGAAGAAATCGCAGCAATTTACCATGAAAATAAGGGAAGATGCGGCTATCGCCGCATTACAGCAGAACTTCACAAGCGCAATTTCCTCCTGAACCACAAGACTGTCCAGCGGCTTATGAAGGAGCTGGGCTTAGTTTGCCGTGTCAGGATGAAGAAGTATCGTTCTTACAAGGGTGAAGTTGGCAAAATTGCGCCAAATCTGTTAAACCGGGACTTCCGCGCCGAAAAGCCAAACCAGAAGTGGGTCACCGATGTGACAGAGTTCAGTTTGTTTGGAGAGAAGCTCTATCTCTCTCCCATCCTTGATCTGCACAGCAGCGATCTGGTCAGTTACACCATATCGGATCGTCCTGTACTCAGCATGGTAACCACCATGCTGGACGAGGCGTTTGCAAAAATTCCGGACGGAACAAACCTCATTCTCCATTCTGATCAGGGCTGGCAGTACCAACATAAACAGTATCAAAGGATGCTCCGAGAGAAAGGCATCCGGCAGAGCATGAGCCGAAAGGGAAATTGTTTGGATAATGCTGTGATAGAAAATTTCTTTGGGCTGCTCAAGAGCGAACTGCTGTACTTGCAGGAATTTCAGTCCATGGAACACTTCAAACAGGAACTCGTTGCATATCTGGATTACTACAACAACCGCAGGATCAAGGCAAAACTGAAGGGCTTGCCGCCTGCAATTCACAGACAACAAGCCCTTTCGGCTGCTTGAACAATTTTTACTTCAAAATATTGTCTAACTTTTCGGGGTCACTTCATGGAAGCGACCCCGCCGGTTTTTAAATATTTTCAATAGAGCGAAAAGAGATTTTTCAGAGGTATCTGCCTATTTGCTGAATTTCTTTCGAATTTCAGCCTGTTGGCCGCAGGTCATTTTTCCCTCCGGACATTTGCCGGAGACGAAGCACGTCGGGCCGTAGAGACTGAACAGGAGCGGCGAGGTCTTCCGCAGCGCCGCAAGCGCTGCGCAGGCCGCGTCTCGGATCTCCCACTGGGCGCGATTGCAGCAGCGCAGGCGGAAAAAGACATACAGCTCCCCAGCGTTCATCGTCGTCAGCACCGGGACAGTCTGCCCGCTGAGCAGCAGATAGGACAGCACGTCCTCCCCTGCCCCCGCTGTCCGGAGCTGCGCGGCAGCTTTGTCGGCCAAGCGGAACGCTTCGCGGTACTGCGCCTCCATTCCGGCCTGCCGGACGCTTTCAGGCAGGACATAGCGGTCATAGCGCGCCGTTTTCAGCAGCTCCGGCGCACAGAGCGCCTGCATCCGGTGACGCGTCAGATGCGTGAGCGCCGCAAGAGACAGTCCGCCGAACTGCAGCGTATAGCTCGCCTGCTCCAGCTCCCGTTTTCGCGGCTGGGCCAAAAGGGATTTGAGCAGCGCCGTCTGCTCCGGTTCCGTCAGCGGCTGCGGCACATAGCCGCGCGCAAGCTGATACGCGCCGCAGATCAACCCTTCTGCATCCTGCGGCGCAGCAAGGACTGTAACAGGTGCTTTCGACGCAAGCAGCTGTACCTGCCGCGGGCAGAATGCGTCCGACTGACGATAGGCCTCCGGCTTACGGACAGCCAGAAACGGCAGCTGCCGCTCACACTGCGCAAACAGGCTCTCGCCCAGCGCACGCAGCTCCGGAATGCGGCTGCCGCGTCCATAGGTCAGCTCGTTCATCACGTGCACAAGCTCCCGTGCATTCATGGAGCAGAAGAAATTGCTACAAAAGCAGTACGGCAGGACGAAGCGCGCGTCCTCCTTCGGAATGCCCGCAGCCTCCAGCGCGTCATAGGTGCGGAACAGCGATGCTGCCGTGTTTTCAAATACCACCCGCTGTGCGTCGTCCGCGAAAGCAGGCGAAACATACCCGGCCTTGGAAAAATCGACGTAGCGCCGGGATTTGACCGTAAACGAGGCCAGCCGGAACTCGATCAGAAACTGCTCTGCCAGAACGGAGACATTTTCAAACGATAAGTTTACATAACAATGCTCCAGTACCGAGGTATGCCCGGACGAGAGCACTTTGCCGATCAGCTTTTCATTCTTTTCCTGCCCGGCGGCCAGTGATTTCGCATAAATCTCGCCCGCCGTGCCGTCCATCGTGGAGATCCGCCCGCCGGAGGCGATCATCGCAGCCGCTTCCGGGCTGACATTCAAAATTGATACACTTCCCTGCATAGCTGTTCCTCCTCAGCGGAACGGGTTTCCCTGTTCGTCGTAAATTTCCAGCCGTTTGATGCGCGCAAAGTCCGGCTTCTGCTCCGGCAGATAGCGCTCGATCGCGTTGACCAGCAGCTGCGGGTTGCAGCTTGGATTCTGCGCGGAGACGAGAACCGTCAGCTCCAGCTCCTGCGCGGACGCTTTTCGCATGGAAAGCCCAAAAATCATGGGCGTGAGATCAAGCTCCGCCTCCCCGCCGCTTTTCGTACGCTTTTTGACAAGCACGGGGCCGCCCGAAAACAGCTCCGTGATCGTCCGCTCGGCCTGTTCCGGTACACCCCGGTCATATTCCAGCGTGATCTGCGCGCGCAAACGCGTTAGGTGCTTGATCTTAACGGCGCTTTCATACGCCTCCAGCACTCGGATGCCTGCGGGCATCGTGCGGTTCAGCAGGGCCGGGAGCTTTGCAAGGTCGACAGAGCCGTCCTGAATTTCAAAGTCCAGAATTTCGCAGACGCTCTCCGAGCCGACGGGCAGCGGCAGCGCGATAGAGACATACGCGCGCGGGCTGAAGCCCTGCGAATGCCAGATCATGATATCCGCGCGCTTGAATGCGCGCTGAAACACGCGCATCAGATCCAGATGCGAGAGATAGACCGCGTCGCCGGTCTTTTCAAACAGCAGGCGATTCATCGCACAGCCTCCTTTCGCTCAGCATCCGCGCACCGCAGCCGTTGCAGTGCGTGCGGCAGTCCGGCGTCGCCTCCGAACGCAGCGCCTTTTCACGCTCGTACAGCAGGAATTTCGTCGTAACGCCGACGTCGATGGTCTGCCACGGCAGAAGCTCGTCGGCGGCAAAGCCGCGCGTCGTGTAGAAATCCAGGTCGAGGCCGGCGCGCCGGAACGCTTCCAGCCACTTTTCATAGTCAAAATACTCGTCCCAGCCGTCAAGCCTGCACCCGAGCCGGTGCGCCTCCAGCAGTGCCTGTCCGACGCGGCGGTCGCCGCGTGCCATGACGGCTTCCAAACGGCTGAGGTCGGATTCGTGATAGCGATAGTCGACGCATTTTGCGTGCAGGTTTGCCTGCAGCAGATGGACGCGCCGCAGATATTCCTCCGGCGTGATCTGCGCTGCCCACTGAAACGGCGTGAAGGGCTTCGGGACAAAATACGCCGTCGCCAGATTGATAGACAGCCCGCGCTTTTTCCCGCTGCCGTTCTCCCGCCAGACCTGAAGGATTTTATAGACCAGCTCCGCAATGCCAACTACATCCTTATCCGTTTCCGTCGGCAGACCCAGCATGAAATACAGCTTCACACTGTTCCAGCCGCCGGAAAAGGCCGTGGCGCAGGCGGAGAGAATTTCTTCTTCTGTTACGTTTTTATTGATCGCGTCGCGCAGGCGCTGCGTTCCAGCCTCTGGTGCGAACGTCAGGCCGCTTTTGCGCACCTTCTGGATGCGCATCATGAGCTCCCGCGAAAAATTATCCGCGCGCAGGCTCGGCAGCGAGAGATTGATCTTGCGCGGCTCACAGTAGTCGAGCAGACCGTCGGCCAGGGCTTCCAGCTCGCGGTAATCGGAGGTCGAAAGGCTGGCCAGCGTGATCTCACTGTTGCCGGAATCTTCGAGGGATTCGATTGCTTGTTTACATAATACATCTGCCGATTTAGCCCTTATCGGCCGGTAGCAGAACCCGGCCTGACAGAACCGGCAGCCGCGGATACAACCGCGGAAAATTTCAAGATTCGAGCGGTCATGGACGATCTGGGTCGACGGAACGATGGTCTTCGTCGGAAAATATGCCGTATTCATATCCTGCACAATGCGCTTTTTGACGCGCTCCGGCGCGCCGGGTTCTGGCGTGATGGCGGCAAGCGTTCCGTCTTCATGATAGGTATGCGTGTAAAAAGACGGCACATAGACGCCCTCGATTTTCGCGACCTCATGCAAGAATTCCAGCTTTGTCAGCCCCTGCTTTTTTGCGGCGCGGTAGCATTCGATGATCTCCGGCGTGCTTTCCTCCCCTTCTCCGACGGAAAAGAAGTCAATAAAATCCGCCAGCGGCTCCGGGTTGACCGCACAGACGCCGCCGGCAAAAACGATATTTTCCAGTCCGCCGCGGTCTTTGGACAGCAGCGGGATCTGCGCCAGTTCCAGCATATTCAGGACATTTGAATAGCACATCTCATAGCCGAGCGTGAACGCGACCAGATCAAAATCCCTGACCGCGTCGTGGCTTTCCAGCGCCCAGAGTGGAAGACCATGCGCGCGCATCTTGTCCTCCATATCGCCCCACGGCGCAAAAACGCGCTCGCACCAGACGCCGGACATCTCGTTCATCACGCCATAGAGGATCCTCATACCGATGTTGGACATACCGATCTCATAGGTGTCCGGGAAACAGAACGCAACGCGCACATCGACGTCCTTTTTGTCTTTGATGATCTGATTATATTCTCCGCCCACATAGCGTGCCGGCTTCTGGACGCGCATGAGGAGCCTGTGGAACTGATCTGTCATGAATAGCTTCCTTCTCTTTTGTGATTCACTCTATTGTACCTGTTCGCGCCGGAAAAAGCAACAAAAAGCTTGCTGGTTTCCCCACTGTTCACTGCACCGCATCCGTACGTCTTGCAAGCATCAGCAGGCGCACGGTCAGATAGGCCGCCGTTCCAAGCGGCCAGAGTCCTGACTTCCTGAAAAAAGTCAGGAACACGCCGATCAGCAGCAGAACCGCACAGGCTGCGAAGCTGACGATCTCCGAAATATGCTCCGCCTGTGTGATCGGCAGCCGCGCCAGCAGCACGCAGCGGATCATCCGCCCGCCGTCCAGCGGCCAGACCGGCAGCAGATTATAGATCCCCAGCGTCAGACTGTATGCGGCAAAGGAAGGCCGCTGCATACAAAATGCTGCGCCGCAGATCAAATTGACCAGCGGTCCCGCCAGCGCCGAAAGCAGTTCCTGCCGGTAGCCAAGGCCGGACGCCGCGATCTGAAGATCTGCAAACCGCAGCGTCAGTCGCCGCACCTGTCCGCCGCAGGCCAGCATCATAACAACGTGCGCCAGCTCATGTACTGCCATCGCGCAGAGGATCGGCAGCACCGAGCCGCTTCGGTCGAGCGCCGCAAGAACGATTGCAAACATAAAAAAGCCCGGCCGGAGCTCAATCCCCGGCACCGGTCAGAATCTCAAACGAGCCGGACAGCGCCTCCTGCACGGCCTCTCCTTCCCGCAGCCGTTCCGTCAGTGCTGAAAACGCCTGTACGGTCTTTGTTTTCTGTGCCGCACCGGCAATTTTCGTGATCGCCGCGTCAACCGCCGGTACGCAGGTCTTGAGCGTCCACACAAGCGCCAGCATCGCCAGCAGCAGATAAAGCCGCGAGATCCCGGCTCCCGCTTGCCTTTCGTTTTTACCCCTGTTTTCCTTCATCGCACGCACCTCCTCTGGCAAGCGTATGCGCCAAAAAATATTTTCATGCATCCCTCTTGACAAATCACTGTTTTCTACGTATAATATCCAAGCTGACGGGGTGTGGCGAAGTTTGGTATCGCGCTTGGTTCGGGACCAAGAGGCCTCGGGTTCGAATCCCGACACTCCGACCAAAAAATCCTGCTGATCGATCACGATCG
>OLSX01000088.1_pt1 | contig 77736 bp, 63 predicted proteins | sample 1673141 | NCBI WGS metagenome assembly OLSX01 (sample SAMEA3136759, study PRJEB25190) | human gut metagenome | biome: human gut; feature: human-associated habitat; material: faeces | place: Austria | collected 2013 | reverse complement strand
AAATAGGAACCGCCGTATGCGGAACCGCATGTACGGTGGTGTGAGAGGTCGGAAACGAAAGTAGGAAGAAAACTACTTCGTTTTCCTCCTACTCGATTTATCCCCTAACCAAATGCCATGCTTCTCTTATCCAAAGCACGAAGCTTGAGCCAATGATTATTATAATCCAGTCTTGCAGCGACAGTCCAATGACATTGAAGAACTGTTGCAGCACCGGTGTTTCCACCATTATAATCTGTCCAACTATAATAATGCCCGATATATACAGCAGACCGCGACATCCTTTGAAGTGCAAGGCAGAGCGATGTGTCTCGAATGCACGTGCGTTGAACAGATAGAAGAAGTGAGTCATCACGAATATTGTGAATAGCAGTGTAAGTTCATACTCAGACAAATTTCCCTCTGTCCAGAACGACAATGTGCCAATACCAGCAAACAGAGTCTGATAGTTTATCGATATCATATCTGTAAGACTCTGCACGTCAGCATGCTTGAATACAAGTAGGAAGAAGAACAACATCACAAAGAAGAATCCACCCACACCGAATATCTCTGAGAGCATAGGACGGTCTAGAATGAATGCTTCACGGTTGCGAGGCTTGTCTGCCATAACACTTTCAGATGGTGGTAGTGATGCAAGAGCCATAGCTGCAAAGGTGTCCATAATAAGGTTTATCCACAACATCTGGGTAACGGTGAGAGGAGACTCAGTTCCCATAAATGCGCCAATAAGTACTATGAGGCATGCAGTAACATTGACCGTAAGCTGGAAAAGCAGGAATCGTTGTATATTCTGGTACAGCGAGCGTCCCCACATCACAGCTTTGCCTATTGATGCAAATGAGTTGTCGACAATGGTTATGTCGCTTGCCTCTTTTGCAACGGATGTTCCGTCTCCCATAGACAAGCCTACTTGGGCTGCTTTCAAGGCTGGAGCGTCATTAGTTCCGTCACCAGTTACGGCTACAACCTGACCTTTCTTCTGTAGCGATTCAACAAGTCGTTTCTTGTCCATAGGTCTGGCACGGGCTATAATCTTAAGATCGAGCACACGATTCATAACCTCTTCGTCGGTAAGAGCGGCAAACTCAGGACCTGTAATAATGTTATTGTCGGTGTCGGCATCAGTCCAAAGACCTATCTGTCTACCAATCTCACGAGCAGTAGCAGGTGTGTCGCCTGTTACAATCTTGATGCTTATGCCGGCATCAATACATTCCTTTACGGCAGCAGGTACATCGGCACGTACGGGGTCGGCAATAGCAGCAATGCCAATAAAGTGTAAATGTTCGGCAGCCACCTTACCGTCTGCAATAGCCACTTCGTTCTCGTCAAGTATATCAAATGCAAATCCCAGTGTGCGCATTGCACGGTTCTGATATTCCAGAAGTTGCTTCTCAATACTACCGCCAGTAGCTCCCTCGCCAGCAGTCTTGCATAGAGAAAACACTATTTCTGGTGCTCCCTTTACATATATAATACGTTTGCCTGGCATCAAGGCCGACTTTACTACAGTTGCCATATACTTGCGTTCGGTGGTAAATGGCAGCTGTTCAGTAACTTCGGCTTCTTCGCGCACTTTGCGATAGTCGATGGCATGACTGTTTAGCCACAGCAACAGTGCACCCTCTGTAGGATTGCCAAGTACACGTGGATGTTCTGGGTCAGTAAAGTCGAGCTGTGCTGTAGAGTTTACAGCAATGCCTTCGGTCACGGCCGAACTATCTGGAGCAACGCCATAGAATTGAGCATCGTCCACACGCATCTGGTTCTGAGTAAGAGTACCTGTTTTATCGGTACATATAACCGTAGTTGCGCCCATCGTTTCACAAGCGTGCATCTTGCGCACAAGGTTGTTTGTCTTCAGCATTCGGCGCATACTGTAAGCCAAACTTAGTGTTACAGCCATTGGTAGACCTTCTGGTACTGATACCACTACCAATGTAACGGCAATCATCAAGGTTTGCAACACGTATGCTATGAACGGCATAAGGTCGAATCCCTGGTATGAGGGTGAGAAGAAATATATAAGTATTCGGCCCACGATAATGCCTACACCAACAACATAACTCATCTTAGCTACCCATTTGCCAAGGCGGTCAAGTTGTTCGTCAAGAGGAGTGCGTACAGAGTTGTCTATTTGTACAGCCTCAAACACTTTACCTTGTTCGGTGGCATCGCCAATAGCTGTTACACGCATGATGCCGTGTCCCTCCATAACCTTTGTACCCTTCATTACGTGGTTGGACGCAAATGTTGCGTCTTTGTCGAATAGGCTCTCGTCGGTAGTCTTAGGACACATAGGCTCTCCAGTTAGTGACGACTCGTCAACGCTAAGCTGTATAGATTCCAATAACTCGCCATCAGCAGGCACTTCCTCGCCAGTGTTCAGCACAACGATATCTCCTACCACAATATTGCGTCGTGGCACTTCAGTGATGTTTGATTGGCGAATAACTTCAACGGGTTCGTCATCATTAACCTGGTTGAGTATGGCAAACTCCTTGTCGGCTTGATATTCAAAGTAGAAAGAGAGACCAGTGGCGAGCAATATGGCTACAAATATGCCACCAGGTTCAAAGAATACAGCTGCTCCATGTCCCAATCCTAAGTACTCGTAGAACGAAATGCCAATCGAAAGCACTCCAGCAAGGATAAGGATGATGATAAGTGGATCTTTGAATTTGTCAAGAAACTGCAGCCATATAGGTTTCTTGGCAGGCGGCGTAAGCACGTTTTCGCCATGTTCTTTTCGGCTGGCTTCTACCTCTTGAGCAGAAAGCCCAGTGTAGTGATGTCTTGTTTCCATTGTTGATTATTGATTGTGATTTTTGTTAATGCTTCTGTAGGTAGTGTATCCTTTAGCTTATGGAAATATTACCCGCTTTGCAAAGGTAACAATTTTACCAAATAAAAAGATATTAATAACAATACAATTGTGTTACAATTATAAAATAAAATGAGTACATTTGCCGATGATATACAACTGTGTTGTATTATACAAGTCATATGCTATGGCATTTGCGTGGTTTACATAGTATAAAACCTATACATTATATATTTAGTATGAAACAATCAACAATCTTTGCTATTGCCGCAGCGATGTTTGCTTCTACATCAGCCGTGGCACAGGTTAGTTATCCGCCCGCTCAAAAGGGCACGACAGTAGATGAATACTTCGGCGAGAAGGTGGCAGACCCATATCGTTGGCTTGAGGATGATATGAGTCAGCAGACTGCCGATTGGGTAAAGGCCGAGAATGCTGTAACTCGAAAGTATCTCAACAGTATCCCTATGCGAGCCAACATTCTAAAGCGTCTTAAGGAAACTGTTAACTATGAGAAGAGTGGCATACCGTTCGAAAAGAACGGCAAGTGGTATGTGCACCGCAACAATGGATTGCAGAACCAATATGTGCTTTATCAGATGGATCGTCCCGATGCTCCTGCCTCAGAACAACGTGTATGGCTTGATCCAAACAAACTTAGCAATGACGGAACTGTGGCTCTTAAGGGTGTCTATTTCTCTAACAATGGCCGATATATGGCTTATGTCATATCGCGCAACGGTTCAGATTGGGAAGAGATATACGTAAAGGACTGTCAGACTGGTGCCGATACCAGCGATCATATCGTGTGGGCTAAGTTTACAGGTGCCACTTGGTTGGGCGATGGCTTCTATTATAGTGCATACGATGCGCCCGAGAAAGGTAGGGAGATATCCGCCAAGAACTCGGTACAAAAGATATATTATCACAAGATGGGCACACCGCAGTCGGCAGATGAGTTGTTTTATATGAATCCTACTCAGCCTTTGCGATTCTATGGCGTTAGCGTTGATCGTGACGAGACTGCTATGATGTTGACAGAGTCGGGTATGGACAATGGCAACAACCTATATGTTCGCGACCTTAAGAAGCCAAATTCGCAGTTCATACAGATGTGTGCCGATACACGATATCAGTATGCTCCGGTTCAGACAGTTGACGGCAAGATATACATACTAACCAATGCAGGTGCTCCAAAGTATCGGCTTATGGTGGCTGATATCGCACGTCCTGGTTTTATCGATTGGCGTGAGGTGGTAGCTGAAAGCGAAGATGTGCTACAGGATGTAACTTTTGCCGACGACCGTATGATTCTGAAGTACTCTAAGGACAATTGTACCCAGCTCTACACATATACAGTTGACGGCAAACGTATAGGCGAGATAAAGTTGCCTACATATGGCACTGCATCCATCAGTGGCAAGCGTGGAAGTAAGGAAGTATTCTATGACTTTACGTCATATACCATACCCAACTCGGTTTATCGTTACGACCTTGCCACGGGCAAGAGCACTGTACTGTTTACACCGAATATAAAGTTCCGTACACAGGATTACGTAACCGAGATGCAGTTCTATACAAGTAAGGACGGTACACGTGCTCCGCTCTTCATCACATATAAGAAGGGACTTAAGCTCAATGGTAAAAATCCTCTGTTGCTCTACGGTTACGGTGGCTTCAACCTTACTTTAAGCCCGCATTTCCTAACCAATTACATTCCGTTTATGGAGCGTGGCGGTGTATATGTGCATGCTGTTTTGCGTGGTGGCGGTGAGTATGGTGAAGACTGGCATGTGGCAGGTACAAAGATGCAGAAGCAGAATGTGTTCGACGACTTTATATCAGCAGCTGAGTATCTTATTGACAAAAAGTACACATCAAGCGAACGTCTTGCAATACAAGGTGGCAGCAATGGCGGATTGCTTGTTGGCGCTTGCATGACTCAGCGTCCCGATCTTTTCCGTGTATGTCTTCCGGCTGTAGGTGTGATGGATATGTTGCGCTATCACAAGTTTACTATAGGTTGGAACTGGGCACCCGACTATGGAACCTCAGAGGATTCTAAGGAGATGTTTGAGTATCTTAAGGCTTACTCGCCTTTGCATGCACTTAAGCCTGGAACAAGTTATCCTGCTACTCTCGTCACTACAGCCGATCATGATGACAGAGTTGTGCCAGCTCACTCGTTCAAGTTTGCGGCACGTCTGCAAGAATGTCAGTCAGGAACTGCTCCTGTGCTTATCAGTATAGAAACAAATGCCGGACATGGTGGCGGCAAGCCTCTTGCAAAGCGTTTGGAAGAACAAGCCGACTTGCTGAGTTTCACATTATGGAATATGGGAGTGAAGAAGTAAAAAATAAACTTAAAAAAATAGGAGTTACTGATTAGGTAACTCCTATTTTTTTATAAGTTTTCTTGCAAATTCAATTATTGTATCTTCTCCACGCAGTAGGTCGTCTTGCGATAGAGAGACAGAATAGTCTGGATCAATACCGAATTCGGTAGGTTGTTTGTCGCGGTTGTACATCGGACATGCCGAGAAGCGTATGTTCCATCCTATAGGCAACTCGGAAGAGTAGGGCATACCAGCTCCTCCACCAGTGCGGTCGCCAACAATCGTAACATTAGGGCAACACTTCATGTACTTTACAAACTCGTTTGCGGCGCTGTATACCGATCGGTTAGTCAATACAACGGTGTGTTTCTGCCATCTAACTCCCTTGCCAGGTTTAAGCCATTGCTCCTCCATAGCCGAGAACTCGTTGTGTCCTTTGCCAGTCTTATGCTGCATATATCCCACAAGAATCTTCTCGTTGGTGAATCTTGCCGCCAATTGCTCAGCCGATGAAAGCATTCCACCGGTGTTGTCACGTAAGTCTATAATAAGTCCATTGCATGGTGCGAGGTAGAAGAGTATATCGTCCAGATTGCCTGCACCAATGCCATTGGCAAATGACGAACATTGTATATAGCCCGTGTTGTCGTCAAGTCGGCGGTATTTCATACCTGATGCAATGCGATAGTCGGTACCAAGATAGCGTCTTATCAGAGTATCGCTTACGTTAGACGGATAATCTTCATGCCATGACCAGTTGCGTGCTATGTCCCACGACGAGTACATATTGACGTGTCCGTCACGCAGTTCGGCAAGCATATTGCCTAAAACCTCAAACATTTGCGTGTCGGTCATACCGTCATTTATCTGCTTTGAGTACTTATTATGAATAGCGTCCCAGTTGAGTCCATACTCTGCTTGCTTGTATTCGAAGAAACAATAGTGCTCGTCAATAATTTTCCACAGAGCCTCAAAATTGCCTCGTGGATTGTCGGCATACTCATGTTCGTCTACACATGCCGACATACTGAATATGGCTATACATGCTATAGCTATATTCAGACACTTGCGGCAAAATCTATTAAATGTTATGCTCATTTATGAATGTAAAAGTTTTTCTACTTCTTCAATGCTAAGCCCCGTTCCCTTAGCTGTCTGTTGAACATCAAGTCCCATATCCAATAGACGTTTGGCAGTAGCAAGCTTTTCTTCGGCCATACCTTTAGCCATACCTTCTGCCAAGCCTTCTGCCAAGCCTTTCTCTCTTCCTTCAGCCAGACCTTTCTCTCTTCCTTCTGCCAAGCCTTTCTCTTGGGCTGCAATCTCAGCCGCTGCCATACATGCCATATTGTCACGTGCAATCCAAAGGCTATTATCATAAGCCTCCCATTCCTTTTTGGTCAATCTGTGGCTGTCGGCATACTCTTCCAATTGCTTGAATATTTCCTTCTGTGCCGTAAACGGCATCCTGCTTAATGCTTCCATATGCTTTAAAACGTAAATCCATTTATCAAAATCTGTATCACATTCATCCACCTTCTTTTCGAAAAGTGGAAGTACCAAATAGATGAAGCGAAGTTTGTTTGACGCTATCTCTCCGCTTTCCTTATCCGCCAGAACTATATCGGTTCTGAACTTATCAAGCTCTTCTTTGTTCGAAGTGTAATTCATAAAGCAGACGGTGTATATAGGTAGAAACCTGTATGCGTCTTGCTGTTCTGTCTTACCTTTGTCCACTTGTTCGAGTACACTTCTACACGCATAACAGATGGAGCGGTCGAGAAAGTTCGGCTGCCATCTGTTTTGCATCTCCAATATAAAGCGTTCACCTGTGTCGGTTTCGCAATATACATCATAGATTATTCCTCGCTGGTCTTTGGTTGAGGGCAATTCTTCCTTGTCCCTAAAAAACTACATTCTTTACTTGAAGTTCTCCAACCAACAAATCATTAAGAAAGCTAATCAACAAGTCTTTGCTGAATTCCTGTCCGAAGAGTCGTTTGAATCCCCAGTCAGTAAAAGGATTTATGTATTTTCCCATAGTGACGAGTTTTAGATGTCTCAATGCAAAGATATTGATTTTCTGTGAATTTAGTATTGCTTAAGCTTGTTTTTTCTTCCAAAAACTTGTCTAATACATGAAAGTAATGTCTACTTGTTCAGCATATACTCCAATTGTCTTACCTGCTTGTCGGCATTATGTTTGCGTTGAGTTGTCATTCCCTCAGCCTTAAATCCGTCAAGTTCTTTCTGTAATGCGTTATACTTGATGTTCTGTTTCTTTTCCTTGTATTCTTGGCGAAGGATATAAATCTTCTCGGCATCCTGCAGACCTTCTACAAATCGTTCGAAGCGTATACTTGAACGTGGACCTGGGTATATACTATAACAGTCGCCCGAAGCCCAAGTGCGGAAGCGTGAGTCGCATAGTGGGTTGTGTGTCCAACTATTGTACGACCAACGCAGATAACCGTCATAGCCGGCAGCCACAGCATGTATGGCTGTCCATGTACCCTCGGCAGGAGGCGAGAATGTAAAGGTATTAGGGAATCCCTCTACACAGCATGTATAGTAGGTGCTAATCTTGCCTTCCTTGCGACGGCGTTCCTTAACTGGTGTCGGGTAATCGTTTCCGTAGGGTATACTATAATAGTATAGATCCTTTTCAATCTCGTCGTGATATGTACCTGCAAGTGTAATCTTGAAGTCGGGGTCGGCTTCCTTGATAACCTTTATAGCAGCCTTCATTGCTTCCATCGGACGTTCGTCCATAGATATTGCAGTTTTTTCGAACCATCCTTTTGCACGCAGATGCTTGGCAAAGTCTTTGAGGAACACGCCCCAATACTCTGTGTAGGCATTGTCGCCAGGTTTAGTCTTTACAAATTGTATGCGATTGGTAGCCTCGTCGTAGTAGTCGAACTGCAAGTTCCATGGAATCATGGTGTAGCAAGATATAAGTCTATCGATGCCCACCTCGTTCATCATAAACTCCACCCAACGGTCGAACACAGCATAATCGTATGTCCATGATCCGTCAATGTGTCGTATGCGTGTAACCATCGAGTCGAAGTGGTCCTCAGTCTGTCCATTCCACGGCTTGTGCATAATGCTAGTAGTAATTGAATATTGTCCAGCATCACGCAGCATTCGCATAATTGGACGCATGGCATCAAAATGCTCTTTGCTCCATAGCGGTACGTTATAGTAGCGAGCCACCGAGTAAGGGTTCTGCCAAAGGTCCAAGTTGAGGTGCCATTGTTGAGCGTCGGGCAGAGTATGTGCCAATACCTCTAAGTTTACCTCAAGATGTTGCGCCTTCATATTCGATGCACTAACAGTCATTGTTCCGATATATTTGCCAGGTTTGGCGTTGCGTGGCACGTTGATACATAGCCATAGCGGTTGTGTGGTCTTGCTCTTTACGGGCAACGATGCGTTAATGTCGAGCACATCAGCCACGAGAACCGAGTCGTAGTCGGCAGGTTTGCGGTGTCCGCAACCCGAACCATCAGGATTAAGACAATCGCCCATAACGTATCTCACAAAGTGTGTGCTTAGTGCCGATTGTGGTATAACGTCTTTGTCCGATTTAAGAGCCGACATCTCAATACGCACATCATCAAGATTACCTTTGGTCCAAAGCACAGCCTGTGCATTGACACGTTCGCCTCGCCATGCCTTAAGCAAGGCTTTGTGTTGCTGCTTGACAGCGGGCACATCATACTTGTCGTAGCGTATATCGGTAGAGCCCCAGCTTAGTTGTACTGGTGTCTGCACCTTTGCCCATTGCGTCTCGTAGTTGGCAGGCAAAGGATAGTTGGGCTCGTTATAGCTTCCGAGAGGTGCCGCAGTAGTTTGCGCAGTGGCAATAGTGGTTATGGCGCAGAAGAGTAGGGTGTTAAGAATTCTGTTCATTCAGGTTTGAATTTATTGTTTAAACAAGTTTAGGTCTGTCGAAAAATATATGATATATGTTGCAAAGTTAATGATTTTAGATTGAATAGGAAGCAATATTTTCAAGTAATATATATTAAATGGCAAAGTAATCGATGGAGTGATGTAATGAAATATCGATTAAGAACAATGTAGATTTTATGATATAAAGATTCCAAGAGGACGGGTCGGGTCTGGTCAGGAGTCAAATCTAACATGAGCATCAATATATAATCTGACATCATTGAATCTACTTTTGGCATCTATAAGAGCAAAAAGTCACCGAACAAGCTGTACGGTGTAACGTCTTTTGTTCTGACGATACCGTTATATTCAAAAGTCTCGAACGAATCCGTTACAAAAACAATTAATTTCAAAGAGCGCATTGTAAATGTTAAATTGAAGGACATCAGTACTTGGTCAACCGAGCACTTGTCCAAAAGCTGAGTAACAGAACGAACCAAAACGCTTAGGAAAGTGAGCTAAAATTGGTACAACGAACTGGACACCCTACCTATTATTTATACATTAGGCGGATTTTACATCATAAAAATGTCCAATAAAAGTATATTGTATTACTTTGCCAAGTATATTGTATTACTTTGCCAAGTATATTGTATTACTTTGCTAAGTATATTGTATTACTTTGCCAAGTATATTGCTCATTTATAAAAATAAATATGATGAATACATACTTAGGTATTTGTAATATGTAGAAGCAAGGGCAATAAACCAGGGGAAATGTCGTTATATAATGTACAATGAAACGATTAGTCAGTATTATATATATGTGTTTGGCGGTGATCTTGCTGTCTCCGCCCAGGATCGAACGGTAGAGAACCGTCCGTATACCGACTTGCGTCCTTTGCATTTTGGTGTATTAGTGGGCACTCATGTGCAGGATGTGCCCTGGAAGTGGGCATGGAATGCGATTTCTATCTGCCTTTCTTCAAATTGCGGCCTGAGCTTAAGTTTGTTTATGCTCTTGGCAACACGCTCGACACAAAGCATCCGCAGGAGATTCGCGACAAGAACCTTCTGAAGTATGCCCAGTCGGCATCCGAGGCCAAGACCAAAATGGTGGTGTTCAGCTTCTATTTTGAGTAGTGAGATAAAGGTAGTCGTTGAGCACAGTGGTGAGAAACTCGCGGCTGTTGCCCCAGTCGGCATTGGCAGGCAATTGTATCACCCGAGCTACTTTGGCGGCAAGACTTTCTATACGTTCGTCAGATGCCTTGGCATCTGGTGCTACAGTGCGGCGCAATATGTCAGCTTGGTGAGGCGACAGTTGCGCCGCATTGTCGTATGTGGGCTTATATCCTCGGCGGGCGTAGGCAAATTCGCCAAGTGAGATGTGCATGCGGCTCATGTCGGTTTGGCGTATCACCATAGTGCCCGCAGCAAGGTCGCCAAGCCGTTGGTGGCGGCGTGTGGCGAGTATGAACACCAGTCCCAGGCAGCTCATCCATATATCAACAATCTCGCACACATATCTTAGAAACAGCGCGCCTGCCGTTGGCGACGAGCCGTCGGCCATTACCACACGTGTCTTCATGGCATATTTTCCCACGGTCTGTCCGTCAAACAGCAGTTCCGAGAGGAATGTGTAGGCAAGGGCAGGCAGAAACACGAGAAACACGTAAATGCCCTGCATGACATCGTCGCTGAATCCTGGGGTGTGGCGCAGGAATGTTCCTGCGGCGTACAAATATACAGATATCAGCACAAGGTCGATGATGCGCCCCACGATGCGGTCGCCTACGTTTGCTGGAGTCTGCTCTATGCAGACAAAATTGCCTGTTGTAATGTCCGACATATATTTTCTGTTGATTTGTGATTGCAAATTTAACTTTTTTCTTTAAATTTGCCATTCATAAACACAATTATTTTAACCCGCAAGCAATGAACGAACTCACATTCATACAAAACAACATAGAAAAGTGGGAACATGTGGAGATAATGACCAAAGACCTATCGCAGGAGACGCCCGACGACATAGCCGATGCCTATAGCGACGTGACAGCTGACCTTGCCTTTGCCTACACACATTATCCTTCGTCGCGCATCACCATGTATCTTAACAACTTGGCGGCTGTGCTCCACAACGCCATCTACCGCAACAAGCGCGAGAGACGTTCGCGCCTTATCACGTTCTGGACGCGTGAGGTGCCGGCCACGATGTATGCCGAGCGGTGTCATCTGCTTGCGTCGTTCGTGGTGTTCTGCATCAGTGTGCTTATTGGGGTGGCGTCGCAGTTGGCTGAGCCCGACTTCTGCCGGATAATCCTTGGCGACGGTTATGTGGAGCAGACGTTGCAGAACATATCCAACGGCACACCGATGGCTGTGTACGACGGTGGAGCGGAGAGCACAATGTTCCTCGGCATAACCATCAACAACATAGGTGTGGCGTTTCGCATTTTCGCCTTTGGACTTATGTCGAGCTTGTTCAGTGCCTTACTGCTGTTGTACAATGGCATAATGCTCGGCTGCTTCGAGACATTCTTCGCCCAGCATGGGTTGTTAGGCGAGTCGATGCTTGCCGTATTCCTGCATGGCACTCTTGAGATTTCGGCCATCATCGTAGCAGGAGCCGCAGGACTCGCCATAGGCAATAGTTGGCTTTTCCCAGGCACTTACTCGCGCTTCTATGCCTTCCGCCAGGGGGCAAAGCGCGGATTGAAGATAGTTGTAGGCACGGTGCCGGTGTTCATCGTTGCCGGATTCGTTGAGGGCTACATCACCCGTCACACCGAGATAGCCGACGGCTTGCGCTTAGGGTTCATACTGCTTTCCTTGGCGTTTGTCTTAGGCTACTATGTGGTGTTGCCATGGTTTCAGAACAGAAAATCATCATTCGTAAATCATTAAAAATTATCAAGATATGGGTTTCATACAGCATCAAGTTCCCCCTCTTTACCGTCGCCGCACCTTCAGCGACAAGTTTACCGACACCACCGACTTCATCACCGCCAACTGGCGAGTGCTGTTGCGTATGCTCACCATTGTGTTGCTGCCTCTGTGCTTGCTGCAAGCGTTAAACGTCAATACGCTCATGTCGAGCATGTATGGCGACATGGTGGGCAACGGTGATGTGAGCGACACACTTGTGGGTTTCGCCCTCAACTATGGTGCGCTCATGGTGTTTGGAATCATAGCCACAGTATTGTTTATATGTATAGTCTATACACTCATGCAACTGTATCATGAGCAGAACGCCGACGGCACACCTGCCCATCCCAACCTTAACAGCATTACCTTCGCCCAATTTCGTCCGCTGATGATGCGCCAAGTGCGTTCGGCATGCAAGGCAATAGGGGCCTTTCTGCTCTTCTTCGTTGTGCTTATGGTGTTTATGGTGGTAGCGGCAGTGGTGTTTGCCACAATGACCACGTCTTTAGGCTCCAACGAGGCAGGCGTAGTGTTGGTTGTCATCTTTGTATATGCCATTGTGCTTATGCTTTTGCCACCGATAGCGATGGTAGTCCCCGTATTCTCCTTTGAGAAGATAGGCTTTTGGGCCGGCCTCAAGAAGTCGCTTGTGTATGGATTCAAGACATGGCGCGGCGTGGTGGCAGTGACGATAGTTGTTGGTATTATGGTGGGCATGGTGCTCGGCGTGCTCGGTTTGCCGTTCCTCATGATGACCATATTCAAGGCTTTGTTTGCTGTTCAAACCTCAGGCGAATATACCTTCACCAACTCCGTTTGGTATTCATTCCTTCAGTATCTGTCGGCCATTGTCTACGTGTATGCCAGCTACATTGGCTATGCCGTGATGCTTGTGGCGCTTGCCTATCAGTATGGTCATGCCCGCGAGAAAATTGATGGCGACGAATTCTTCGACAATGCCAATGGTTATGACTGATACACTGGCTGTAGACACTCTGCTGATAGCCCGGTGGCGCGACAATCCTGAGTTCGACTATGACGCTGAGTTCCGAGGCTCTGGCTTTTCGCTCTGGGATTGGATAGAGCGTAGGATTGCCGATCTTGTGGACAGGCTTTTCGGCAATACTATGTTGGGCGACTGGAGTAATGTGGTGTGGTATGTGCTTGGCTTTTCGGCTATAGTGGCAATCGTGCTGTTTGTGTTCTATCGTCATCCCGAATTGCTGCACGTGTTGCGCCGTGGTGCCAAGGCTAAGGAGGAATATGAGGTGGTGGAGGACACCATCTATGGCATCGACTTTCCCGCTGCCATTGCCCAGGCCATGTCGCGTGGCGACTATCGCGAGGCTGTGCGCCTGAGCTATCTTCAGGCATTGCGCCACTTGAGCGATGCCAATATCATCGATTGGCAACCCTCGAAGACTCCCGCGCAATACGTGCGTGAATATCCCGACGAGCTGTTCAACCGTACTACCGCAGTGTTCATACGTGTGAGGTATGGCGGGTTTGAAGCCACCAAAACCATGGCTGAGACTATGGCAAAGGATGTGGCAGACATCATGTCGAAAGAAACAGAGCAGAAAGGAGGCGGGCAATGAAGCGACTGCATATATATATAATAGGTATAGTGATAGCCACATTCCTCTGCTTCGCTCTTGGTCAGCGTATGCCTCGAACGTTTACGTGGAAGGCAACCTTTGCCCATGCCGACCGCCAGCCTTTCGGTTGCTATGTGTTCGACAGTGTGATGGCGCAGTCGATGCCCAAGGGGTATAGTGTGGAGCGTCGTACGTTCAAACAATTGTTAGGCAATGCTGATTTGCAGGGGAAGAACATTCTCGTGCTATGCGATTACCTTAATATGAAAGAGCTTGACCTTGAAGCCATGGACCGTCTGTTGCATCGTGGAGCCAAGATTATGCTTGCTTATCATAATGCGGGTTTCACAGAAACCGACTCCATTCTCGCCTACAACTATGGCGTGAATGTTCATCTTGGCTCACAATTTTGGTTGCCTACGGTGAAGGGTATGCTTCGCAATGGCGACCATGATCTATATGACACGGTGAGATGGCGAACAGACGACCCCGTGTTCCCGCAACGCAACTATAGACTGTTCAGTCAGCTTGTGTCGGGAATCGTGATTACCGACCGCCATCGCATTGACTCCGTGAGGTATGACTCGCTTGTGCTCAGCACCCTAAACTATTCATATCCCGATGTGCAATGTCCATTCTTCCCAACGCAACTCAAGCATCTTAAGGAAAAGGCACGCAGCAAGGGCGAACTGAAACAATTGGAATTGGACTATTATGACTACGATTGCGACTGGCAAGGCAAGCAAGCGGATGAGGACACAAGCTGTGAGTTCCCGGTTGCAGTGAAGCGAAAGGTGGGGCAGGGCGAGCTTATCGTCGTCTCCATGCCGTATGTCTTCACCAACTATGGTGTGCTCACCCACGAAGTCTCGCCCTTGCTGATGCGACTGATGACGCAGATAGCCGACCGCCCAGTATTGCGCACCACAAGCTACATGAAGAGTTACGACGAGTTGGAAGCCGAGATGTCGCCCATGCGCTATGTGCTTGGCAGTCGTGAGCTTAGGCGAGCGTGGTATCTGTTGGCTTTTGTCACGGTGCTGTTCTGCGTGTTCAAGGCACGTCGCCGACAGCGCATTATTCCCGTTGTGGCCGAGCCAAAGAATCATAGCTTGGAGTTTGCGCGACTCGTGGGTACGCTCTACTGGCAGCGGGGAGACAATGTAGACCTCGTGCGCAAGAAGTTCCTACTCTTTGCCGAGCGCATACGCATGACATTGGCTGTGGATATAGTAGATGCGAAACCCGATGATGCTACCATAGCTCTCATGGCCCGCCGCACCGGACTTGACAAGGAAACCTTGGACGAGGAGATAGGTCGTCTGCGTATGGACTATTGGACCGAGGGAACGCTGAGCGACATGGAAATGCGCTGGGCGGTGGACTGCATGAACCGAATAGCAGGAAAACTGTAGAGAGAAAGTAATAACAAATGTAGAAAACAAAAAAAACGAAATATAAATAATGGAAACAAGAACCGACCTTACTGCCTTTGCCCGAAAGACGGGCGAGATAAAGCAGCGTATAGCCGAAATAATTGTAGGACAGACAGAAGCCGTGGACCTGCTGCTCACATGCGTCATTGCCGACGGACATGTGCTGCTTGAGGGTGTGCCCGGAGTGGCAAAGACTCTACTCGCACGTCTTGTGTCGCGACTCATCGACGCGCGTTTCTCGCGTGTGCAGTTCACTCCCGACCTCATGCCGAGCGATGTTCTCGGCACATCGGTGTTTAATATGAAGACATCGGAGTTTGACTTCCATCCCGGACCTGCCTTTGCCGACATTGTGCTTGCCGATGAAATCAACCGCGCTCCTGCCAAGACTCAGGCTGCACTCTTCGAGGTTATGGAGGAGCGCCAAGCCACTATCGACGGCACGTCTTATGCCATGGGCGATGTCTACACCATCATTGCCACGCAGAATCCGGTGGAACACGAGGGCACGTATCGTTTGCCCGAGGCACAGCTCGACCGCTTCCTGATGAAGATAACGATGGGTTATCCTTCGGTGGAAGAGGAGGTGGAGATATTGAACCGGCATAATGCACGCTCCAATTTCTCGCGTCTTGACGATGTGCAGCCCGTGATAACCAAGGACGAGTTGCTCGGTCTGCGTGACATGCTCGACATTGTTGTGGTCGACGCTTCTTTGTTGCGCTACATTGCTCAGATAGTTGCCGAGAGCCGTGAGTCAAGAGCTGTGTATGTGGGATGCTCGCCTCGTGCGTCGGTTGCCATGCTTCAGTGTGCCAAGGCTTACGCTTTGCTTCAGGGTCGCGACTTTGTCACTCCCGACGACATAAAGACTGTTGCCCCCTACGTGATGCAGCACCGACTGCAACTCACTGCCGAGACCGAGATGGAGGGATTCACTCCCTTGGACGTGGCAAGAAAACTAATTGAAAAGGTGGAAGTGCCTAAGTAAACAAAACACAGAGAGAATGTATCTTACAACCCGTTTCTACGTATTCGCCATAGTTGCCATCCTGCTGCTCGCAACCGGCAACTACAGTGCTCCGTTCTACACTGTGGGCATGGCGGCAGTGTGGCTGCTCCTCGCTGCCACCATTGCCGATATTGCAATTCTTTACAGTAGGCGTGGCATTGTTGCCTCGCGACAGCTTGCCGACAGACTGTCAAACGGCGACGACAACGACATACGTCTGCGCGTGGAGAGTAGCTATCCCTTTGCGTTGAGGCTAACTGTCATCGACGAGACTCCGTTTGTGTTTCAGCGTCGCGACGTTGACTTCCTGCTGAGGCTGAAGCCACGCGAGGGCAAGACAATAGTGTATAAGCTGCGCCCCACGCTGCGTGGGGTGTATGGCTTTGGCAGAATACGTGTGTTTGTGAGGTCGGCTTTGTCGCTTGCCGAGCGTCGCTACACATGCGGCGAACCTCAGGATGCCAAGGTCTATCCCTCGTATCTCATGCTCCATAAGTATGAGTTGCTTGCCATGAACAACCGCCTTACCGAGATGGGCGTGAAGCGCATACGCCGTGCTGGCAACAACACTGAGTTTGAGCGTATAAAGGAATATGTGGAGGGCGACAACTACCGTTCGCTCAACTGGAAGGCATCTGCTCGCCGACATCAGCTTATGGTGAATGTCTACGAGGACGAGAGGTCGCAGCAGATAGTGTCGGTCATCGACAAGGGCAGGCCTATGCAGCAGGCGTTCCAGGGCATGACTCTGCTCGACTATGCCATAAATGCCTCGCTCATGCTGTCGTATGTGGCTGTGCGCAAGGCCGACAAGGCAGGACTTGTATGCTTTGCTGACCATACCGACACATTCGTTGCCCCATCGCGCCGTCATGGACAGATGGAGCGGTTGCTTGACGCTTTGTACTCGCAGCAGACAAGGTGGAGCGAGAGCGACTTCGGGGATATGCTTGCCACTATCAACAAGCGACTCACCAAACGCTCACTGCTTGTCGTGTACACAAGCTTTGCCAACACCCAGGCCATGACGCGCCAACTGCCTTATCTCAAGCAGCTTAACTTGCGGCATAAAGTGCTTGTGGTGTTCTTCGCCGACAACGAGATGCGCGACTTCGTCAACAGTTCTCCACGCTCTACAGAGGAATACTACCAGCACGTGATTGTGGAGAAAATGCTCTATGAGCAGCGACTCATCGTGTCGCAATTGCGCCAGCATGGCATATTGAGTATGCTAACCACGCCGCAGAACCTATCGGTGGATGTGGTGAATAGGTATTTGGAACTGAAGGAGAGGCAGGCTATATAGGCTTCAGATAAAGTATATACAATATTAAATATTTGATTACTGAACTTCTGATAGTTCATTTAGATTATTTACTAAGAAATGATTACTCCCAAGGAATATTACTCTTCGCGGATGGATTCGCTTGCTGCACGCATAGCAATACACCGTCGTCGCAACCGACTGTTTGTGGGTGGCGAGATAGCGTCGTTCGCCCTTTTCATTGCTTTCATATTTGCTTACGCTCAGTTGGAGTGGGGCAGTATGGGCGTGTGGGCTGCTGTGTTGTCGATAATAATATATGTTGTGATACGCCGCATGGACGAGCAAAACGAGGCACGGACGGAGTGGCTTGAGGCTTTGCGCGAGGTTTGTGGCAGAGAGTTGGCTTATCTCGACGGCGACTATTCTGCCTTTGACGATGGCGAGCGTTATGCCGACCCGCAGCATCCTTTCACTATGGACATGGATGTCTTTGGCAATAAGTCGCTCTTTCAGCGCATCGACCGCAGTGTGACAACGGGTGGCAGCGACCGACTTGCCGCCTTGCTTTCGGCTGAACCTATAGGCAAGGATGGCGTAGTGGCTGACTGTGCCGATGTTTTTGACGCTGAGCTTTCGCCCGTAGAGCGCATTCGTCAGCGTGGCGATGCCATTGACATTCTTGCGCATTGCCCTGATTGGCGCACCGAGTTCTGTGCTGTGGGCATTGCCGAAAAGATAAACACCGATGCCGTGGCTCGTGCCATGCGCGATGTAAGTGATGTTAAGGTGAGCAAATGGGTTATGTCGCCTCTGGCTATGGCTGTGGCTATGTTCATGGGTATAGGATTGATAGCCACCATTGTGCTTGCTGCCATGACCGATGTGCCTTCTAATGTGGCTGTGGTGTGGGCGTTGGCCCAATTGGGCATTGTGCTCGGATTGTGTCATGCAAAACTTATGGAGATAAGCCGCACTGTGGGCAAACTGCATGGACAGATGGCTGCCTACGTGAAGTTGGTGAGGATCATCAGCGAGGACAGAGGGTTAAACGAAGAAGGAAGAGGTTTAAACGAAGAGGGAAGAGCGAAGAGTGAAGAATCCGTATGTAGGGTGGACAAGGGACTTATAGGCAGGCTTGTTGGTGCTACGGGAGGAGCTATAGGCTCGTTTCGCGAGATAGAGAAGATTCTTGCAGGGCTTGACCGCCGTGGAAACATACTTGGACTGATATTCGCGGATATATTCACACTCAGCGACTTCCGTCTGCTGCGCCGTTTTGCCTTGTGGCAGCGTCACTATACAATGCAGATGAGCCGTTGGATAGCGGCTGTGAACGAGATGGATGCTCTTGTGTCGATGGCTACGTTCCGCTATAACGAGCCTCAGGGAGTAAGGGCTGAGGTGGTGAATGGCAATGATGTGGTCTGCGAGGCTCGCGGATTGTATCATCCCTTCATTGGCTCTCACGCTGTGCGTAACGACTTCAATATTGCCGAACGCAACTATTATATAATAACCGGAGCTAATATGGCCGGCAAGAGCACTTTCCTTCGCTCGCTCGGGGTGAACTGGATTTTTGCCATGAACGGTCTGCCTGTGTTTGCTGACCAGTTGCGCATCTCTGTCTTCCCATTATTCACAAGTATGCGCACCACCGATGACCTGACGCGTGGCATAAGCTATTTCAATGCCGAACTGTTGCGCCTGAAGAGTCTGATAGCTTTCTGTGCCTCGCACGACAACACGCTCATCATTCTCGACGAGATACTCAAAGGCACCAACTCAGCCGACAAACTTGGAGGTTCGCGCCTTTTCCTCGAATACATGTCCAATAGGCGTGTCACAGGTGTCATAGCCACCCACGACCTTGAACTCTCACGTCTTGCCGATGAGCAACCGGAACGTTTCTACAACTATTGTTTTGAGATAGAACTTGGCACTGATGTGACCTACACATACAAAATAACGCAGGGCGTGGCACGCAACCAGAATGCCACGTTCTTGCTGAAAGAACTGCTGAAATAGACAAAAAAGCATTCACTTATTCTTTTTATGTAATTAAAAGATGTAATTTTGCACGTATGAAACAAAATAAAGTATCCTTGAGCAGCAAGCAATATGCTGTGCCGTTCGTACTCATCACCTCACTGTTCTTTATGTGGGGTTTTGCACGCGCCATACTTGACGTGCTCAACAAGCATTTCCAGAACGAGCTCGACATAACCATAACCCAGTCGTCGCTCATTCAGGTAACAACCTACCTTGGCTATTTTCTTATGGCTATCCCAGCCGGACTCTTTATCAACCGCCGAGGCTATAGAAGTGGAGTTGTGCTTGGACTCTTGCTCTTTGGGCTTGGTTCGCTTGCCTTCATACCTTGTTCGGCAGCCGGAACCTTTTATGCCTATCTTATAGCCTTGTTTGTTATAGGCTGTGGACTGGTTTTCCTTGAGACATCCGCCAATCCTTATGTAACCGAACTTGGACCCAAGGAGACGGCAACAGCACGTCTCAACTTCTCGCAGTCGTTTAATGGTGTAGGCTCTATGTTTGCCACATTGGTAGTGGGCAGTTTCCTATTCCAAGACAGCGGAACAGGTGATTTGGGCAGTGGCTCAGGCGGCAATGCCGTAGTGCCATATGCCATTATGGGTGCCGTGGTGATGGTTATTGCCATTATCTTTGCCCGTGTCAATCTGCCAGAGATACATCATGATGACGATAACGACACACAAGAGGGAGGATACAATCTCTCGCGTCTGTTCCGCAACTCTTGGTTTGTCTTCGGACTCCTTGCACTTCTTGCCTACGAGGTAGCCGAGATATCAATCAATTCATACTTTATCAACTTCGTAACCGGTCAGGACTGGATGTCGGCAGCAACCGGCTCTACTATCCTTACCGTGGCGCTTGGTCTCTTTATGCTTGCCCGTTTTGTGGGTGCGGCTATTATGAGCAATATGGCTGCAGAGAAGTATCTGCTTATCTGTGCTGTAGGTTCGGTAGTGTGCATAGCTGTAATGCTGCTTGATTTAGACAAGACAATATCTGTAGGTGCATTGCTTTGCAACTATATGTTTGAGGCTATAATGTTCCCTACAATCTTCTCGCTTACGCTGCGTGGACTGGGTGGATTGACCAAGAGTGCCTCGTCTATATTGATGATGACACCGGTAGGTGGTTGCGGTTTCTTGCTTATGGGCTTGGTTGCCGATAATACAGGCAATATGGTTGTGCCTTTCTTTATTCCGCTCATAGGCTTTGCCTTTGTCATGGCTTACGCATACAAGTGTGTTAAGCGAGGATAAAAATAATAGTCTGTTTATAGCTGATATTTGCAAAAAAATAAGTATCTTTGGTGCCAATATACAAAAATAGGCCAATGATGAAAAAATCAACGCTAACAACGTTATTTATATGTGTCATTGTCGCTATGCAAACTGCTATATCATGCTCGCCGGCAGCCGATAACGGAGCTCAACTGCGACGTGAGCGTCTACGAAACCTTGACGACTCTATTACAGTTCTTGCCCCGTCTGTGCTCGACAGTATAAACAGTGCTATTGACAATACACAACAGATGCTTGCCAAAAAGCAAGCCAACAATACTATAACCACATCCGATAGTCTTGCATTGCAGGAGTATCGGATGTGCTTGGCACGCTACTATTGGCTTTCCGACCATCCCGAGAAAGCCGATACTATCGTGCAAGACATTATTAACTTTGCATATCGTCAGGATGGCGGCTACTACGATAAACACAAGGTGTGCCGCTCTGAAAGACTTAATTCCTTATTGGCTAACGCCTTTCAATTGAAGGCAGCACGCAACCACAATTTTCATCGCGAACCTAAACAAACGCTACAGCTTTATACCGAGTCGTACAGACTTTTGTTTCGGAGCGACAACAAGGAAGCATTGCCAAAGGCATGTGCCAATCTTGCCGATGCTTATATTCAGGTGAACGATATTCCAGGTGCCGCCAAATGGTACCGCAGAGCGCTGTTTCTTGTCGACTCGCTGGAACTTCCAAAGAAGGAGAACATAACACTCTATATGGGGCTTGCACAGATATACCTTTCTTTGCATGACTTCCGTACGGCACAAATATATTATAACGAAACCGAACGTTATTTTGATTTGATGTCGCCACAGATGCAGGCTTATCATGTCAACAACCTAGGCAACTTCTATTATTATACCAAGAACTATCCAAAGGCGCTTGATACATTCAAGCGAATGGAGCGTTTGCTTATAAAAAGAGGTATGACCAATAAGTTCGACATGTATCTGTGTCGTATAAATCTTGCCGATGTGTATCTTAATCTTGGACAGTTAGACGAAGCACGTCATTGTCTTGAGTTGTGCGAACCTTACTTTCATAAGAATGGAGATGCTACGGCTCTGTATTATTGCAACACCATACATATTGGCATAGCAGCACGTCAGGGCAATGCGGCAGAGGTGGAACGTGTGCTTCGTAGTGAGCACCTTGCGCACGAGATGCCATATACTATGGTCAACATACGCAATCAGTATATGCGCCAATATTATGAACAGAAGGGAAACTACCGTCAGGCATACGTCAATCTGCAAGCCAATATCAACTATGATGACTCGCTCGAGCACAACCGCTCGAATATGCGTTCGGCCGAGATTATGTCTCGATTTACTGCCGATACGCTAAAACTGCATCACGACCTTGCGCTTGAGCACAAGAACGCTATGATACAAACAGCAAATATGAAGACCACGGTGGCTGTATCTGTAGCCATCATGCTGTTGATGTTGCTCGTTTTGTGGATGATGTATATGCGCAAGAAGCAGTTGCAAAATCAGGTTAGTATAATGAACTTAAAGCTAAACAATGTGCGCAACCGCATATCGCCACACTTTATGTTTAATGTGCTGAACAACAAGATTGTGAACTCAGGCAAGGAGGAGGCTTCAGAACTAATGGAGCTTGCACGACTGATACGCACCAATCTCGACATGTCGAGTCAGCCATATATGTACCTGAACCGCGAGCTTGAGTTTGTAGAGCAATATATTAGAGTGGAGCGTTATTTGTTAGGCGACGATTTCGACTTTAGTATCGATATTGCTCCCGATGTAGACACAGCCAAGATTAGAATACCGGCTATGTTCCTGCAGATACTAACCGAGAATGCCATAGTGCACGGTCTGAAAGGTTTGGAAGGACACAAGCAACTGCACATATGCATACGTAGGGATAAAGACATAACCATAATAAGTGTCAGGGACAACGGTCCTGGCTTCAACGCACGCCGTGCACTGAAGAAAGGCACCGGACTTGGCATTATATCGCAGACTATTGCCGTGACCAATGAGCACAACAAGCATAAGATGCGATTCGAGATAACAAACCGTGAGGACAAAGAGGGCAACGTAGTGGGATGCGAGGCAACACTGAAGATGCCTGACAACATAACATTTAAATAAAAACAGACTTATTATGAATATAGTGATTGTTGACGACGAGAAGAGCTGTGTTAAGGCGCTCGCCGATAAATTGAATGAATATGACGACACCAATCTTGTGGGTGTGGCATACAATGGTATGGACGGTCTTAAGCTTATGAGCGAGCAGAACCCCGACCTTATGTTTCTTGACATCGAACTGCCAGACATATCGGGTATAGAGTTTCTGGAGCGTATAGAGAGCATAAGCGACGGACGTTGCCGTGTGGTTATGTATACAGCGCATGGCAGATATATGCTTCCGGCATTTCGCAACAAGGCGTTCGACTATCTAATGAAACCTATAGATGATGCCGAACTGCGCACAATATTGCGCCGAGCTTGTATCGACCGACGTCCTAATGTGCCACAATCGGCATCAGTTAAAATGCAGGACGATACAAACCCGGCGCTCAAGGCACTCAACAGTGACGGTATTGCAAAGCGCAACGACGGAAAATTCCTTATATATACCAATTCTGTAGACTTCCTGCTTGTTGACATTCGCGACATAGGTGTATTTACCTATAATCACGAGTTGCGTACATGGGAAGTAACAGTATCAGGTCGTAAGGACCCAATTCGCCTAAAGCGCAATGTTAATAGCGACATGATAATGGAACTCGACGACACCTTGGTGCGTGTGAGCCAAAAACACATCATAAATCTGGGCTATCTTATAGAAGTAGCAGATAATACCTGCCATTTCTATCCGCCATTCGAAAAACTCGATGACGTTAAGGTAGGGCGCTTCTTTAGAAAGAAACTAATCGATCGGTTCAGCAGCTTTTAGTCATTTGTATTTATGGTACAGCGTTATGGTTAAGGCGTGGCCTTAAGCCAAGAGCATTGCTCGGCGCAGGCTGCTTATACTGTTGTTGATAAATTTCTTAAGCTGGATAAACATCTTTTGTTTGGTTTTGGTTTCTACTGCGTAATTTTGTGATGTCATAAATTTCTTGTTTTTGAGTTGTTAATTACTTTTGTTGCTTTATTTAATGATAACTTTGCAAAGATAGGCTTTTTTATTGAGAAATAATGTCGTAAAAATGTTAAAAAGCAGATAAATGTGGAATTAATAGCAAAAAAATGGATCAAATGAAATATACAAATGATAATGTGTTGCAAAAAGTAAGAGGGTGTGTATACACACCCTCTTGTTATTTAAGTTTTATTCCAAAGTTGCCAACCTCTATCAGACGGCGTTTGTACAACTCGCCTACTGCACGCTTGAACACCTTTTTGCTCACTTGGAATTGGCGTTTTATGTCCTCTGCATCGCTCTTGTCGCCAAGGTAGCAAGTGCCACCATTGTCTTTAAGATATTGTAGAAGAGTTTCCGAGAAGTCGAGTGTCTGCTGGCGTCCTGTAGGTTGCAGCGTAACATCAATCTTACCGTCTGGTCTTACAGTATTGATGTAACCCTTTACGCGGTTGCCAGTATGCAGATAGCGGAATACCTGATCCTCGTAAACCAGACCAGGATAACAGTTGTCTATAATAACCTTAAATCCCATCTCTGTTTTCTGCCATACCAGTAGGTCAACCTCTTGGCCGTGGTTGTAGAAAGGGTGTCGCTCGCTGAAGTATCGCTCTATCTTTGCCGATGCCATAATACGATACGACTCCTCATCAATATGCACGTGTACTATGTAGCTTTCGCCTTTCTGCATGCGCTTCTTTTGTTCGCGGAAAGGACAGAAAAGGTCTTTCATCAGCCCCCAATTGAGAAAAGCACCGTATTCGTTGACCCATGAAACCTCAAGGTAAGCAAAGTCGCCTACCTTGCAAAGTGGATGCTCAGTGGTAGCTACTGGACGTTCGTCCTGGTCTAGATAAATAAACACTTCCAGTTCATCGCCAGGCTTAGTACCTTCAGGTACGTAGCTTTTGGGCAGCAATATTTCTCCCTCGTTGCCACCATCGAGATATAGTCCGAAGTCAACTTCCTTGACAACGGTCATCTTGTTGTAATCACCAAGTTTTATCATATATTCTGTTTTGTTCTTAGTTGTTATAACGAATAGTTCCCACAGAACTCACAGAATACACTGAAGCCTACGGAGTTAAGCTTTTAGAATCCACAGAGCGTATAGACGCTACGCGTCATACGACAGAAGGCACAGAATTGATTGCTTATGTACAAAGTTACGTATGTAATACATAACTATATACCACGACGCTTCGCAAGCAATCATTTCTGTGAGTTCTTGCCTCGCGAAGCGTAGGCAATTCTGTGAATTCGAAAAGCTTAGGTCCGTTAGGCTTCTGTGTCTTCTGTGAGTTCTGTGGAAGGTACATTTGTGGAAGGTGTATGTATTGGAGGTACATCCCCAATCTTTCCGTCCTCAATATGAATAGTGCGGTCGGTTATTGATGCCAAGTGCTCGTCGTGTGTCACTATAACGAAGGTCTGACCAAACTTATCTCTTAAGTCGAAGAACAGTTGGTGCAGCTCGGCTTTGTTTTTAGAGTCGAGCGAACCAGAAGGTTCGTCTGCCAACACCACAGCAGGATTGTTGACAAGAGCGCGGGCAACAGCTACACGTTGCTTTTCTCCTCCCGACAGTTCGGCAGGTTTGTGCGATGCACGTTCTGAAAGATTCATAAATTCAAGCAATTCCATAGCACGTTGGCGAGCCTCTTTGTTGCTCTTGCCAGCAATAAAGGCTGGAATCATAATATTTTCAAGAGCAGTGAATTCTGGCAGAAGCTGATGAAACTGAAATACAAAACCTATATGCTGGTTGCGGAAGTCGCTCAGTTTTTTTGTGTTTAAGGTTCCAACGTCAACGCCGTCTATTACTACCGAACCACTGTCTGCACGGTCGAGTGTACCCATTATCTGCAGCAGTGTGGTTTTGCCTGCGCCACTCGGACCTACGATGCTCACCACCTCGCCCTTGTTTATATGCAGGTCGATGCCTTTAAGCACCTGCAGCGAGCCGAAACTCTTGGTTATACCTTTGATGTCTATCATATTATATATATTTACTTCCTAATCAAATTCTTTTTAATCCACTTGTTAAGTGTCTCGTAAGCACTTTGGTCCTCAGTATGCTGCGGTTGTGCAAATGTCATTTCTTCCATTGCATCGCCGTGCTGGTCGGGGAATATTATCATAATGTTCTTGCCAGAGAAGTGGCGTTGAATCTCGTCGGGCAATCGTTCAAGTGCATTCTTGAACGACACAGTGCCCTTGCGTGCTGTAACGATGATGAATAACTGGTCGTTGGAAATGTTGGCGGCAATGTTGGGCATTTCGGCCCAATGTACCATTGTTGTGAACGAAACCCTCATCTGTTGATGCTTATTGTGTACATATTGCTCAATCAGTGGCAGCACGTCTTCGCGTCCGTAGAACTCGGTATGGCACTCCATATTTACTGCCATACGGCACAATCGTTCCAACCAGCGGTAGAAGCCAGGCTCAAATTGGGCTCTTGACGGAACTGCAACCTTAATGCGACGTATGGTGGATAGAGGCTGGTTTAGTCGAGCCATTATTATCTGTGAGTTAAGTCCATTGAACAAACTCTGGTGGAAAGCGCCCCAAAACTTCTGTGAAACCTCAGGGTGCATGTGCATGCCTATAAGCACGTCAGTAGCACGAAACTCCTTAAAGGCATGTCTGATGCCGTTGGCAATATTGGCAGCCACGCGCACCTGAGTTTGCATAGACATGTCGGCGGCAGCAGCATACTTGGTCATACGGTCAAGCAACTGTTGTCCTTGTTCCTGGTTGCGTCGCATGTCTTCGTCGTCGTACACCACGTTGAGGCCCACAAGAGTTGTGGTGTTCTTAGGATTACGCATCATCATCGCCACGTTTACAAGACGCTGGGCATATTCTGGATACTTCATAGGTATCAGTATCTTCTCGTCTGTGTTTGCCTTCTGGTCGTTGTCGTCGGGCATTTCTTTGTCGCGTAGTGTTATCTGCTGAGCCGACCGCTCTGTCATCATAGAAGAAATGATGCACGTGAAAAGAATCATTGCAACCACAGCGTTAAGCATGTCGTCGGTAATAAGAGGCACGCCAGGTTCAACCTCAATCCTCATTCCTATCATAAGCATGGCTATGGCACCGGCAGCATGAGCGGATGTCAAGCCAAACATCATGTTGCCAGATGATACGGGTAGCTTGAATATAAATGCCGCAACGTATGCTGCTATAGCCTTGCCCAATGTTCCGAGACCGGCAATGCATAGTACCACCATTATGATGTCGCCGCCATCGAACAACACGCGTACATTAATAAGCATGCCAACACCTATAAGGAAGTAGGGTATGAAGAGAGCATTGCCTATAAACTCTATTCGGTTCATTAGCGGTGATACGTGCGGTATGAATCTGTTTAGAATTAAGCCGGATAGAAAGGCTCCGATGATGCCCTCAAGTCCAAGTGCCTCGCCAAAGGCAGCACTCATGAAGAGCATAGACATGACAAAGATAAACTGCATCACAGCATCGCTGTAACGACGCAGAAACCAGCGTGCCAAGCGTGGAATGATGAAGGCAAGTACCAGGCAATATGCCACAAACTTGCCTACAAACATAAGCCAGAACAATACACCGGCATTGCCTTTATACGATTCTACTATGGCTGCCAGTATAACAAGTGCCATGAGCAGGGCAAGCATTGACGAACCCACACTTAGCGTTACGCTTGGCTTTTTCTGCAGGCCGTAGCGTCCTACAATAGGATAAGCAATGAGTGTGTTGGATGCCATGATGCATCCAAGCAGCAAGGAGGCAAACTGCGAATAGTGAAGCAGACTGATGCATCCGACATATGTAAGCAAGAAAGGCAAGCCACAAGTAAGCACGCCAAAGATGCCGAACCGTCTTGAGTTGCGTTTAACACCCTCCATGTCCATCTCAAGCGATGCCAGGAACATTATGTAGTAGAGGCCCACTTTGCCGAATAACTCAAACGAGTCGTCGCGTACTAATATGTTGAAGCCATACTTGCCCACTGCCACACCAGCCAATACCATTCCGATGATGTGCGGAATGCGAAGCTTGCCCATTATGATAGGGGCAAAGAGGATGATGAGCATAACCACGAAGAATATCAGGGTGGGGTCGGTTATGGGGAAGTAACTGGCAATGTTGGTCATAAGATGTCGGTTTGAATATGTTGAATGTATGGGTGCTTGTTTTACTGACTGCAAAGGTACTGAAAATTTAATCAAAGATGCGGTGCTTTCTCCCATTTATTTTGTATTTTTGCAAGTGCTATATGCATCTAACGTAGACAAATACAACAATAAAATATGAAGATACTTACAGGAGCCCAGATTAGAGAGCTCGACCAATACACTATTGACCACGAGCCAATAGCTTCTATCGACCTTATGGAGCGTGCCTCACGAGCCATAACACAGGCAATTACCACACGCTTCGAATCTACTACACCAGTTGTGGTGTTTGCAGGTCCAGGCAACAACGGAGGCGATGCGCTTGCAGTATCGCGCATGCTGTCGGAGAAGGGATATATTGTAGACGCTTATCTGTTTAATATACACGGCACATTGTCGGATAATTGCGAGAAAAACCGCGATCGTCTAAAGAGTGAGGGACTTGTTCACTCGTACACAGAAGTAACATCCAACTTTGACCCTCCAAAACTAACGCAACAGATATTGGTTATTGACGGTCTTTTTGGCTCGGGTCTTAACAAGCCACTTACAGGTGGATTTGCCTCGCTTGTTAAATACATCAATCAGTCTACGGCACGTGTAGTAAGTATAGATATGCCGTCTGGACTTATGGCCGAGGATAATTCTGCCAACAACTCGGCTGCCATCATACGTGCAGACCTTACGTTGACACTTCAGTTTAAGAAACTCTCCATGTATTATGCCGACTGCCAGCAGTATCTTGGCAAGGTGCAGGTGCTCGACATCCGTCTGTCAAAGGAGTATGTAAAGAGCATTCCTTCGCCATTCTCTACGGTTGATGCCGAATACATACGTAAAAATATGCTGACACGTGACGACTTTGCACATAAGGGCACTATGGGCAACGCCTTGCTTATTGCTGGTACTGAGGGCATGGCTGGTGCGGCTGTATTGGCCTCGAAGGCGTGCTTGCGCAGTGGTGTTGGCAAGCTTACAGCACTAACTCCTCGATGCAACACTACCGTTATGCAGATATCAGTGCCAGAGGCTGTGCTTGCTATCGATCAAGAGAACTATTACTCTGAGGCAGTGGCTGCCGATGAGTTTGATGCTGTAGGTATAGGTCCAGGCTTGGGCAAGCAAGAAGGTTCGGCATTAGCTTTGATGTCGCAATTGCAGCAGACTCAATGTCCGGTAGTGCTTGATGCCGATGCCTTGAATATGCTTGGCTCGCACGGCACATGGATTAGTCAGTTGCCTGACAATATGATATTGACACCGCATCCACGCGAACTTGACCGTCTGGCTTCAACCACATGCCATAGCGACAGCGAGCGTCTTGCTGTAGCACGTGATATGGCTGAAAGCTTGCGTGCGTATATAGTGCTAAAGGGACATTATACGGCTTTGTGCTTGCCTGATGGCAATGTTGTGTTTAACACTACCGGAAATTCGGGTATGGCAACAGCTGGTAGCGGCGACGTGCTTACTGGTATCATTACGGGTTTGTTGGCACGTGGCTACTCTCGCAAGAATGCTTGTCTTACAGGTATATATCTGCACGGACTTGCTGGAGATATTGCAGCAGCGCGTGTAGGCAAGGAATGTATGATGGCAAGCGATATTATTGCCGCACTGCCTGAGGCATTTAAGGCAATGTACTAAGCAGGCATGTAGCATAGGGCTTGAGCTTTGTTGCTTGTATAATTGAGCTAACCTATATAATAACAAGAATAAATAAAATGAAGAAGTTACTAACATCAATATTCCTCACAACCGTTGCCGCCACTACAGCAATGGCTGGAGGCGAGAAGAAGGTAGACGGATTGGACTACTATCTGCCTAAGACTGCGGTGCGCATGCAGGTGCTTGTGGAGAAAACATCAATTATGCCTGGGCAGTTGGCCGACTATTCGGAACTCTATTTCAAAAAGAATGCCTCTACAACTCCACAGACTACCTATCGCATTGTGGGTGTAAACTTTACATCGGAGGGTCAGCCAGACACCGACAAGAAGTTTACTGTGGCTGTAGACAAGAAGCACAGTGTGTTCACCATCGACTGTGCTCCAAACGGTGTGCTACGTGCTATCAATACAAAGGGTAAGGCTTTGCCACGTCCAAAGGTATTTTGTGCAGCACAAAAGGCAGCTCCGCTGAATTCGCGCGACTATATGAGTCAGGACATTCTTGCTGCCGCCAACTTGCCTAAGATGGCTCAGCTTGTGGCACAGGAGGTGTATGATATTCGCGACTCACGCAACCAATTGTCGCGTGGCGAGGCCGACAATATGCCTAAAGATGGCGAACAACTACGTCTTATGTACCGCCAACTCGACACACAGGAGCGTGCACTTATGCAGCTGTTTACAGGCACTGTATCTACCGATACTACAGAAACAGTGATGACTTTTGTACCGCAGCCTACCGACCTACGTCGTGTGCTCTTCCGTTTCTCTAAGCGATTTGGACTGACAACAGCCGATGATTTCTCTGGAGAACCTTTCTATCTTAACGTAGAGAATGAGGGAATTATTGCCGATGTGCCAGCAGATGCCTCGAAGGCAGACAAGGAGAAGGACGACTTTAGTCTTGGTGTTAATCTGCCAGGAAAGATTCGCCTTACAATAACTAAAGCAGACGGCACTCCTGTTGCATCGTATGAGACTGATGCGGCCCAGTTTGGTAGAGTGGTGATGCTTAACGGTGCCCTCTTTGGAAAGAAGTTTACATCCGACATTGTGCTCGATCCTACAACGGGTGCTGTGGTTGAACTTAAGACACAGCCGTTGGATTAATAAATAAAATATAACGTTATGGAAAATCACACGATAAAGTCGTGCGACGATTACGGCTATATCCTTGGCATCCCTAATAAGGAAGTGAGGCAGGCACTTACATTATATGCTCATCCGGAATATGGAGTGATAGATTTGTAATTTGCAGTGAGGGGGTGTCAAAAGTCGCAAGTGGTACGCCCTACCTGTAAGGGCAAAAGCATTCATTATCAACGCTTTTGCCCTTACAGGGCGTATTATTTATAACGTCCGTTTACCTAGGGCGTTATTGCTTAGGCAAGCGGCAGAGCCGAGCGGCCCTGGGCTAGGCGAAATTTGGGCTTTCAGCCCGCATTGATCTCCACACTGGCACCACCTTTATTACTAATCCTTTATGTTCGATGGTGTGTTGTTGGTTGAAGGTAACGATTGTGCAGTTCTTACACCCAGTATATTCGGCTGCCGCCACGATGCCCTCAACCTCACGGCTTAGGTTGTTGTCGTCAAGTTGCCAGCAAACCTGGATGAGTTGGTCTACATGGTCGGCCCTCACAACGACGAAGTCGCACTCAACAGTCTCGTTGAAATAGAACACCTGGTCGTCTTCCGCAAGTTCTCTCTCCAACTTAGTATACACAATATTCTCAAGCGCCTTACCCTCGTCGTCGCTTTGTGGCAACAGTATAGCGTTGCGCATGGCAAAGTCGGCAATGTAGTATTTGGCAGGCGAGAGGTTCTGTTTAACTATCGATTGTGTATACTTAGGTACCTTACGCAGCAAGAAAATATTGCAAGCATAGTCGAGCCATAGATACAACGAGTCTTTAGAGACGCGTATGCCTTGCGACTTAAGCTCATTGTATATGTTGTTCACGCTTGTAGGCTTTGTTATATTGTTCATCACGCGCTTCAAGAAGTAGCGCACTACCGAAGGCGAAGCCGATATGCCGTAATGTTCTATCGTCAAAGCCCTGCCATATACTCATATAATCTTCACCGATAAATTGCAGTTTGTATCACTCTAAACATATTATGATTTTTTAGTTTGACCCAAAAAGTTGCAAATGTGTCAGTATTCCTGTATTTTTGTTGTGGTGTAGTTTAGTATTGAAGTTGTAAGGTGTCAGTAGAGTAGATAAAAATAGTAAGGGTGTGTCAAAACGTAATAATTGCGTTTTGATACACCCTTATATGTTGTAATTCTGTTTAAATAGCTTAGAGAGCGTCAATAACCGAGCAGATGTCGCCGAAGATGCGGTCGAGCTCGCCGAGGCCATTGATGTGGTGGTGGATACCCTCGCCCTTGTACCACTCGATAAGCGGAGCGGTCTGGTTGTGGTAAACGTCGAGGCGCTTCTTGATTGTCTCTGCGTTGTCGTCAGAACGACCGCTCTCTTGGCCACGCTTGATAAGACGTGTCATAAGCTCTTCCTCAGGAACGTCAAGCTCTATCATAGCTGCTACCTTATGACCACGCTCTGCAAGCATCTGCTTAAGAGCCTCTGCTTGTGGGATAGTGCGGGGGAATCCGTCGAAGATAACACCCTTGTGTTCCTTGCCAAAGCTGTCGTAAACGCTAGCGAGGATGTTTACCATAAGGTCATCAGGTATGAGCTGACCATTGTCTATAAAGCCCTTGGCTGTCTTGCCAAGTTCTGTTCCGTTCTTGATTTCGTTGCGTAGAACGTCACCTGTTGAGATGTGGTTGAAGCCATACTTCTCAATCATAAGGTCGCTCTGTGTGCCCTTGCCTGAACCTGGGGCACCGAAAATAACGATGTTCTTCATCTTTTTACTTAAGAATAATTTATATTGTAATGATTTATTTGTTGTCTTTCAGCTTAGTTGCACAGCTTTGTTGTGTGCACGCTTGTGCCTAACCTTACTCTTCCACCACGGTGTATATGTCTCTGAGGTTGCGACCCTGCTGGTCGTAGTCGAGACCATAGCCGAGGATGAAGTCGTTAGGTATCTCAATTGCCACGTACTTGATGTCGAGCGGAACCTTGACACATTCGGGTTTTAGCAGCAGAGTGCATATTTGTATATCGGCAGGTTCATGTTCGTGTAGAGTGTCGAGGAGTGCCTTCATTGTGAGTCCCGACTCAACGATGTCTTCCACAATAATTACGGTACGTCCCTTAATGTCCTCGTTTAGTCCGAGCAGCTGCTTTACTTTGCCAGTAGACGATGTGCCCTCGTACGAAGCCATCTTTACGAATGATATCTCGCATGGGATATTAATCATACGCATTAGGTCGGCTGCAAATACGAAGGAACCGTTCAGCATGGCAAGCAACAATGGATTCTTGTCTGCCATGTCGGTATTTATGCGGTCGGCTACTGCCTTGACACGTTCTAAAATCTGTGCCTCTGGGATAGAAGTCTTGAATGTCTTGTCCTTGATTTTTATAATGCTCATAAGTAACAGGCTTTTAAATTAGTTGCAAAGTTACTCAATCTTGTAAAATGTCGCAAAAATAAAGAGATAAAAATAGTATGCAGTGGCAAATTAAGGTGCTTTAAGCATCATAATGCCCACATCGCTCACTCCTGGCAATATCTCTCGTTTCATGTCGTGGCGTATGCGTACATGTATGGAGTCGCCTTGCTGTAATTGTATCGGACTCATGTCAAAGATATATTGGTGGTAGCTTATGCCCTTTCCTGCAGCGTTGCCACGTCGGTCGCTAAGGGGGCAGTTGAGTGTGTCGAGCCTAACCTCATTGCGTGGATATATATGGCGTTCCACTATCAGGGTGATTGAGACAAATGGATAGTCGTCGACTACACGAAGTTCAAGTCTTGACTGATAAGTAGATGCTTGGCTCACCGGAGGTACCTCAAACAGTAAAGTGTCGTTCTTCTCCCATCCGGCAACAGGTGTATGCATAAATTTGTCGTACACTAAGTGCCGATTGCAGGCAGCGAGCACCAGTAGTGTCGCTGCCGCTATGATTATGGCAAGAGATTTTCTCATTGCTGTTGTAGTTCGGCGTTATTCGTTTTTTTGTTAGCAACAGCTTGTGGCTTGGGTTGGCGCTGTGGACGGTTGTCTTTGCGCTGTTGAGGTTTACCCTCTTTGGGCTGCGGCTGCTGTTGTTGCTTACCTTCTTTAGTTTGCTGCTGTGGCTTGGCATCCTTTGGCTGTTGTTGCTGCTGCTTGGCATCCTTAGGTTGCTGTGGCTTCTTGCCTTGTGGCTTCTTCTTTTTCTTCTTAGTCTTGTCGAATCGGCTTATGTCTGCGTCGGCAAGTAGGTCGGCAGGACGTTTAGTTTCCTTTGTCTTACCATCTTCGGTGAGTGATTCAGGTTTCTCGCCACGTTTGTTCATCTCGATGATGGCACGTGCGCGTTCGGCTGTAATTGTCTCAAGATTTGCTGCAACACCCTTACCAGTAGAGTAGGTGACGAGTCCAGCAAGTATATCCGATTTGAAGAGATAGTAATCGCTGTCGATGGTCTGCAACACTACGTCGCGTGAAGGCATCTTTCTACCAGCCTCTACATAGTCGTCAACCTCGTAGTTGAGGCAGCACTTCAGTTTGGCGCACATACCGGCAAGCTTCTGTGGATTGAGTGATATGTCCTGTATACGTGCAGCGTTGGTGCTTACGCTTACAAAGTTCTTCATCCATGTGGCACAGCAAAGTTCGCGCCCGCAAGGTCCAGTTCCTCCTATGCGTCCTGCTTCTTGGCGTGCGCCTATTTGTTTCATTTCTATTCGTACATGGAATGTGTCGGCAAGCACCTTGATGAGTTGGCGGAAATCGACACGTTCGTCAGCTATGTAATAGAATATAGCCTTGTTTCCGTCGCCCTGATATTCCACATCGCCAATTTTCATCTGTAGTCCAAGGTCCTTGGCTATCTGTCGGCTCTGAATCATAGTGCCATGTTCGCGGCTCTTGGCCTCATGGTACTTGTCCATGTCCACGGGTTTGGCTATGCGGTATACGCGTTTGATGTCGTCGGCCGACTTGAGGTTAGCCTTTTTTACTTGCAGCTTGACAAGGCGTCCGGTAAGTGTTACAGTGCCTATGTCGTGACCAGGACTTGCCTCTACTGCCACGATGTCGCCTTTGCGCAGGTCTAGGTGATTGACGTTATGATAGTATCCCTTGCGTGTGTTTTTGAACTGCACCTCAACGAGGTCGGTGTCCTCCTCGTTGCCAGGTACATCATACAGCCAGTCGTATGTGTTGAGCTGCATGTTCTGGCGTCCACAACCATTGTGGTTTAAACCACGGTCGCAGCCACGGGATATTTTGAATTGCATGTCTTTGAAATCTTTCATTTCTTTCTCGTGATTAATATGATGGTTTGCATGGCAATATCGAAGAACACCATCTTAGAGTTGGCGTTTTGCGATATGTCGCGCAGTGCGTGTTCAAACATTTCTGTCATTTCGATGACGTTGTACTCGTTTATGAATGGGGCGAAGCGTTTGGCGAAGTTTTCTTCGTCGTGTGTCATATAGCTCAGTTCGGGGCAGTGGAAGTTGTACATAAAACTTTCGCGCACCATTCGGTTGCAATATACTATCATTCGTTTTTGCTTCTCTCTGCCGAAAGCTGCAATACTTTCACTCCATTTTTTTAGTTCCTTAACACGCTTGCTGTATGCAAGTCGCATAAGCATGGTGAATAGGTCGAAGAACATATGGTTCTCGTTGCCAGCGCTAAGTGTGTCGAGTGCTTGTGTCCATGAGCCTGCGGATATGCGTGCTATACATTGGGCAGTGTCTTCATCCAGTCCGCGTTGTTGGATAAGAGCAGTGCGGATGTCTTCTTCGGATATACGTTTAAAGTCGAAGCGTTGTGTACGGCTGCGTATGGTTTCAAGTAGTCGGCCAGGATCTTCGCTTACCATGATGAAGACTGTTTGCTCTGGTGGCTCCTCAAGAAGCTTTAACAGTTTGTTAGCGCTAGCAAGGTTCATGCGTTCGGGCAACCAAATTATGCAAATCTTATATCCCCCCTGACTCGACTTTATGGCTAATCGGCGCGATAGACGGTCGCTTTCGGCAGCAGTGATTATCGCTTGCTGGTTTTCAGCATCCATCTGTGTCATCCATTGTTCAAGGGTGAAGTAGGGACCTTGCATTAGAAGGTCGTGCCACTCAGAAGCGTAGTCGTCACTTGTGGGTTGATGTTCAGCCCCCATGTTAGGCTTCTTTATGGTGGGGAAGGAGAAGTGTAGGTCGGGATGCCCCCATTGGCGTAACAATCGACTGTGTCCTAACAGTTCTGATGCAAACGCAAGTGCAAGCGCCATCTTGCCACAGCCCGCAGGACCGCAGAAGAGCATGGCGTGGGGTACGCGTCCCTCTGTGATGAGTTGGCGTAGCTGGTGTTTGGCGTTTTGCTGACCTATTACTTCTTCAAATTGCATTACTTTTTTGTTTATTTTTTGTTTAGAGCAGTCGTTTTGCCACTTCACGCACAGAATCGACAGCCGATACTGTATAGAAGTGAATGTTGCTTACGCCTGCTGCATATAGTTGACGACACTGTTCGGTTGTCCATTCAATGCCCAATTGGCGAGCGTCGTCATCTGTCTTGCACTTTAATACCTCCTGAGCCAATTCTTGTGGGAGGTCGCAGTGGAATGTTTTTGGCACAACGGTGAGTTGCGACAGTTTGGCAAATGGCTTAATGCCTGGAACTATAGGAATTGTAATACCCATCTGGCGAGCTTTAGTCACAAAGTCGAAATACTTCTGGTTGTCGTAGAACAGTTGTGTAACTGCATATCCGGCACCAAGGTCTTGCTTTTGCTTGAGATATTCCATGTCCATCTCGATGTTTGGAGCCTCCTCGTGCTTCTCTGGGTAACAAGCAACGCCAAAGGCAAATTTCTTTCCGGGTTTCTTGATAGGTGTGCCGTCATAGAAGAATCCATCGTTGAAGCGGTTTACCTGCTCTATAAGTTCGGTGGTGTGGGTATGGCCACCCTCAACAGGAATGAAGCGACTGTCTTCCTTAGCCTTGTCTCCACGAAGCAACAGCAGATTCTCTATGCCGAGAAACTGTAGGTCTATTAGTTCGTATTCAATGTCTTCGGCGCTTGCTCCGCTGCATATTACGTGCGGAATGACAGGAACGCCAAACTCCTGCTGTATTGCTGACGCCACAGCCACTGTTCCGGGACGGCGACGCACACGCAACCTTTCAAACTTGCCGTCTTCTATTTCTCGGTAGACAAATTCGCTGTGATGCGTGGTGATGTTGATGTAAGCAGGATCGAAGTCCTTAAACTTTTCTATAGTTGAAAACAATCTTTCTGTGCCTGTGCCTTTCAGCGGTGGCAGAACCTCAAACGAGAAGTGCTTCTTCCCGTCGCCGGCGGTAAGTATTTCGGCTATGTTCATCTTTTGGTACATTTATATAATGTATGCAAAGATACTGAAAATCTTGCACAAAATACAAAAAGGACAACAAGATTTTCTTGTTGTCCTTCATTATTAGTTTGTCTATCAAGACTTTCGTACAATTTAAAACTCAGCCGACTTAGGTGTACGTGGGAACGGAATGACGTCGCGGATGTTCTGCATACCAGTTACGAAGAGGATAAGACGCTCGAAACCGAGACCGAAACCAGCATGTGGGCATGATCCATATTTGCGGGTGTCGAGGTACCAGCTCATATCCTTCATAGGAATGTTACGCTCTTCTATCTCGTTCATAAGTTTGTCGTAGCTTTCCTCACGAACAGAACCGCCAATGATTTCGCCAATCTGCGGGAACAATACGTCGGTGCCTTGAACGGTTGCGCCACTCTTGCCTCCAAATCCAGATTCCTCAGCATCTATCTTCATATAGAAGGCCTTGATTGCCTTAGGATAGTTTGTCATGATAACTGGCTTCTTGAAGTATTCCTCAACGAGGAAGCGCTCGTGTTCTGAGGCGAGATCGTCGCCCCACTCGCATGGGAACTCAAACTTCTTGCCTTTCTTTATAGCTTCCTGGAGTATGCGTATGCCCTCGGTATAAGGCAGATGCACGAACTCAGAGTTGAGCACACCTTTAAGACGCTCAATAAGACCCTTGTCAATCATCTTATTAAGGAATTCGAGATCGTCCTTGCAGTGCTCCAAAGCCCAACGGATGCAGTACTTGATGAAGTCTTCTTCTAGTTCCATAAGACCAGCAAGGTCGAGGAAAGCAACTTCAGGTTCTACCATCCAGAACTCGGCCAAGTGACGTGGTGTGTTAGAGTTCTCTGCACGGAATGTAGGACCGAAGGTATATATTGCGCCAAGAGCTGTGGCGCCCAACTCGCCTTCAAGCTGACCTGATACTGTTAGTGAAGTCTGCTTTCCAAAGAAGTCGTCAGAGTAGTCTATCTTGCCATCCTCTGTCTTCTTGAGGTTGTAGAGGTTCTTTGTTGTAACCTGGAACATCTGTCCTGCACCCTCGCAGTCGCTTGCAGTGATAAGCGGAGTATTGAAGTAGAAGTAGCCGTGCTCGTGGAAATAGGTGTGGATGGCCATAGCCATATTGTGACGTATGCGCATAACGGCACCGAAGGTATTGGTGCGAAGACGCAAGTGAGCATACTGACGCATATACTCAAAGGTCTGACCTTTCTTCTGCATAGGATAGTCGTTGCCACACAGACCATAGATTTCAATGCTGTCGCACTGAATCTCAGATGTCTGTCCATTGCCCTGGCTCTCTACAAGAGTACCAACGGCGCTTATGCAAGCGCCTGTGGTGATTTGCTTGAGCATATCAGCGTCAAACTTTGTAGGGTCAACAACAATCTGTATGTTCTTTATTGTCGAGCCGTCGTTGAGTGCAATGAAGTCGACAGCCTTAGAGCTGCGATGGGTACGAACCCATCCCTTCACATTGATTTTGCTTCCGAAGTCGGTGCTACTAAGAGCATCTACAACTTTGGTTCTCTTAAGTGTTTCCATTATAAATTAAACATTACACTATTATATATTATTCGAAGGCGCCCATACGCAGCATCTCAACTTCCTTCTCTGTGAGGAAGCGCCAGTCGCCACGACGGAGGTTCTTCTTTGTGAGTCCTGCAAACTGAACGCGATCGAGTTTAACGACACGATAACCGAGGTGCTCAAATATTCGACGCACGATGCGGTTCTTGCCGCTGTGGATCTCAATGCCTACTTGGCTCTTGTCTGTATCGCTTGCATACTCGATAGCATCAGCATGTATCTCGCCGTCCTCAAGCTCAATGCCTTCTGCAATCTGCTGCATATCGTGAGCTGTAACATTCTTGTCGAGATATACGTGATAAACCTTCTTCTTAAGGAATTTCGGGTGTGTGAGCTTAGAGGCCAAGTCACCGTCGTTGGTAAGGAGAAGTACGCCAGTAGTGTTGCGGTCGAGACGTCCTACAGGGTAGATGCGCTCAGGACAAACGTTTTTAACGAGGTCCATAACAGTTTTGCGTTGCTGTGGGTCATCGCTTGTTGTAACGCAATCCTTTGGTTTATTTAGCAGTACGTATACCTTCTTCTCAAGGTTTACAGGCTGGTCGTGGAACTTAATCTCATCGGTGCGCTTGATCTTTGTACCGAGTTCGGTAACAACCTCACCATTTACTGATACAACACCTGCCTGGATAAATTCGTCAGCCTCGCGACGTGAGCAAATACCTGCGTTAGCAAGGAACTTGTTCAGACGAATTGGTTCGTTTGGATCGAAATTCTCTTCCTTATACTCGATACGCTTTTTCAAGCTATATTTTGCATTGGGATCGTAGCCAGGAGTGTGCTGACGGTTGTATCCGCCTTGTTGTCCGTATCCGCCACGGTTGTATCCACCACGCTGCTGTCCATAACCACCACGCTGCTGTCCATAACCGCCACGCTGCTGATAGCCACCACGCTGCTGTCCATAACCGCTACGGTTGTATCCGCCTTGCTGTCCGTATCCACTCTGCTGACGTGGCTGATAGCCACCTTGCTGCTGTCCGAAGCTATTCTGCTGTTGGTCGTCGTCACTCTGCTGGTTATAGCGAGGACGATAACCGTTCTGCTGACGTTGCTGATAGCCTCCGCGCTGTTGGTAGCCGTTACGATTATAGCTGCCACGCTGCTGATAGCCACTCTGTTGGTCGTCACCCTGTTGTTGATTGTAGCGAGGACGATAGCCTTGCTGACGTGGCTGGTATCCGCCCTGCTGGCTGTCTCCCTGCTGGTTGTAGCGAGAACGATAGCCTTGCTGACGTGGCTGATAGCCGTTGTTGCCGTTACCTTGCAAACCTGCACCGAATCCCTCGGGGCGGAATCCATTGTCGTCGCTGCTTGTTGAGGCAGAACGGTCGGCATTGTAAGGACGCTGAGTGTGGATGCGTGGACGACGTCCGGTCACACTGCGATACTCTCTCTGATAGTTACCTGCGGGACGACCATAGCTCTCGCTATTGCCTGTAGTTTGATCCGCTGCTTTCTGTTCCTGGTTCTTTTCCAATTCTGAATCCATAGTTTTTACTTTTTTCGCCTCACGGCAAGTGACACCCATTCCGTTATTCTGCGTTGAAAAGTGAACGGATAGATGCACTTCTGTTCTTACTTAAATTATTACTTACTATTAATTATATATAGATTGCTATAATCTCTTAATTGATTTTTAAATCGCTTAATATTTATATAGACTGCTATAATGTTTTGCTGTTGTTGTGCTTGTTTTAGATGCCAGTGTAGTTAAGCGGCGTGATGGCCATAAGCTCAGCCTTAACGGCGTCGCTAACGTTGAGGGTCTTTACAAACTCGTGTATTGTCTCCTCGGACATCTTTTTGTTGGTGCGTGTGAGAGCCTTTAGTGCCTCGTATGGATGAGGATAGGCTTCGCGGCGCAATATGGTTTGAATGGCTTCTGCTACAACTGCCCAAGTGTTGTTTAGGTCTTCCTCAATTTTCTCTTCGTGCAGAATAAGTTTGCGCAGACCTTTAAGTGTGCTTGCTATGGCTATCATACCATGACCGAAAGGTACGCCTACGTTACGAAGTACGGTAGAGTCGGTAAGGTCGCGTTGCAGACGGCTTACTGGCAACTTCATAGCAAGGAATTGCAGTATGGCATTGGCTATGCCAAGATTGCCCTCTGAATTTTCAAAGTCAATTGGATTTACCTTATGCGGCATAGCTGACGAACCTACCTCGCCTGCCTTAATCTTTTGCTTGAAGTAGTCCATAGAAATGTACATCCAAAAGTCGCGATCTAGGTCTATGATGATGGTGTTAATGCGACGCATTGCATCGAATACACTACCAAGGCAGTCGTAATTGCTAATCTGTGTTGTGTATTGCTCGCGTTCCAAGCCAAGCTTTTCGCTGACAAAACGGTTGCCAAAAGCCTTCCAATCATATTCGGGATAAGCTACATGGTGAGCGTTATAGTTGCCTGTAGCTCCACCAAATTTGGCTGTCATCTTGCAAGCCTTAAGTTGTGAAAGCTGTTCGTTAAGTCGGTAAACGTATACCATGACCTCCTTGCCTAAACGTGTAGGAGATGCTGGCTGACCGTGAGTCTTGGCAAGCATGGGTACGTCCTTCCATTCATCGGCATACTGTTGGAGTTGTGCGATGAGTTCTTCAACAAGAGGATAATAAGCTTCCTCAAGTGCCTCCTTGATAGAGAGCGGTACACTTGTGTTGTTTATGTCCTGAGATGTCAAACCAAAATGTATGAATTCTTTGTAGGCATCCAGTCCGCCAATCTTGTCAAACTCCTCCTTTATGAAATACTCCACAGCCTTGACATCATGGTTGGTCACTTTCTCGATGTCTTTAACGCGTTGTGCATTATCTTCGTTAAAGTTCTTGTAGATACCACGTAAACGCTCAAACAGCGAGTGGTCAAAGTCCTTTAGCTGCGGAAGGGGCAGTTCGCAGAGAGTGATGAAATACTCTATTTCTACACGCACTCTATATCTTATGAGTGCATACTCTGAAAAATAGTCGGCAAGTTTCTCTGTCTTGCTTCTGTAGCGACCGTCAATGGGCGAGATGGCTGTCAGCAAATCAAGTTTCATAAACGTATTTTCTATATTATATATAATGTGTGTTTATATATTGTGCTGCAAAATTACGAATTTAATCTGAGACTTGATGTTGTATATCGTTTTTTTTTGCTTGGTTAAGTAAAATAAAGCTTTATAAAAACAAAAAAACCGAAAAGAATTAACTTCTTTTCGGTTTCTTTGTAGCGGGACCCAGGATTGAACTGGGGACCTCATGATTATGAATCATGCGCTCTAACCAGCTGAGCTATCCCGCCATCGTTCTTGATTGCGGGTGCAAAGGTAGCGATTTTTTATTAACTGCCAAAACTTTTTGAAGAAAAATTTACTTCATCATCAAAAAAAATGTATCTTTGCATCAATTAAACTGCAAATCTCATCCGCTTTTGGGATGAGGATTGATTAATATCAAGATTAATGAGTATAAAGAAAATAGAAATAGAGCATCAACTGAAGTCTACGTCACGCAATATTGTATGGCAACTTATTGGTACTGCTGATGGACTTCAGAAGTGGATTGCCGACAAAGTGACGCTCGAAGGCAACATCCTTACCTTTGTGTGGGGTGATGTTTGGCGGCATCATGAGATGCGTCAGGCTATATTGTTGTATGCCGACTGTCTAAATCGTATTAGATGGAGTTGGGACGACGAGGATGGTGACGCTTATGTAGAGATAAGTATGTCGTGCAGTCCGGTGTCGGGGGAGATAACATTGCACGTCACAGATTTTACCATAGAGGATGATGCCGAATGGTTGTACTCAACATGGCAACACAACTTTGACCGTCTTCGTCTTAAAAGCGGTGTGTAATAGTTTACAAAAAACATTAAAATTAATTGTTTGTGGAATTTTTATACTAATTTTGCAAACATGTATCCCTATGCGCATGTGCACATTGTTTATAATAATAAAGTACACATTATATATAATAGGGGTGTTGGAGCAAATAGCATAAAAATATGTTTCGAATAAAGAAGTTAGATATATTCATAGCCAAGCAGTTTGGTCTTCTGTTCATCGGTACTTTCTTCATCTGTCAGTTCGTACTGATGATGCAGTTCCTGTGGCGCTATATCGACGAGCTTATAGGTAAGGGTTTGTCGATGGAGGTTCTTGCCGAATTTTTCTGGCACATGGGCTTAATGCTTGTTCCGCAGGCATTGCCACTTGCCATATTGCTTTCATCTCTTATAACCTTTGGTAATATGGGCGAAAGCTCCGAACTTACAGCTATAAAGGCTGCTGGTATATCGCTTATGCAGGCGTTTCGTTCGCTGATATTCATATCTGTGCTCATATGTTTTACCTCGCTTTATTTCCAAAATACCATCGGTCCTAATGCCAACAAGCAGATGGGCTTGATGCTTATGTCGATGAAACAAAAGAGTCCGGAGCTTGAGATTCCTGAGGGAATATTCTATGATGGTATACCAAACTCTAACCTTTATGTGCAGAAGAAGGATCTTAATACAGGCAAGCTCTATGGTATAATGATATACAGAATGACCGGATCGTATGAAGATCAGGCCATTATCCTTGCTGACTCTGGTATGCTGCAGTCTACTGCTGAGAAGAAACATCTGTTGCTTTCTTTGTGGAGCGGCGAGTGGTTTGAGAATATGAAGGCTCAGGAGATGGCAGGAAGTGCTGCTGTTCCTTATCGACGCGAGACATTTACTGCCAAGCGAATACTGCTCGATTATGATGGCGATTTTAATATGGGCGATGGCTCATCTATGTCGAATAATGCCAGTGCCAAGAGCTTTTCTAAGATAAGACACGATCTTGACTCGCTTAAGGAGCAGTACGATAGTATAGGCCGTATGTATTATAATGAAGACCAGCGCATGGCTTATGCCTTGCCTAAGGTTTCTGTCAAAGACTCGCTACGTTCTATGGGGCTTGTTGCCACGAATACTTACAACGTTGATTCGGCTTTCTCGCAATTAACTCCTGATAGACGCCGTGCTGCGGTTGGCTATGCCTTGCAGCAAGTTAAGCAACGTGCAAGCGATCTTGACTTTAAACAGATGATAACATCTGATGGTGACCGACTAATACGCCAGCACAAGATAGAGTGGGTGAGGAAGATAACGCTCGCCCTCACTTGTCTTATCTTCTTCTTTATTGGAGCACCGCTTGGTGCTATCATACGTAAGGGAGGACTTGGACTGCCGGTACTTATATCGGTACTCGTGTTTATTGTTTACTATATTCTCGACAACTCGGGCTATAGAATGGCGCGTGGCGGAATGTGGGCTATATGGTTTGGCAATGCTCTTGCTCCGGCTGTACTTGTGCCGATGGCTGTATTCTTCACGTATAAGGCCACCAACGATTCTGTGGTGTTCAATGTTGATTTGTATACAGATATTTTCCGTAGATTCTTCGGTCTGCGTGTCAAACGACCGATATATAGCAAGGAGGTGGTGATTAACGATCCTGATTATGCTGCCGATCTTGAAAGGCTAGAAAGTATAACCAGCGAGATTGACCTCTATTCGCAGTCGCATCGTTTAAAACATGCGCCCAATTGGATTAAGGTGTTCTTTAGGTATGAACCCGACCATAAGATTGAGGCTATAAACGAGGAACTCGAAACGGTAATAGAGGATCTCAGCAATTCGCGCGACCGCACTATCGTAAACCATCTTAGTGCATATCCTATAATGTCGGTCAAGGCACACACAAGACCATTTGAACGCCGTTGGCTTAATATTGTGTCGGCAGTTATTATTCCTTTTGGACTGGTGCTCTACCTTCGTATGTGGCGCTACAGGTTGCGTCTTTGGCGAGATCTGCGTACCGTTAAGGTCGAGAATGACATAATAATAGGTCGTATAAAGGCACTGGCAAACCAATGATTGTCATGTCGGCCTGCGTATTATGTCTATACATTATAATATATATGTAGAAATCACGGTATTTAGTATAACCCCTATAATAAAACATTAATATAAACATCTAATAATATAAGAAATGGAAGAGTTCAAGCTTAGTAGCATTGAAGATGCTTTGGAAGATTTCAAGGAAGGTAAATTCGTAATCGTCGTTGACGATGAAGACCGCGAGAACGAGGGTGACCTTATTATTGCAGCCGAGAAGATAACCCCGGAGAAAGTTAATTTCATGCTGAAGAACGCTCGTGGTGTGCTTTGTGTGCCCATTACGTTGTCAAGATGTGAGGAACTTGACCTGCCGCATCAGGTTAGTGATAACACGTCTATGCTCGGCACACCGTTCACTGTGACTGTTGACAAACTGGAGGGTTGTTCAACAGGTGTTTCTATACACGACCGTGCAGCCACAATCAAGGCGCTTGCCGATCCTAACTCAACACCTCAGACTTTCGGTCGTCCTGGTCATATCAATCCGTTGTATGCACAGGACAATGGTGTATTGCGCCGTTGTGGACATACCGAGGCGGCTGTAGACCTTTGTCGTCTTGCCGGACTATATCCTGCAGGTGCCCTAATGGAGATAATGAATGATGATGGAACAATGGCACGTATGCCCGAGCTACAGAAGAAGGCTACCGAGTGGGGTATGCGCATCATTACCATAAAGGATCTTATCGCCTATCGTCTTAAGAAGGAGTCAATTATAGAAGTGGGCGAGGAGGTTGATATGCCTACCGAGTGGGGTCACTTCCGTCTTATTCCTTTCCGTCAACAAAGCAATGGAATGGAGCATATGGCTCTTGTTAAGGGCGAGTGGCGTGAGGATGAGCCAGTACTTGTGCGTGTTCATTCGTCTTGCGCAACCGGTGATGTTCTTGGCTCAAAGCGTTGCGACTGTGGTCAGCAGTTGCATAAGGCTATGGAGATGATTGAAAAAGAGGGCAAGGGAGTGCTCGTGTATATGCAACAGGAAGGCCGTGGTATTGGTCTTATGAATAAGATAGAGGCATACAAGCTTCAGGAAGAAGGTTACGACACTGTGGATGCCAACACTCATCTTGGATTTAAGCCAGACGAGCGCGATTATGGTTGCGGTGCCCAGATGCTGCGTCATCTTGGTGTTCACAAGATGCGCTTGCTTACAAATAATCCTACAAAACGTGTTGGTCTTGAGGCTTACGGGCTCGAGATTGTAGAGAATGTGCCTATTGAGGTTGTTCCTAACAAGTACAACGAGCGTTATCTCAAGACAAAACGCGACCGCATGGGGCATACTTTGCATCTTAAGTAATTATAAAGTCCCAGTATTGAACGCACTAAAAAAGTCAACGGTTGTATATAACGGCAATTTTAAGTGTCGCATTTCCTCGGCTTTCAATAACAACAGCGTTGAGAATTAAGAACGCGTAAAGGCTGGATTTAGACATAAATATAATCAAAACCCTCTTGTGGTAAAATCTTTAGGGTTTTAATAAAAGGTATAACGGATGGTCTTTTGGGAGAAATCTCTCGATACCTATTCGTTATACCTTTTATTGTAATATAGGCAACACTTGGTCCATACAAGAGTGGTGAACATAAAAACAGTTGCCTTGTCACCTCCGTCTCTTCCATGTTTTTTCTCCTCGTTCTATCATTTTGGTTGCAAATTCTTCGTATAACTCGATTTTTATAATTAATTTTGCAAGAACTTATAAACGATAGATACTTGATATTATGGCAGAATTATCAAACCGCCTCAATCGTCTAGCTCCATCGGCAACACTTGCAATGTCGCAGAAGAGCAGCGAAATGAAGGCACAAGGCGTAGACGTGATCAACCTCAGTGTGGGCGAGCCCGACTTCAATACTCCCGACCACATCAAAGAAGCAGCCAAGAAGGCAATCGACGAGAACTTCTCAAGATACTCGCCGGTTCCTGGTTATATGGATCTGCGTAAGGCCATCGTAGCTAAACTCAAGAACGAGAACAACCTCGAATATACAACAAACGAGGTGCTTGTGTCTAATGGTGCAAAGCAGAGTGTATGCAACACTGTTATGGCTCTTGTAAACGATGGCGAGGAAGTTATCATCCCAGCACCTTACTGGGTTAGTTATCCACAGATGGTCAAGCTTGCGGGTGGTACACCAGTCATTGTTAATGCTGGCTTCGAGCAGGATTTCAAGATTACACCAGAGCAACTCGAAGCTGCTATCACCCCGAAGACACGTATGCTTATCCTTTGCTCGCCAAGCAATCCTACGGGTAGTGTTTATTCTAAGGAAGAGCTTGCAGGCTTGGCAGAGGTTATCAAACGTCATGAAGGAATGTATGTGCTCGCCGACGAGATATACGAACACATTAATTATATAGGACGTCACGAGAGTATAGCACAGTTCCCAGGCATGAAGGAACGCTCTATTATCGTTAACGGAGTGTCAAAGGCATACGCAATGACAGGATGGCGTATCGGCTTTATTGCTGCGCCAGAGTGGATTGTTAAGGGATGCAACAAACTTCAGGGACAGTATACATCAGGTCCTTGCTCTGTAAGCCAGAAGGCAGCCGAGGCAGCCTATACAATGTCGCAAGATTGTGTTGAGACAATGCGTCAGGCTTTCGAGCGTCGTCGCGACCTTATCGTAGAACTTGCAAAGCAGATACCGGGTCTTGAGGTTAATAAGCCAGAAGGCGCTTTCTACCTCTTCCCCAAGTGCTCAAGCTTCTACGGCAAGACAGATGGTACACGCACAATAAACAATTCTACCGACCTTGCAATGTATCTCCTTGAGGAGGGACATGTGGCAACCGTAGGTGGTGATGCCTTTGGCGATCCAGAGTGTTTCCGTATGAGTTACGCCACAAGCGACGACAATATACGCGAAGCAATGCGCCGTATTAAGGAAACGTTGGCTAAATTGCAATAAAAATATGTTAAAGGTGGCTCTTTCATTCGATATTTTGTCTTTATTTGCTAACTTTGCCCTGAATAAGTAGCAAACCGCAAAATCGCGTGCTTAAACCACTCGCAATTAACCAAAACAACGGATAAATTTTTAACCATTAATAACTTATTAAATTCTACAAAAAATTATGGCAACTACACAAGCTAAAGCGAATCCTAAGAAGAAGTCTTCAGGATTCCAGGGTGTTAAAAATGCGTTCTTTATCATCCTTGTATGTTTCGTTCTCGCAGTGTTGTTCTTCAAGTACATCCTTGGTGCACCTGAGCATTTCGTGAACGGTGACCCAACACAGCCAGTTAAGGACGGTAACCTTATGGGTACAGTCTACAAAGGTGGTGTTGTCGTTCCTGTCATCATTACATTGCTCTTCTCTGTAATCGCTCTTTCTATCGAGCGTTTCTTCGCACTCCGTACAGCTTTCGGTAAGAGCTCACTCGGTAAGTTCGTTATCAACGTAAAGCAGGCTATCACAGCTGGTGATATGGCTAAGGCTCAGCAGCTTTGCGACAAGCAGCAGGGTAGTGTAGCTAACGTTGTTGGCGCTTCTATCGCAGCTTACAAGGAAATGGAGAATACTCCTAACCTCAAGCGTGCTGCTAAGGTTTCTAAGATTCAGCAGGCTCATGAGGAGGCTACACAGCTCGAGATGCCTACTCTTCAGATGAACATGCCTATCATCGCAACTATCGTTACACTCGGTACTCTTACCGCTCTTTTCGGTACTGTGGTTGGTATGATTCGTTCATTCGCCGCTCTTGCTTCAGGTGGTGGTGGTGACTCACTCCAGTTGTCAGAAGGTATCTCTGAGGCCCTCGTTAATACCGCATCTGGTATTTTGACATCATGGGTAGCCGTAGTATCATATAACTACTATTCAAACAAGATCGATAAGCTTACATACGCTCTTGACGAAGTAGGTTACACTATTGCTAAGACATACGAAGCAAACCACGCAGAAGAGGCTTAATTTTACTAACCCTTTAAAACATTTATCATTATGGGTAAAGTAAAAGTTAAGAAAGCGGACGTCTGGATAGACATGACTCCTATGTCGGACGTGATGGTCCTCTTGCTTACGTTCTTCATGTTGACATCAACATTCGTTAAGAACGAGGCAGTGAAGGTCGTTACTCCAGGCTCGGTATCTGAAATCAAGGTACCGGAGACTAATGTCTTGACAGTACTCTGCGATAAGAATGGCCGAATCTTCGTAGGTATGGACAATCCTAGAAGAATGGGCGAACTCGTTCAGGGTATGGCCGACCAGTATGGCGTGCAGCTCACAAAGAAACAGTTTGAAACTGCTCAGGGTGCTGCCACTATCGGTGTCAATATGCAGGATCTTGCAACAGCCTTGAGCCAGGAAGATAGATTGAATGAATACCAGGCATCAAAGGGTATCCCTACTGATAGCGTGGACGGTAAGATGAGCCAGTTCCAAGATTGGGTTAAGATGGCTCGTGATAACAACGGCTCGGAAATGAAGCTTGCCATCAAGGCAGACGCTGGCACTTCGTACAAGGTCATCAAGAAGATGATGTCGGAATTGCAGGACATGAGCGAGAACCGTTACTATCTCATTACCGCACTTAAATCAAATTCGGAGGACTAAGACATGGCAAAGAAAAAAGCAAGCAGACAGAAAAAGATGCAGACCCGCGTGGACTTCACGCCTATGGTAGACATGATGATGCTTCTTATCACGTTCTTCATGCTCTGTACATCTTTGGCTAAGCCTCAGACTATGAACTTGACCATGCCTTCGAACGACGAGAATATCTCTGATAAGGATCGTAACGCTGCTAAGGCATCACAGACCGTCACTATTTATGTGTGTGGTAACGACAAGATCTATCACGTTGATGGCTTGCCTAAGTATGATGACCCGAACTGTCTGAAGGAAACTACATGGGGTCAGAAGGGTATCCGCTCGGTTCTCTTCAACCACATTACCGAGGATGGCTCGCAGCCAGTTAAGGACATTATGATGGCTAAGGACGCTCTTGACAAGAAGAAGCTCGCTAACCCAGCTGCTTACCCAGAGGAAGTGTACGACGCTGCTCTGACTAAGATTAAGAAGGGTGAACTTGATTCTGGCAAGGTGCCTACCATGACTATTATCATCAAGTGTACCGACCAGGCTTCATACAAGAACATGGTTGATGCTTTGGACGAGATGACTATCTGCAGTATTGGTACTTACGTCATTGACAAGATCAACGATCAGGATGCTAAGCTTCTTGCATCGAAAGGTGTCAAGTAAATGACTAATAATTAAAGAAAGGACGAAGAAATGTCAAAAATAGATTTGATATCCAATGAGTGGACTGACCTTGTATTCGAGGGCAGAAACCAGTCATACGGAGCTTATAAGCTGCGCAAAACCACAGGCAAGCGCAACCTTTGGGCTCTTATCATCGTAGCCCTTGCTGCAGTACTCCTTTATCTCGGACTTCAGCTACAGCGCATGGCTGAGGCTAACAAGAAGGTTGAGAACACTCAGGCCGTAGAGCTCGCTAAACTCAATACTGAGAAGAAGAAAGAGGCTAAGGTAGAGAAGAAGGAGATCATCAGACAAGAGCCTGAAAAGGTTGTTGAGCAGGTTAAGTCTTCAGTTAAGTTTACCGCTCCTATCATCAAGAAGGACGAAGAGGTAAAGGAAGAGGATGAGATCAAACTCGATGAAGTTCAGAAGAGCGACAAGGCTGTCGGTGCCTTCACAGTTGAGGGTAACGACGAGGTAGGTGGCTCAGTACTTAAGGCTAAGGAAGATATCGCAGCTCCGGAACCTCCGAAGCATGTGGTTGAGGAGACTAAGATCTTCACCGTAGTAGAGCAGATGCCTATGTTCCCCGGCGGCGACGGAGCTCTTATGGGTTACCTCCGCGACAATATCCACTACCCAACAGTAGCTGCCGAGAACGGCGTACAGGGTCGTGTTGTTGTAGGCTTCGTTGTAGAGCGTGATGGTTCTATTACCGATGTGAATATACTTCGCTCGGTTGACCCATCTCTTGACCGTGAGGCTATGCGCGTGGTTAAGAGCATGCCAAGATGGACTCCTGGTAAGCAGAATGGCTCTGCTGTACGTGTGAAGTATCAGGTTCCTGTTACATTCCGCCTGCAGTAATATCGAAGCGTATGATATCTTACATGTTTAAACTGTAAGATTAATAATAACAACCATCCACGTGGCTCCGGTTCAAGCAACCAGAGCTCATGGATGGTTGTAGCTTAAATGCAAGTTTATCTGCAAACAACAATCCAACAAACTACCCCTATCACTCTGCAGCTTTTTTGCAGGATTCCACCCCAAGGTCATCACGTTGTTGACCCACTTGATTAGAAATTACTCTTACATTTATATACTATACAGATTATCTTTTTATTAACAGATATTCTTTAAATTAGATGTGATTATGAAGACGAATTTTAGAAACATATCAATACTTGCCTTGCTTGCATTGGTTCTCGTTATGATGTCGTGTGGCGGAGAGAAGAAACGCAAGGACGGACGTACTGACACTACAACACAAGGCGAGATAAGCTTTGCTTGCGACGAGAGTTTTAGTCCTATTATCGACGAACTCATCCAGGTTTACCAGATGCAATGCCCTAACACCAAGCTTAAGCCTATCTATACCAACGAGATTGATGGTATCAACATGCTTCTTCAGCAGAAAACATGGCTCACCATTACTGCGCGCAACTTTACACCTAAGGAATATACATATATCAAAGATGGTCTTAATATGTTGCCTGAGGCTGTACGTTTGGCTTACGATGGTATGGCGCTTATATGCAACAACCAAAATCTTGACTCGTGCATTTCTGTTAAGGATGTCAAGGATATTCTCTTGGGCAAGAAGACCAAGTGGAGCGAGGTAAACCCTGGTTCAAAGCTTGGCGAGATATGGGTTTGCTTTGACAACCGCAAGTCGAGCGCCGTTAATTATTGCTGCGACTCTATTCTTGGTGGCAAGCCAATCGATAGTCCTAATGTCTTTGCAGCCAAGGACAGCAAGGATGTTATCGACTACGTGTCTAAAACTCCTAACGCCATTGGTGTTATTGGCAGCAATTGGCTTAACGACAAGCGCGACACTACCAATACAACATGGAACAAGGCTATTACCGTTATGTCGGTTTCAAAGCTCGACCATGCAACAGCCCTTAACTCATGGAAGCCTTATCAGGCATGGCTTCTCAACGGTCGCTATCCATTTGTACGCACTATATATGCTCTGCTCAACGACCCTAAGCGTGGATTGCCATGGGGTTTTGCTCACTTTATTGAGCAGCCTAAGGGCCAGCTCATCATCTTTAAGTCTGGCTTATTGCCTACTCGTGGCGAGATAACCATTCGCGACGTACAGGTTCATAACGAGTAAATATCCAGCGTACAATAAGTATTTGTCGCCAGTATGATGCAATATTCTTAGCCGATTTGCGTTATACTAATAAGTAGAACAAAGAAAGACTGTGTATTACTATACAATAATATTAAAATCAAGGTTATACTCTTAAAAATTCCGAATTATGAAGGCAATTAAATATTTCGTAGCAGGTGCTCTGATGCTCAGCATCGCAGCTCCATCAATGGCACAGGACGTTAAGTCTCAGGTTGATGCCATTACAAAGGTAGTAGTAGACGCTAAGGGCGACGTTGTTGCAACTAAGGCCCCAGTTAAGGCGTTTATGAAGCTTAACAAGAAGAATGCTGAGGCTCTTGCTGGTCTTGGACGTGCATTCCTTGCAGCAAAGAACTTCGAGCAGGCTAAGGTTTATGCCGATCAGGCAATGAAGGTAGGCAAGACATGTGCAGCTGGTTATGTTCTTCGTGGTGATATCGCTTCTGCTGAAGACGATGGCGGTATGGCTGCTTCTTACTATGAGATGGCTACACAGCAGGCTCCTCAGGACCCAACAGCTTACGTTAAGTATGCTCGTGTTTACCAGAAGGTAGATCCAAAGGGTGCTGTTGCTATGCTCGAGAAGCTCCGCACTGTTAAGCCCGACTATCCAGTAGATGCTGCCGCTGGTTACATGTATTCTTCTAACAACCAGCTTAAGTCGGCTATGAACTACTACGACAAGGTTAGCAATGCCGCTTCGCTTGAGGACTATATCCTCTTCGACTATGCTTCTACAGCATACGTTCTCGAGCAGTACGACAAGGCTCTTACCCTCTCGCAGACTGGTATACAGAAGTATCCTCAGTATGGTTCGTTCAACCGTATCGCTCTCTACAGCTCTGACAAGCAGAAGCAGTATGAGGCAGCAGTTGGATATGGCAAGCAGCTTTTCGCCGCTACCGATACCATCAAGTATACTCCTAACGACTACATCTTCTATGCCGATGCTCTTGTAAATACAGGCAACGTTGCCGCAGCTGTAGAGGCTTACAAGCACCTCCCTGAGGTTGATGCTGATAACAAAGAGTACAACAAGTTCATTGCTCAGGCTTATGCCAAGGGCAAGATGTTCGCCGAGGCTGTTGCTGCTTACGAGCAGTATCTTAAGGATAAGGGCGAGGAAGTTACATATAAGGAATATGACGACTTTGCCGACATCTATCTTGAGGAGGCAGAGGCTGCCGCAAATGGTGAGGCTAAGAAGGCTGCTTTCAAGAAGGCTGCCGACATCTATGGCTTGATTGCCGAGAAGTTCGACTATGCTGCTATCTATGCTGTATCTAAGCAGGCTACTGCTTACTATCAGATTAATCCTGATCTTAAGGTAGGTATTGCTCTTCCTTATTATCAGAAGCTCATCCAGCTTATCGAGGCTAAGGACGATAAGACTGCTGCTGATACCAAGAAGCTTGCTACAGCTTATCAGTATCTCGCTGTTCACTACATCCAGAACGACAAGGTTGCCGAGGCTAAGCAGTGGGCATCTAAGTTGCTCGAGGTTCGTCCTGACGATGAGACAGGCAAGCAGATTATGGATTTGAAGTAATTTTTAAACATTAATACAGAGGGTGTGTCAAAATAGGAGTTAGAGGAAGTTAAGAAGAAGTTAATCCATCTACGATGGATGGAAGTTAACGGACAAATGCTTTATTTTCAACAAATTATACATATGTCCGCTAACTTCCGTTAACTTCGGGCGAAGCCCTAACTTCCTTTAACTCCTATTTTGACACACCCTCTTTTTTACGTCCAATCGTCGTTCATTTCTTATGTAATAAGTGGTGTATTATGCGCCAACAACCACGGCGCCTTCTTGTTTCTTGCCATCCATCATTATTCGTAATGGCTTGTTGAATCTTACCACTCTAACATGTTCGGTTTCTTCTACCGCTTCCATTTCGTCGAGCATTTCCTTATGGAACAAACCTTCTCCACGATTGGCATCAACGGTAAAGTAGCCTACGCCGAATGATGTAAGGTTCTGGAAGAAGTGAGTTCCCTGACTCGGGTCTACTCTATAATTCTTCAGCGCAACTTCTACTATAACTCTTGCAGCCGATATATGTGGCCATTTAACCGGAATACCAAGCCACGGGTCGCTCGACCCCCAGCGTCCTGGTCCAACAAGTACATAGTTCTTGCCATTGTCCAGATATTCGCGGTTTATCTTCTCTATCTCTCGTGCAATTGCAGGATTGTTGGATGCCGTAAAGTTGTCGTCCGTCTTTACGTATACCACGTCAGTTACGTCTTCCGTAACTCCATGTCCCAGCGAGTTATGCGAGCGTACCACGCATTTATCATCAGGCACAGCAGCCACATCTTCGTCTAACATCTGCTTTGAGTCCACTATTGGCCTAATCTGCAATAGATACAAATTGCCCGTGCGGTCGTTGTTTATGTTGCATGCAAATTCAATCTCCACCGGTCGTCTCATCGATTCGGCGCCATATTTCATCGACATCTGTAGCAGTTCGGACAATGGAAACACACCATGTTGCAATACGCTTGCAAAGGTTATCACCTTTCGTCCGCCGTCGTATATGCCGTCACGTATTACCTGGTCGTATGGGTCGTAGGTCGATGCAATATAGTTTAGCGAGTTGTCGCGCTCGGCCTCCTTCACCTTAAGATTCAGGATGTTGAATCCGTCATCTACCTTAAAATCGCTGCCCACATGCTTTGTGTCCAGTGCATAAAATCTGGTTTGAGTCTCCCTTAACGCCGTTTCAAGCTCGCTTGTTTGCAGCACCTGATGCGGATGATATGGTGATACTCTCAGCGTCTGACCGCCATCCACGATATACTTGCCCAATCCCAAAGCCAGCGAAGCAATACCGTCTTCGGCACGTTCATCGCCAATAGGGTAGTAGTTGAGCGACCTGAGCACGCCCGATATATTGGGATAGTATCGTCCGTCATATTGTTTGCCCACCACTTCTTGCAGAATCACAGCCATCTTTTCCTGGTCTATCACGTTGCTCGTGGCAGTCATATACGCTTTCGAATCCTTATAGTAAACCGATGCGTATACGCCCTTGATGGCGCAAGCCAGCATCTCGAGCATGGCATACTTATCGTCTAGATACGGAATCATATATGTAGAATATATTCCGGCAAATGGCTGATAGTGTGCATCTTCCAACAGCGAGCTCGAACGTATAGCTATCGGACTCTTCGTTGCCTCGAAAAAGGTGAAGAAGTCGGCTATAAGCGAGTCGGGCAATTGTGCTCTCATAAAGTGTTGCAATATATCCTCGTCCGACGCATCGCTTAGTGCTATCTGGTACAGATTGTTCTGTTCCATAAACTGGTCGAATACATCCGTACATAGCACCACCGTCTTAGGTATCTGTACTGATGCCCCTTCAAACGAGTTGAATTCAGGGTGCATCTTAATTATATTATCCAAGAAAGCCAAACCTCTGCCCTTACCGCCAAGCGAGCCTTCGCCTATGCGTGCAAAGTGAGAGTAAGAGTCAAACTTCATGCGGTCGAATACAGCCACAACTCCAATATTCTTCATGTGTCGATATTGCACAATAGCGTCGAATATAATCTCTCGGTGCGCCGTAATGTCCTTTAGTCTTTCCCACGTAATCTTTTTAAGATACTCCGACACCGGAAATATGGCTCGAGCCGACAGCCACCGGCTCATGTGGTTGCGCGATATGTGATACAGCATCGAATCGTCTGGTATCTTGAATATGTTGTCTTGCAATTCCTTCAGGCTATGTATGCGCATTATCTCGGCCTTTGTTTTCGGATCGCGGAAGATAAAATCGCCAAATCCCATGTGCTCTTCCATCATCTTTCTAAGGTCGAGCGACATCTTCTTCGAGTTCTTATCCACAAATCTGAAACCCTCAGCTTCTGCCTTCTCCCTATTTTCTGCTTCTGCACTCTCCATTATCAATGGTACATATGGGTTACGGCTATGTATGTTGCGCAGCAGTTTCAGTCCGGCTTCGCTATCCTTTACGCCTCCTACGGGGAATCTTACATCGCTAATAACGCCCAGCACATTATCGGCAAACTTGTCGTACAAAGCCATAGCTTCCTCGTAGTTGCGTGCCAATACCACCTTAGGACGACCACGCATACGCAGCGTGGCTGCATGTCGGTTTAGTGCCTCGGTAGAGAATCGCTTGCTTTGTGCCAATATATAATTGTATAGATTTGGCAGAATAGAACTGTAGAACCTTATGCTGTCCTCAACCACCAAAATCATCTGCACCCCACCTTCTTCAATATCGTGCTCAAGATTCATCTTGTCCTCAATCAGCTTTATTATTGACAGTATAAGGTTGGTGTTGCCCAACCAGCAGAACACGTAGTCGAATATAGACAGGTCTTCGTTCTCCATACGCTTCGTAATGCCATGCGAGAAAGGTGTAAGTACAATGCAATGTATGTCTGGAAATCCTGCCTTTATGTCGTGTGCTACAGAGAATGCGTCGTTATCGGCATTGCCAGGCATACATATCACAAGATCAATGTTCATTGTGCGCAGTACCTGATAAGCCTCCTCCGTAGTACTAACCTGTGTAAAAGTAGGTGGATAGCGCAGACCCAGTTCCATATACTCGTTGTATATCTTCTCTTCCACACGTCCGTCGTCCTCAAGCATAAAGGCGTCGTAGGGATTGGCCACGATAAGCACGTTATAGATGCGTCGCATCATCAGGTTGACGAAGGTCACATCCTTAAGATAAAATTTCTGGTATTCTTGTGGTATCATAGATTTAGCCTTTTAGGTTTATATATTATGTTTAATTGGTTGTATCTATCTAAGCGTATGTTATCGGCGACTGCGGAAGAAATCGGTCATCAGCGTTCTGCATTCCTCCTCCAGCACGCCCTGCGTAACTGTACATTTAGGGTGTAATGCCTTGGGAGCAAACCGCATAAAGCCACGTTTCTCGTCGGCTGCGCCAAACACCACACGCTTAATCTGCGACCAGCCTATTGCGCCTGCGCACATAATACACGGCTCAACTGTTACGTACAACGTACAGTCGGTTAGGTATTTGCCGCCAAGCTGGTTGGCAGCAGATGTTATGGCTTGCATCTCAGCATGTGCTGTTACGTCGCCAAGGGTTTCTGTCAGGTTGTGCGCACGTGCGATAATACGGTCGGCAGCCACAATTACAGCTCCTACCGGAATCTCTCCCGCCTCGCGTGCAGCCAAGGCTTCGTCCAAGGCACGCCGCATAAACTGCTCGTCTCTCTTCTGTTGTTCGCTATTATCCATAAGTAAACTTTTTGTTTGCAAATTTACAATAATAATGCCATATATCTCGCATTTTAACGATACCTTTGTACATTAAAAATAATCAATTATGGCTCAACACAACCAACTCGGCAAGTGGGGTGAGGAATATGCAGTCAACTTTCTGCTCAACAAAGGTTACGACATCTTGGAGCGAGATTGGCGCATAGGCCACCGCGATATCGACATAATAGCACGCGCGCCCGAAGGCAACATTATTGTATTTGTAGAGGTAAAGACACGTACAAGCGATGTGGTTACCGACCCGCGCGATGCCGTCGACCTACGCAAGATACGCAACATAGGCTTTGCTGCAAATGCCTATGTCAAGCAACATAACGTTGTCGACCTTCTTCGATTTGACATAATATCTATTGTTGGTAACAACGATGCCAACGCCGATATTACGCACATTGAGGATGCCTTCAATCCTTGCTGCGCCTTCAGATAATAAACCCAGATAAAATGCTAAAAGAGATAATACACCTTTCAGACATCCCTTCGACCAACGACTATCTTATGTCTCTTCCCACTCCCGCGCCCGATGCAATGACCATTGCTGTTGCGTCACACCAAACTGCAGGTCGTGGTCAGGGCAGCAACAAGTGGGAGAGTGAGGATGGCAAGAACCTTCTATTCTCCATACTCACCTCGCCTGTAAGCGTTCCCATAGCCAAACAGTTTGTTCTCTCTATGGCTGGAGCACTTGCTCTCAAGCACGTGCTCGATCGCTATACGAAGGACATAACGCTAAAGTGGCCTAACGATATCTATTGGCGCGACCGCAAGATTAGCGGTACGCTCATCGAGACATCTGTTGTAGGCAAGACTCTCAAGCGCTGTATATACGGCATTGGTCTTAATGTCAATCAAAATAGGTTCTTCAGCGATGCCCCCAATCCCGTGTCGCTGCTCAACATTACCAGACATGAGACTCCGCTCAACCTTCTACTCGACGACATCTTGCAAAGCTTTGAGCACTATTACACCCTTGCCATAAATGGCAATCACGATGCTATCGTAAGCCAATACAATGCCGCTCTCTATCGCAGCTCGGGCTTTTACGCCTATAAGGATGTTGCTACCGGCGAGGAGTTCGATGCCAGCATACATCATGTAGGCACCGATGGCCTGCTGCATCTCGTAGACAATAAAGGCAACAACCGCATCTACTCGTTGAAACAAGTGAAGTTTATTATTTAAGTAATATAATATAAATCTCCATTCCGTGACACGGAACGGCCATTCGGTGACACGGAACGGCCATTCGGTGTCACGGAACGCACATTCGGTGTCACGGAACGCACATTCGGTGTCACGGAACGGAAACTTTAAACAACTAAACTTTCACTTTATAATAGTATACATTATTTTTCCTGTTTTTTATCCATTAAACAGCATTGTATTGGATAAAAACCGGCTTTTTTATCCAGTACAGCGTGTTTATTGGATAAAAAGTTGTATTGCCGACGACTACTTGCGCAATGGTGGCTATCGTAAGTGTCTGTAAATCAAAAGGAACTTTACAATATCAGACTGATTTGATACCATAAAGTTCCCATTGGTTGGAAGAGTGTTCTCTTCCGAAAATTTGCCTAACAATGCTTCTTACGCTATATTTTAGTTATTAACATCCGTTAACTCGGCTTTTGCAGTATCAAGCGCATCAAGGCTTAGTTCGTTCTCGCCTTCCAAAGCATCTAAAATCTTATCGGCAAGCCAAAGGGTGAGCATTTCCTTCTCGTCCACCTTGAAGTATGTTGCCATTTGAATTACTTGGCTTCTCTTTGCTCGTCTGTCGCCACGTTCAATCTTGCTGAACATGGGTGTGTCTATTTCTAAGTATGCAGCCACTTGGCGTTGCAATATTCCTTGTTCGTCTCTAAGAGACTTTATCTTGTTTCCTAATAACATATTCTTTGTTGTTTTTGATAAATTTCGATATAAACCTATTCAACGACTTTCCATGCGCCTCCATTCCGAGAACCACCAATGCGGATAATCTTACCTATTTGTTTCAGTTTCTTGATATGGTAAGCAACGCCATCTTCAGTAATTCCACAAACGGCAGCAATTTCTTTGGTTGTTATTTTCGGATTATTCAGAATTGCCCCAATGATAGTTTCCGTAGTGGTTTCGGTAGTTTTTGACGGATTTCCAGTAGTAGTTTCCGTAGTATCCGAAGTGGTTTCCGTAGTATCTGAAGAAGTTTCCGTAGTAGCAATTGCGGTTTCCGTAGTCTTATTAGTACGATTTACCAAAGACAGGCAAGTTTCAATTCTATCAGGATTGTTCTTTTCGGCAACAGTTGGTATACTCCAACCATTATCCTTCCAGCCTTTCACTATTACATCAGCTCCAGTACCTCCTTTTTCACCAATGCCCAAGAATACAAACATCTTTTGAATAACAGGATTTCGGCATACACTATGTCCTCCTTCGTAGTATTCTTCCATACTGACAAGCATAGTACCAGGATTGGATAGTACAATACGGTCGAAATATCTGTCTATGACAATATTGCCTCTCACTGTATATGCAGCATGAATCAGACTGTTGGCAAAAGCTTCTCGCAATGCGACATGAGCAGTTGTTGTGTTATTCCTCATCTGATTATTATCAAGACTGAACGGCACAGGCAAGGCGTGCTGCAATAAAGGCAAGACACGAGTGAAAAACTGGTAAAGGTTTGCTTCCCATGTACCATCGGGATATATACGATTCGTCCAACGTATCTGAGGGTCATCACTTAAATGCTCACGATAGTCTGGAAAAAACTCTTGACAACACTCTGGGTCGGTTATGCTATTGGTTTTGCCAAACATTAACATTCCTGCAACTGTAAATCCTTCGGTTGATGTGGCTCTATCCTTACGATAGGCACCTATGTTTTCCAAAAACTGCTTATCATCAACTTCTGTCCAAGGATGGTTTTCGTGTTTTATGTCGTATGCACGGCGATACTGATGAAGAGTCGGCATATCAATGTCATCAATGGAATAGCCTCGTAGAATTCGAGAATCAGCGGATGCCCTCATATTGTTGGCATCCGAATACATCTGCTTTATCTCATCATCAGTACAGAGATAATCACCCTCGTCCCTGCGCTTATAAGTATGTCCAAACGGAGTAAGTGTAAGGTGAATGGGGCGCAAGTCATATTGTGCACGAGGTATTCTAAAGGCAAGTAAGTATTGTCCTCCGTCAGTCTTTATTTCTTCTATATCGCTTTCTACCAATAATGGAATGTTCACGCATGACTTATTGTGAGCATCATCCCAAAACTGTTTTCTGTATTTAGCAACCAGTTCTTCAGAAAGACCATCTGGTGTGAACTTATGATTTTTCTCTTTCACTCCCAATACTATTATGCCACCGTTGGTATTGGCTAAGGCAGAGAAAGAGCGCCAAAATTCCGCCTTAGGAAAACCACCCGCAGCTGATTTGTATTCCACCTCGGAATTCTCTCTCAGTTGGAGCTTTAAATGTATTTGTTCTGATATGTTCATTTTATTCTAATTTTATAGGTAAGATGATGATTATCGCCTTAAAAAATCTTTAAGAGTTATGGTTGTTATGCCTAATCCTTTTGCTCTTGCTGCTAACATATTGTCAGATGTTAGGAGTATTGGGTTCTCTTCAGAATGTTTAAGAGCTACAGATAAAATCTTGCAATCGGGATTTTTCCTATCAAACCCATTGGGTAGGAGAGAAACATTGGCATCTTCCATACAAGAATACTGTTGTGTAAATGCCATAGAAATATTTTTAGCAGCTTTGCTAAGTGTAATTTTGTCAATACCCTCTTTTATCTTTAGCTTGTCTAATTCTTCAAGAACTGTAGATGGTATTATTATTTTGTACTTCTTACCAATCTTGCTGATAACATCAGGACAATTTACAAAAACATTTGTATCTATAATATAGATATTTTCTTTTCCGTTAACTAACTCAGCTCTTTTCTTTTCAAATTTCGATAGGTCTATTTTATCCTTTACAGTTAAAGTGATAGAACCTGCTGAAATGGTTTTGGCGAATGAAACAAAGGAATTGTTTGAAGCTTTTAATAAATATTTACGGACATCTTCGCTCATATTCTCTTTTAAAAGCAATTTATCAGCAACAATAATGGTGTTATAACGAGCACGAGAAGTTGCCACATTAAATAATTCACTTTGCAGGGAATACCTTGTAGATACATTGGGTATAAGGAAAAAACAGTAATCGATAGTAAGACCTTGAACACGATCTACTGTCTCAATTTTAATATTGTCAGGAAGTTCCTTTACGGACAGACCTAAGACAAATGCCTTCTGTAATGCACGAATTGAATCTTTGAACTTACACAATACTGCAATACTTGCTTTTGATGAAGTTGCAAGAATGTCTTTTACTTTGGATAATATTACATGAATAGCAACCTCTGGGGCCTTTTCACCAAGAGGAAGTGCAACATATTCCATCATAGGGCCACCTTGATGGTTTATCCAACTTATATTTGTAGGAGTAGTTTGGTATTCCGATACGGAATGCAGTAAATTATCATAAAAAACGCCTGTACATTCTGCTCCTCTTTTTGTCAAGCGGAAAGTATCTTTCAATAGAAACGATTTATAATCAGTACTGTTACAAAGTGTATTGAAGCCATTGACTATGTCTTTCCAATTATTCCCATTTATTATATCTTCATTTGTTAGTACTATAGGTGGAAGTTGTTTCTGATCACCAACCCATACAACCTTTTTCCCCAACTTAAATGAAACTGCAATCATTGGATATAAAGCTTGACTTGCCTCATCTATTATTACATAGTCAAAGGCCGATTCATCAGATGGCCAACCGCTCGACACATAAAAAGATGCAAGTGTCAGTTCTCCTTTTATTGGGTTACACTTGTTCTCATTGACTTTCTGTAGGTTAAGCTGTCGAGCCTCATCAATAGTCAAACTCGTTTTCGAAACGCGTCCTCTTTTTATATAATCTTCAAGAGCTTCCTTTGCGGCAAGTTCCATCAATGCTTGATTAGTCAGAGCGGTTACAAGAACACTTTTGTTTTCATCTAAAAGATGTTTGGCAAGATTAGCCATACGATATGTCTTGCCTGTTCCTGGAGGCCCTTGTATGATGAGATGACAAGAATCGTCCAATTGCTCTAATAGTAATTTGTTAGAATTCTCGTTAGCCTCAATTGGAGTTGGTTTCCACATATAGGTATTCAACTCTGCATCCAAAATATGGTCTGCAGATGCGGACTCCGTATATGTTAGCAAATTTTTGAGATATTGAAGAGGAGGATCATTCGGGCCAAAAGCGACAATTGTATTTGGAGTTAATAAATTTGCAAATTCTACAGTTATATTCTTAAATCCTACTAAGCAAAATCCTTCATCTTCGGATTTTGACAACCAACAGCAATAAGCATCAGAAAAATCTTTCTGATATTTCTCTCGAATTTCTAACCAAGAGAGGTCTCCCCATTGTCTAAACCTTGACATGGGGTCTATGTAATATACTGCAGTCCAAAAAGAATTCTTACGAGGCATCTTGTCGGATTCTCGAACTTTGAATATCGCAAATCCTTGTTCGTTAATCTTTATAAACATTCCCACAAAGACATCTCCACGGTCCTTTAAAACCATAGCTTTAGTGTTTACGATTTGCTCGTAGCTTCTAACTTGTGTTTCTATTTCTGTAGAGAGAAAGTCTTGGTATTGTTTTCTGTTATATCTCATATTCTTATCAATTTAGAGGTCTTCATCGCTGTTGCCAATCTGTATTCCTTGGTTTTTGTTAGTAATTCCAATAATAGACTTTGCACGCTTTGAAACATTAAAACTTTCAAAATCAAAATGAATCTGTTTGAAATAGTGAAGAAGATTAGAGAATTGGGATATCCTGTCTTCAACATCCAAGTTCTCAGTGCTGAATCTAAGAATGATGCTATTCTGATTCTTTACCAAGTCTTCCTTTTCTATTTCAACGATGTCATTTCCTCTGTAAATAAGTATTTTCGCTTTATGGTTCATGATAGAATCCCATTCTCCTGGATTTATTGAGAAAGGAGCATCGTCACGCTTATAACTCTTCAATACAATAGGCCAATCATTTCCTTTTTCGTCTGTAATTTCAAATGTAGAGAAGCAATAAGGTATTCCTTCTTCATCCACTTCTGCGAAATTATATGGGAATTTCCACATGGGCTTAACAGAAAAAAGGTATTTTTGCGCTTCAAGTTGGGCTTCTATTTGCTCTGATTGTGATAAGGTATTAGTATCCGCTTTACTTAGATGAACAGTTTTTTCTGAATCTTCATTGTTTACTTCTTGCTCTTTCTGCTTTTCTACTACTTTGGGGGGATTAACGGACTCTGTTCCTGTTAGATTTACAGAATCTGTTACAGGCTCAGGTATAGTTGGGGGTGTAGTAGACTCTATTACATCTTTATGATTAAACTTAGGAAAGGTCTTCCTTACTTCCTCAACGAACTCTTCGTCAGAAAGCAACCGCCCATACTCAGCCACAATTAGGTCGCAAGCAGTTTGCTTGCTATCCATTACTTTCTTTACAATCTCTATGTCAGCCTTAATTTCAAGATATTTTTTTACTCCATTGACATAATCAAGGAAAACAAGTTTACTATCAAGGTTGTACTTGTAATAGAAATCGTCTTTCCCATCTTCGTGATAAAAGCCACTTAATCTTTTTACAACGTCCCCATCACCTTTGTACTTTTTCTCGATGGCAGAACATGTCCAAAATGACATTTTGTCTATTTTGCAACAATATTCTTCATAACTATTCTTCCATGATTCTGGGCTCTCAATGCCTGAGATAATAAGAGTATAAAACTTAAGATCATTCTTAATACTATTGCTATTATAAGCCAGCTTCTTATCTGCAGAAGGTACTGTGGCTACGTCTTTTTGTGATATAACTTTAATGCCAAGAGCAGCAAAGGCATCCAGCTGGTTATCTTTATTGGCAATATAACTGGCATCAATGATTTTTGCATTATTGCCAAAGTATTGTTCAAGGTTGTCTTTGGGATCAAGTGCATACAGTTTTGATACTTGTTGCTTTTGTGTTATCCCATTATACCAAAGAGCATTCTCGTTTGCACGATATTCTGCCAAATTTGTGCTAATTTCATCCTTTTGGCAAACTATCCACTTAACGAGTTCTTTGCGTAACTCTTTTTCCTTAGAAGGTTTAATACCAGAAGAAATGTTACAAAGGGCCTCGAAGCAATGTCCTACACTCAACATTTCTTTGAAAGGTAATTTGTCCATAAAGTATTCGCCTTCTTTATTTGCAGAATTCTCGTCAACAATTACACCCTCAGCGATAATATCTAATGGCAATAGCATTTCGCCATCTGTTAGTAACGCAACTTTATCTTTGATACGCAGACTATAAAGATTTTCAGCCTTTACTACAGTTCCACCTAATGTCGGTACACATACAAGCTCTTTAAAAGGATTCTTAGAATTAGTTATGAAGCTCTCAACGTGTTTTATGTTTTTGCCTCTACGATCCTTGGCTTTTATTCCAAGATATTCCTCCCAAAAATAACAGGCGGTTGCATAGTCACTCAATTTAGGGAGATCGTTTTCTTCTAAGTTGTGATGAACCTTCATGTAATTGAATAGTTTCATGACCGATACTCCACAAGAAAGATAGCTATCACTGATGTAATCCAAAGTTATACCACATATTTCAAAGTCGAAAAATGGATGATATTTAGAGCCTTCGGTTAAATTCGTACATGACTTATATGTATTGTCTCTGTCTAACAAATGAATGTCACCAACTTTAGACAATGCGGACAAGTTTTCCTTATTTGCATTAATCAGCACTGCAAGATCTTTAATTAATGACATATGTACTTCTGCTTGCTCATTCTCATTTTGAAGTGCAAGATAAGCCCAGATTTTTTCTTGCCGCCATTTATTCAAATCCGTAATATAGTGTGCGGAATTATATTTTTGAATGATTTCACCAATAAAACTATTCACACCAGCTTGCGAAGAAGTTACGAGATTAGGTATACTTATGTATGCAAATGGTTCGTCATTTAGCTCATCATTGCTGATTGATACGAAAACACAATCCTTTGCCACACGATATTGGTTGTCTGTCCCGGCTAATTGAATATCTGCAAGATTTCCTATTAAATTATTATTGAATCGGGGCTCCAAAAGTGCTCGGTTCTTATATATAAGTTCTGCTAAGTTGGGTACTTTTGTCACAGACAAACGAGTTCTTATAACATTCTCAAGAACTTCTACCTCATTTTGTCGTACGCCCAGTTGTGTCCAGAAATCAACCCAATCTTTCTTTTCTTCACCAAAGTCAATATAGTCTGAAGTAAGAATAGGGGCATTAGGAGCTATTGCATTAACAAGGCTTTCTATAGGAGAATCCAAGTATTCATCTGAGAAATATATTTCTCCCGAAAGTACACAGGGAACGTCTTTCCCTTTTAGCAAAATCGGGAGCTTGGATAAGTAAGAAAGATTTTCCTTGACATTCTTTTTTGCCCATCTCCAAAACTTAATATTTAAGATTTTATCTTGAAGTTTTGTTGCTACAGACTCTTTATTGTTAATTAGCCAATCCTGAAAATCCTTAATAGTGAAGAAGTCATTACCAAGTGCTTCACGCCAATAATCAGAGTGCTCATTTGCATGATAATCTTGCTCCAGTAAATCAAGTTCGCTGTAATCTACCAAAGACAATTCTACGAGCTCTTCTACAGTTTTGGAAACTATCTTATGCCCAGAGGCTGGTAGTACAGGCATCTTTTTTCCTCGTATAAAGACTTTGGCATTAGAAATTTTCTTCCTGTCATCGGGTGTAATAGCACCAATGTTCGCAATAATGGAATTGTGAAAATCTAAATTCACAGCCTTATCGTCGAGATACTGATTTATAACTATCAGATTTGGCACAATGACAAGATTGTACAATGTCGCAAAATCATAGTATTTTATGCGAGGGTTCTGTTTAACTTGCATTCTTTCAAGAGCGAGTGAATGCCTATAGGTCTCGCTACACATATTCACGATGTTAGAAGATAGCCAAACTTTTGACATAAAGTTGGACAGGGTTTCATCGTAAAAGAATGTTACAGAGTCATTCTCAATAAATTCTTCATTATTATCAAGTAACGCCAATCTGTTGAACTTTGTAAAGTCATTGTCTTTGTATACGAGGTCTATATTATCATTGAGATAACTAACAAAATCAAAATTGCATTTTTTAGCTATTGCAATTGCACTCAGAGCAGTTTCTTTATCTACATTTTCTGTTGTTGGCTTTGATGTTGCTTTAAATATGGCATTTATATTCTTGGATACAATTTCATCATAGAAGAGTTGGGCGGTAAGGTCTTTTACTCCAAATTTGTCTTCATAGAACTTTTTTAGTTGTTCAGTATCAGTTGATATCTCTGCTGATAATAAGTCTTTGCTAAGACAGAACATCCAGTCTGTACCAATCCAAGGATGCTCCAACGCTGTATCATATAATAGAGTCTCAAAGAATATATTGTCTTCTGTTAGTTCATGGCGTGTCTCCCCGTCTTTATTCTTTTCATTTACTTTTATTGCATACTGCTTAAGACTCCCTGCATTAAACGCATTTTTATTTGCATAGCAAAACGATATGAAACTCTTGTGAACGTCCTCATTTTTTTGCTGATTTGCATTAACCTTCTCTGCATACTTTTCATTAAGTATGACATCTTCAATGATGACGGATTTATCATAGTCAAGCACGCCAAAGGTTGGAGTCGATACATCGCTACCTTCTATTGATGTATTCTTGAAGTAACTGAGTACATCTTCTCCATAGTCAGCCGAAATAAAGGAAAAAGGTATGCCTTCTAACCATTTGGCTTTGGTTTGCAGTTTTCCCTCTTCGTTTTCTACAAAGATAAAGTCAGAGTTAAAAGAATCGACCACATTATTTTCATCATCTATATATGGTAAGTCTTTGTATGCTTTTGAAAACTCGACATTCTCTGCAAGAAACTTAAAGAAATGAATAGAAGTGTTCTTGTCATTTAGTTTTTCTATCGTTTCTTGTAAGTTTTGACGAGAAAGAAGATTGTTGTCAACAAAGTCTTTTGGGAGAAATCTCGCAAATCTTCCATCTATAACTTTTCCCCATTTTTCGTCATCTTTAAAATATTCTCTTGTTTTGCGTGACAAGAAGTTTATATGACTAGTAAAAGACTGCAAATCTTCAAGATATTCATCTATGTCATAATGTAGAGCACTTGCTGTTTGTAAAGAACCTTTTTCTTCCAAAAAGATCTTTTCATCAAGCAAGTCTTCAAGATAATCATTATCTAACAAGAATTTTAAGAAATTGTTATCATTCTCCTGTACTTTAAGCCATTTCTGGAAATCTTCATTGGCTATCAAATAAGGAAAATCTTTCTTTGAAAATTTTAAATTACTATTAGCATATCGATTTAGAAAAGATTTGAATTTTAAGTTTCTTCTAAGGAGAGGCAGAGGTAACTGACAATAATTCATTCCTATAAATCTGCAAAAATCTTTATCTGTCATGATTCCTGCAGAAGACAATTTCGTTTCATCATTTATAACTTCGGAAATTACGGAATAGGAATCATTCGAAGTTGGTATAAAGGCTTCGGATAATAAACGCGTCTCAAAACCAGATTGAAATTTCGTTATCAGATTCTGGTGTCCGATAGGACGCCCAACTTTACAAAATTCAAAATTTGGAATTAATGAAAAAATAGAATCGATTTTGTATGATTTTGACTCACAAAGTTCAAAAATCCAATCAAAGAATTTTTTTCCGGCGATATTGGCAATCTCTTTATTTATTTCCAAATCACATTCTATATCATTTCTTGGACCAGTAGGCACCATATCTGTATTAAGAAGGAAATCCATCCCCCATGAAGCGTCTTTAGCAGGTAGATAACAATAAAGAATGGAATTTTCAACTTTCTTTAAAATAGCACCTTCTCGAGCACATGCAAAAGAAACTTTGGTCTTCATGAAATTCCAATATTTTGTGGGAATTTTCATTGTTCCATTTTTTGCTTGATTATCGATCTCATCATTTATCGATGAACGCAAATCTTCTGAAATTGGTTCAACGTATGAATTAACAACCCATTTTTCGGAATCCCTATTTCTGATAATGTCAGTTCTTGGATCATCATGAAAGAATATTTTTACTGATTTTATATTGGGGATAAACAAAATGACTCTTTCATTCTTAAACACCTCACTAAACAATTTTACAAAATTTTGAGAAGATTCTCTTAGTGCTTCTTTTGTTGTAGGCTTAATGGCAAACTGCACATTATATTGTTCTTTCGTCGAATTGAACAAATCTACAACTTCATGCCCCAAGGTGTTAGGATTCGTCCAAATAGGAAGAAGTTGATAGGGAGTTGCAACCATGTCTTTAGTAAAAGCCTCGTCAAATCTAAAATGATAAGGACCTGTAGATAAATACACATAATTACTTACCACAAACACTGTTTTGAAACCAATGCCTTTGTATCCAATCGCATTTGGATTATTTGATTTCTCTTTGTCATTTATATTGCAAATTGCAGCAATATTTCTTTCATTGAATTCAGCTCCCGAATGCATAAAAATCAGGAACTCATTCATTATGTGAAATTCAACATCAACAGGAATAATGTTATTTCCTGCTTTTTGTGGGTAATCATTAGCATTCTGTAAGAGTTCATATATGAATATTTCTTTTCCACTTGCTGTTAATTGGGACTTTAGTGTCTCAATCATCTTTACATCACGGTCACCAGATCCTGCAGGACTATCAATGATTGCTTTATGTAAGCGGTCTATTACATTTTTGGGTGTGACCTTAATTATGGGTTTTTGTTGATTTATTGTGAAATTATATTTATGTTCTTCATGATTAACACTTTTTAAAATCCAAGAAAACTCGTAATATGCATTGTCTTCAGGGATTATAATAGCATTTGGCATAAAAAGCAAGTCATGTATTTGTTCTCCATCTTGAAGAATAAGTTTTGAAAAGTCCGTTCGGCGAATATCTGATATCGCATATTGCCCGTCAGGATTTCTATGAAATCTTCCAACAAACAGATTATCTTTTAATTTTAAATTCTTTTTAACAAGGCTTTCGTCTCTTGTATGATAGTTATTTACAAAGGAAGGTTTTATGCTTCTTAATTTAAGTTTAAGAAGAAAAGAGTTATTTTTTACTCTTCGTATTGTATTTGTAGCTAACTCACACTTAAAAGTATAATGTCCTTGTATAAGAGGCATATTTTTAGGAACAAAGAAGACAACATCTTTTAAACCTTTTATCATTGGAGGATAAAAGGAAATTGGGCGTTTTGATGTTGCAGATTGAATATTAGAAAACGCACCGCTTACCGATGATTCAACAGACTTACTTGGATTGAAATCGCCTTCAAATTTGAAAGAATCAATATGCCAATAATCTAAAAGATATGCTACAATATCTTCATCTGTAGCAGAATTAAGGTTTATATATTTTGCCATATTCTATTCATTATTTACAATTGTTTGTTTTAAAACAACATAAAACTTAACATATCAGTATAATGAATTTAAATAAAATTATTTCATTCATTATATATCCTTGTCTCTCTAAACGTAATCACCGGTGTAACCTTCTTCAAAGTTTCGGTGTTAACAATTTTATTTGTATGTAAGTTAGACAAAAGCTTATACATTACCCATTCATTATTCCACAACTCCACATCCTTGTCCCCTGCCACCACACGGCACAGCTTCATTTTATATGGCGATGTGTCATTTTTATTGTCTTGCTGATATGTGATGTTTTGAAGCCACAGTTGATTGTAGTCAGAGTTCGGTTGATTGCAGAGCTTGGAATATACGAGATTGATGATTGCGCTTTTCTCCTTTTCATCCTTCAAAGAATCCACCATTCGGCTGAGTACTCGTAGAGCATAATGACAACAACCTACATTCTCCAAGGCTATCTGAGTACAGACTGCCGACATGACACGAACACTACCGCCAACAAGTCTGCGTTGCTTTGTGATTTTTTCTGTTTTAGGCTCTCCGCCTTCGAGAAGTGGTATGGTTGTAACCTCCTCTTCATAAGGTTTTAGCCAATCTTCTATACGCTTGTCTATGTCAGAGAGCATTGTCTTAATGGAGCCACTGTCTGGATACTGACGGGTGAACATGAGAATGTAAAGCAGATGTTTCTCGAAACTATCAAAATCACAACCTTTCTTATTGAAGATTGGAGTATTATAAATATATGCAAGTTTATCAGGCTTGACCGCATCAGTGACAATACAATCACTAATTTTTGTCTTTTTACTGTTCATACGGAAGTTTAGTCCTTCCAATACATGTTGAAGTATGTATGAAATCTTTTCAAGTTCATCCTTGTCATTGCAGAAGATACGATAGTCATCACGATAACGGATTATTTCGTATGGAGCAGCGATGCCTTCTCTTTGTATTGTCTCATGAAGCAGGAGATCTGAATAGCCAAGAATGATTTCGCCCACAAAGTCAAAGATTGCACTTCCCTGAGGAATGCCGATATTTCGCCCCTGTTGAAAGGCACGAAGAAATTTTTGAATATTCTTGGAAATAGGACTTTCAGTTTTCAATTCGTATTGAGTTCCTTTGAATGAAAAAGTCCAATCAAATGTTTGCGGATTAACCGAACCATAACAATTGGTGATGTCAGTGACAAACATGTATCGGTATTCAAGAGAAAGTTCAATACTTCGTTGTTCCATGCTGCTCCACCAATTGATAATGGTCGTTGACTTGTGGAATGGTTCTTTTTCCTTTGGTATGACAGGCAAAGCACACGATGTTATGTGAGGAACATTGAATTTCTCAAAAAGCCCTTTTATAATAGTCCAAGACTGCTCATTGCATATTTCTCTGACGAGGAAATAATAAAGAAATGGATTTGCAAGGATAATGGGGCGAACAGCATAATGTCCATCTTTGTTTAGTAAAATGTCAAGGTTTACATCTGATAATTGTTCTGGTGAAGTACCTTCATTTAAGCATTTCTCATAAGGTGTTTCGCCAACTGCGTTCTTGACATTTTGAAGCAATTCATCGAATACGAAATATTCAGGTAGTTCGAATCCATGATATTGTTCAGATTTCAAAAAGAAATTTATAGCCTCTTTATGATTGAGACTCAGTATATTTTTTGTCTTGTCAGCCATAGATATAAAGACGATTTAGTGTTAAACATATAGCTTTATGGCATTTTTCGGAATATACGCCGTAGCCACAAAGCATCCATCAAACAATTCTACAACAACTCTCTGTTGTCCTGCAATTCTTGCCACTCTACCTTGAACATCTTTGAATTCACCTTCTGTCACAACAACATAATCACCCAGTTTAAGCTGAATGCGATCAGAAGTAACAGGTATGATATGAGAATTCTTGATAGAGGTGAGACGTATGAAATTATCCATAGCAGCATTGGAAATAACAAGAGGAGGATTCTTGTTTGGCTCATTTTCACAATGTGAAGTATGGTCGTAATAAAAACTCAACAAAGCTCTATTTTCAAGAACCTTGATGTTCTTGTCTTGCAAAAGAGAGTTAACTTGTTCTACTGCAGCATAAACAAATAGAAATGAGGGGAGAAGAGGCTCCGTGATGATTCGCTTCTTGCCTTGCTTCTTAACCTCTTTGTATCGCATAGGTACATAACATTCGAGTCCTTTAGTCTCTACAAATGCTTTAGCCTTGATGACACGTCCATATGAAACACGCAAAACAAACCAGCGCTTAGTTTCTGAAGGCACATTCTCTACCGACACCCCACCTTTATTCGTCGAGATGGAGGGCGTACAAGAGGTAAGTCTTGCACTTGGACACGATGAACCTGTGTCGGTAGGCTGCCCATTATACAATGAAGCGTCAGCCGTTAAAGGCTGTTTGGTGTTATCTTCCAATGTTATTGCTCAGAGGTTAGATTAAACCAATAGACTTTCTTTTGCAAGAATTGTCAAATTTTGACTACAAAGATAAAGAAACTTGCCGAGATGAAAGAAAAAAGTATAGTGAATCTTTGTATTGCGACCGCTTTTTAACTTTTAAGAGATGGTTAGTTGTACATAACCAACCTCTCTCAATTCACACACAACTTATCGTAAAAAAATATGACCTTTCCTTTTTGTAGATGCTCCCAATCACATTTTCTGTGTATCATCCCAATTCGTAAGTTGGTCAGCACATCCATTTGCACCACCAAGCGAAACGTATGTGTCGGCACAGCACGACATATGGTCAACAAATGTAAGGAATTTGTTGGTAGCCACTTCTACTCTCTTTGCAGAATCAAGAGGCAAATTATGTTTGGAAGCAGTTGTGAAGATGCCATAATAGATGGATTGGCTTCCTTGTCATTGAAATCTATATCCCAGTTCGGTATAACAGAACGTCTTATACAATATAAATGCAGCGTGAATACGCCTCCTCCCCATGCCATTAGGAGTGAGTTACAACAGAGGAATGAAATGAGTGGATTTGCCCTTAGAACAGTGCCAGCTGTTTGGTGTCCTATTTGCTGTGTGTTTATCGATATTTATGTATACGTGGAACAAGTCACAGCAATGGTAAAGAGAATTTAATGATTGTCTTTATCCCATGTTTTATCCAGTACAGCGTTTTACAACATAGCTACCGCCGAGCGTATTTTGCTCAAGATTGTATACAGATGAGAGTCTTGTCTTTCTGTCTGAAGGTAACTAGGATAAAAAAACTTGACCATGACTCTTGTTAAAATCATAAAAACAAGAAATCATGGTCAAGCTCCAAGAGAGACTTTATGTGTCTCTTTCAAGTAAACGTGAGCTACTTAATAGTGCGTCACGTTTCTTACTGAAAACAATCAACTAAGTTTAATAAACTCGAAATCATACTTGCTGCAGTTGCTCTTTTTGTAGTCAAACTTGTACATGCGCATATACTGCTCTTGTATTTCTTTCGCTCCATTATAGAAAGGGTCTGATGTGTACTAAATAGCCTGCCAGATAACAATGTTATAGTATTTGCAATGCAATTGCCGCGCATGCCTCTGCATCCGCCAAAGCATGATGATGATTGGTTAAATCGTATCCGCAACGTGCGGCAATAATATCGAGGTTGTGATGTCCTTTGGGCCATACTCGGCGTGATGCTATGCAAGTGCAGTAGAACTCGTAATCGGGATAATCCATTTGATAGACACGGAATACGGCTTTTAGGCAACTCTCGTCAAAGGATTTGTTGTGGGCTACGAGCGGAAGGCCAGCTATCCTGGGTTCTATCTGCTTCCATACTTCAGGGAATATTGGAGCTTTGTAGGTATCAGAAGCACAAAGGCCATGAACCTTACTACACCAATAGTTGTAATACTCAGGCTCAGGCTTTATTAGCGAGTAGAACTTGTCCACTATCTTGCCATCACGAACTATAACTATGCCAACAGAGCATACCGAACTGCGCTCGTTGTTGGCTGTCTCGAAATCTATTGCTGCAAAGTCCTGCATGTAAGATGTATTTAGATTGTACGAAAAAAACAACCCATAACACTTGAATGCATTATGGGTTGTGGATATGTTTTTATTAACTTAATCCTCTACAGGAGAGAACTCGTCCTTTCCTACTGAGCAAAGAGGACACTCGAAATCATCGGGAAGTTCCTCAAATGGTGTACCTGCTGGTATTCCAGCCTCTGGCACTCCTACAGCTGGGTCGTATACCCAACCGCATACGTCGCATACATACTTCTTCATAGCTTGTTGTTTTTTAGGGGTTTGTCTAATTAGAAATTATCTACATGTACCTCAAAGTAGGCCTTTGGATGTGAGCAGGTAGGGCAGATTTCTGGAGCCTCGGTTCCTACTACAATATGTCCGCAGTTGCGGCATTCCCATACCTTAACCTCGCTCTTCTTGAACACTTCCTGAGCCTCAATGTTGTGCAGTAGAGCACGATAACGCTCTTCATGACGCTTCTCGATAGCAGCTACAAGGCGGAACTTATGTGCCAATTCATTGAAGCCTTCCTCTTCGGCAGTCTTGGCAAAGTCTTCGTACATATCTGTCCATTCATAGTTCTCGCCTTCAGCAGCTGCTGCAAGATTCTCGGCTGTATTGCCAATGCCACTAAGCTCCTTAAACCACATCTTGGCGTGCTCCTTCTCGTTGTCGGCAGTTTGCTGGAAGATAGAAGCAATCTGTTCAAAACCGTCCTTCTTAGCACGTGATGCAAAGTAAGTATATTTATTGCGAGCCTGTGATTCGCCTGCAAAAGCAGCTGCAAGGTTCTTCTCTGTCTGTGTGCCTGAATATTTGTTTGCCATAGTCGTATTTTTTTTAAATGTTATTGTTTTCTTTATCTGATGCAAATTTACTGATAATCATTAGATTAGCAAAATAAATATCGGCAAATAGATAGTAAATTTCGGTACTACGACATATTTGTACGCTTAGTTTGCTGAAATTTACCATTTGTTTTGTAATTTTATACCCAAATAACAGATATACTATGACAGCAGAAGAACTTAACAATAAATATTCCACCGTGTGCAATATGTCACGCGGCAATGGATTTAGGGTAGAACGTATGCCCGACTTCTTTGAGACAAGTGAGGTGGACGATTGTATGGCGCATGTACATTCGTTCTATGAGATACTATGGTTTCAGGAAGGAACGGGCGTTCATACTGTCGACTTCAATGATTATGAGGTGAAGCCAGGTACTATATTCTTTCTTGCGCCTGGTCAGGTGCATCATTTTGACAGGAGAGAAGGCTATAAGGGTGTGGCAATTAAGATGTGTACCGACATGATGAAGGACAATGTGTCAGGAGGCAATGCCGACAGTCTTTTTCTGAAATACAACTCATTCCATACTTATGATTCTACACCTTATTATATTATAGATGATAAAACCGCGCGTATGTTAATGCCATTGGTGGATGATATGGAGGAAGAGTCAAGGCATTACGGCGAAGTGGGTAATGTGGACATACTGAAATCTTTGCTCTGCATATTGCTTGTAAAGATTCAGAGGTATGGCTTGCATGAGGCAGGCAAAAATCTTGACATGCTAAAACCGTCGCATCGACTGTTTATACAATTTCGCCGCATGGTGGAGGAAGAGTATAATAGTCTGCATACCGTTCAAGAATATGCCGACCGCTTGAATGTGGCAGTACGCACACTAAACAAGAGTGTGAATGAATGCTCGGGTAAGTCGCCACTTGCATTCATCAATGAGCGCATCATTCTTGAGGCAAAACGAATGGCTAAATACACTAACATGATGATAAAGGAGATAGCTGCCAGTTTGGGATACGACGACCCCTCGTATTTCGTAAAGCTATTCAAGCGTCAGACAGGTTATCTTCCTTCTGAGTTCCGCGACTTGCAGTAATTTCAACAAAAGGCTACTTTTTGTAAACGAATAGGCGGGTGGATTACGTAAGTGTTAGAATATTGATACGGCAGCCAAATAATCTCTCAACATATTTCTTACTATAAGAAAATTGCAGTACCTTTGTCTTTACATTGGATATATGTGCTTTAAATGCCAAACAATGTGTTGACCTACAGTAAAACAATAATATAACTATAATAAAAACATAACAACAATGAGCAAGTTTAACAGAATTCTTCTCAAGCTCAGCGGTGAGAGCCTTATGGGCAAGCAGAGCTTCGGTATTGACCCAGTTCGCTTGGGCGAGTATGCACAGCAGATAAAGGAAGTGCATGATATGGGTGTGCAGATAGGCATCGTTATAGGTGGCGGCAATATTTTCCGCGGACTTAGCGGAGCATCTAAGGGTTTCGACCGTGTTAAGGGCGACCAAATGGGTATGTGTGCTACAGTTATCAACTCGCTTGCTCTTAGCTCTGCCCTCGGTGCTCTCGGCGTTAAGACCAAGGTGCTTACTGCTATCCGTATGGAGCCTATTGGCGAGTTCTATTCTAAGTGGAAGGCTATTGAGGCTATGGAGGCAGGTTATGTGTGCATATTCTCGGCAGGTACTGGTTCGCCTTACTTCACAACCGATACAGGTTCGTCATTGCGCGGTATAGAGATCGAGGCTGACGTTATGCTTAAGGGTACACGTGTTGACGGTATCTATACAGCCGACCCAGAGAAGGACCCAACAGCAACCAAGTTTACCGACATAACATACGACGAGATTTATACTCGTGGCCTTAAGGTTATGGACCTCACAGCAACAACTATGTGCAAGGAGAACAACTTGCCTATCTACGTGTTCAACATGGACATTGTGGGCAACCTTAAGAAGGTGATGGATGGTGAACCTATCGGCACATTGGTGCATAACTAATTATAAATAAAAAAAACATGGTAGCACGGCTTTATGCCGTGCTGTTTATGTATAATGATATATTGTTCTTGATAATGAAACATTCTTTACGCAGTATTTCTTTAATGTTGGCTTTCTTTGCCTTTGGCTCTGCATTTGCACAGGGACCAAATGGTAGCGGTACTTATTATAAGGCTGCTGACGGCAAGAAGGGAAAAGCGCTTAAGACAGCGTTGTTTAATATCATAAAGAGTCCTAATGTGGTTTCGTACAACAGTCTGCAAAACCAATATAAGAAGACTGACCGCCGCGAAGACGGCAAGGTATGGGATATGTATTTGTGTACAACAAACTATAACTTTAGCCAGTGTACAGGTAGTTATAAGAAAGAGGGCGACATGTTCAACCGTGAGCACTCGTTCCCTAAGAGTTGGTTTGGCGGTAAGGTGTCGCCAATGTATTCGGATATTGTACACGTTGTACCATGTGATGGATATGTAAACAATCGTCGTGGACACGAGCCTTTTGGTGAGACTGATGGTGATAAATACAAGTCGAATAAGGGTTTTAGTAAACTTGGTGCCTCGAAGACTCCTGGCTATAATGGTACAGTATTCGAGCCTAATGATGTTTACAAGGGCGACTTTGCGCGTATCTACCTATATATGGCAACGTGCTATGAGGATAAGGTTTCCAATTGGAGTTGTCCGATGCTTGCAGGCAATAAGTATCCGGCATATAAGGAATGGGCAATAACAATGCTGCTGAAATGGGCTGCCAACGACCCCGTTAGCGAGAAGGAGATAAACCGCAACAATGCTGTTTATGGTATACAGAAGAACCGCAACCCCTTTGTCGACTATCCGGGACTGGAGCAGTATATCTGGGGCGACAAGCAGGACGTGCCTTTCAGCTACGACAATTACGACAAGCCAACCGGCATATACGACATTCCTACTGTTGAGGCTCCGCGTATTGTGCGTGTCTATACTATAAGTGGCACCATGGTTCGTACTGCCGACAGCGAGGCTAATGCTCTCGACGGCCTTGCCAAGGGTATGTATATTGTCAATGGCAAGAAGTATGTAGTGAACTAATAAAACTTTAGTAATAAAAGAAAAGCGTGCAACTCATTGGAGTTG